>Ga0181346_1000601_pt1 | contig 15747 bp, 12 predicted proteins | sample Su13VDMM15DN_FD_130100 | JGI IMG/M metagenome (GOLD analysis project Ga0181346, IMG submission 130100) | Freshwater viral communities from Lake Michigan, USA - Su13.VD.MM15.D.N | ecosystem: Environmental > Aquatic > Freshwater > Lake | place: USA: Michigan | collected 2013-07-15 | reverse complement strand
CTTTCAGTACCTTTGATATGCTACACGCAGGCCATATCGCCATGTCGGCCGAAGCTGACAAAAAGAAGTAAGTATAATAAGTCCCTGTTACGGGGTGCATAATGAAAAACATATACTTCTTACAATTATTACAGGACTCGTGGGATTTTCTCACAGTACTGTGGCCTAGTGCTAAAACATATTACGAGCTAAATGGAAAAAGAGTTGGTGAATATAACTGGGTTATTCCCAGTTGTGAATTCTATTACGATTTAGATGAAATAAAAGAATCAATATCCAAGAATCCACCTAGTGTGTTTGGTGTTAGTTTGTATGTATGGAATTACGAAAGAAGTTTAGAACTATGCCAATGGGTTAAAGAAACCTATCCCGAGTGTTTAATCATAACCGGTGGTCCACAACAGTTTTTTAAACATAATCAAGACTGGTTTAAAAAATATTCATTCATTGATGCTAGTCTACCTGGAGAAATTTATGGAGAACTAGCAATATGCGATATATTAGATAATCTTGATGATAATAATTCTGTAGACTGGAATTTAATTGAGCAGATTGTTTATCCTACATCATCCAGACAACTGTTGTTAAAAAGCAAAAAACAAACATACAAACGAGAATTCAACTGGAACTATTCATCATACCAAGCACAGTTGCCAGCAATCAAAGAATATCTAACAGAATATCGTAAACACCGAGATAGCCCAAATATGGTAGCTAAATTTGAAACAACTCGTGGATGTCCGTTTAGTTGTTCTTTTTGTGATTGGGGCGGCGGAATTGGTACTAAAATGATATTTAAAAATCTTGATGTTGTTAAACAAGATCTAGACGCTCTAGTAGAGTTTGGCATTAAATCCATTTATATCACTGATTCAAACTTTGGTGCTGCAGGCGAACGTGACTTAAAGATTATTCTGTACATACTTGAAAAAAACAAAGCAAGTCTTGGGGAAATATTTCAGGAGCTACACTTTGCTGGATATGCGAAAATAGAAAAGAAGTTTCCTCTTATTAAAAAAATATTAAAAATCTGCGCCAAGTTCAAGTTAGTAGCGTACTATAAAGTTAGTCAACAATCATTCCATCAACAAGTGTTAGATAACATAAAGCGTGTAGATGTTAGTGCCGAAGATAAAATGAACTTAGCCTTGTATCTTCAGAAGAAATTTAATTTATCTGCTAGTGCTGAAATTATACTTGGATTACCGGGCACCACAATAGATCTATGGTATCAGGAGTTTGACAAACCTTACAAATATAATTTGTTTGCTACAGCCTATGAACAATTTGTAAGTCCAGATGCTGAAACATATTCGAGAGAATATCGAGAGCGGTGGGGACTAATTACTACTAGATACATACATCCAAATGGAAAGTTTGAAGCATTAGAATTTGTCACCGGGCACAACGATTGCTCTCGAGATGATTATCGTTCCATGTTAGCCATTTATATGTGTTATTTCTTTATAGTACAGACAGGTGTTTACCGACAAACCGTTAACAATATTATCAAGGCGCATTGTTGGAAGTTTAGTGACTTTTTAAAAAAGTTTTACCAAGAATGTTATCCCCAGTTAAAAGCGGCAAGATTGCCATCATTTACCTCATTTGAACAGCAATTAGCAGATGCCACACAAGAGATTATTGTATCAGAAAAATCATTTACCAGTGATATCATTTGGGAAGATACCGTTGTCAGGTACTGGGGGTTTCTGACAGTTGAAATGTTTAGACATTCTGATATACTAACTCCTATAATTACCCGTTGGTTGGCCAGTCTTGGTGGTAATGTGAAGTTAATTGATAAAGAAACAAAACTAATAACTAACGAACAACACCATGGAGTCAATGAAATTAATTGGTTGTATGAAGCCGACCATAAAAAATATAATCAGATTATTGATTTAACATTAAAGATAAACGATGCTTACACAATTGGATATGGAAATCTGTTAACCGTTAATCAAAAGATCAAACCATTCACTAAATTACTTGCATCGTTATTGGTATTCTGTTATAATTAATAGTATGCAAAAAATCAACTTCCATTCGTTTGGCATGGGTGATGTAGAAGAAGGATTTGAAAATTACCACACTTGGCTTAAAAATTCCCTTTACTGGTCTCCAAAAACAGTATAACAATCTCCGTGCAGAGATATTAGATGTAACTGACACAGTATTACGGTCTGGGCAACTCATGAGTGGTAATTACACCACTGAATTTGAGAATTGGCTAGCGCAAAAGAATCGTAGTCAATATGCAGTAACATGTCATTCAGGTACACAGGCATTGGAAATACTTGCCAGTTACTATCGCAAAGATTCCCTAACGCATCCACCTACTGTGTTAATTCCGGCACTGACTTATGTTGCCACGGCCAATGCCTGGCGCAAAGCTGGGTGGAACATTGCTATCATAGACACCGATACCTATGGTATAATGCGCCCTGAAAAAATACCAACCATGCTTGATTACCAGGCGGTGTGTGTTGTGGGATTATATGGGGCAGCCATTCCCAGTCACTGGAGAGATTATAGAAAGGTCATGGTTGAAGATGGTGCTCAACACTGGCTTTCTGCCAATTACGAACGCATGGGTCGTGCCACTGCTATCAGTTTTGATCCCACTAAAAACTTTTCAAATTATGGCAATGGTGGAGCCATTGTAACAAACGATCGTGTCCTGGCTGACTTTGCTAGAGCATGGGGTCGCAATGGCCATGTAACATTGACTGAAGTTGGCACTAACTCACGCATGAGTGAAATTGATTGTGCACAACTCATGGTTAAATCCAAGTATATTGATCAATGGCAACAACGTCGAAGAGAAATTGTACAACACTGGATTGATAAACTCAACAAAACATCAATGCGGTCCTTGATTGATCGTAGCAATGTTGATCAGCATTGTTATCACAAGTTTGTTATAGAAGTTGACAGCAGAGATATTTTGCAACGCAATCTTGCATTACGTAAAATTGAAACCAAAATACACTACAAAGATCCTATCCAAGATTTACCTGCGTATCAGCAATGTGAAGGTCCTGACATGATGAGTGCAAGTCATGCATTGAGTCGCCGTTGTTTAAGCTTGCCCATCTACCCTGAGCTTACTGACCTAGAAGTCGAGTACGTTATCGATCAGGTGTTAGATTCCTCTTTAAAAAAGCATAACTAGCCAACCAGGCCCATTCGTAGCTTTTCTTTAAGGCTACAAAATTTCCACCTACTTCGTTGTAGTACTCTACAGCATCTTCTGCGCCAAAACGACTCCACTCTGCATTCCGTACTTCGCCGGCATCACTAAGCCACATGCGGAGTCTGTACTCGTTTTCTACATCGGGCAGGCTGTGCTTTAATTTAATCACTTCACGGAATGCAGTGCGCCAGGCCATCCAAGGTGACTCAATGTAGTTGGCTGTGCCTGACATGATGGGCACAACTTCGTGCTCATCATCAAGTGTAAAGTCCAATCCCTCACCTGTGTTTTCTAAAACCAGTTTCTTGTTATAGGCAATCATGGCTTGATGACCATATACTAGACCATTCACAGGATTGTGTGCATGGAAGATATAGTGCTTGGGTTGTTGCATGCGATCTGGTTGCCAGTTCCAATCAAATTTATCACTAACTTCTAACTTGGCAAACACAGCAAAGAACCAAGGTGTTGTGCTCATTTCAGCGGCTGCACGATATGCTGCCACACGACCATTAACACCTGCTGAGTGATGAATATGATTGCAGTCCAATCCTTCCATTTGTACTGCCCACTTCAAATGATCGTAGTTATGTCCAGCATAGGGTTCGCCATTGCTGATAAACACAATATCTAAGGGGTTGTTAGCAAGATAGATTTTGGTTTTATCTATGTAGGGATAATCGTATACTTGTGTTTTGATATAGTTCTTGCATTCTCTTGGCACTACTAATGTGCTGTTTCCACGACTCAACGGAACAACTGTTTTGGTGCTTTCTTGCCATAAACTAATAGTAGGCGCATGATTTTCTATTGGCACAGAAGTATAAAATTCAACCAGTGGTGTGGTAAATTCGTGTTGCCATATTGCATCAACCACACTATCACTGTTGTATTTTACCACAGGCATGGGCAGTCTGGGAACAGATATATCCTCTACAAAATTTAATGTATCAAACCATTCAAGTATTTTTAAGTTTTCAGCTTTGGCCAAAAAGCTAGGTACATGCACATAGAAGGTGTCTCCAAACTTCTGTTCGTTACTAGCAAACACATGCAACATATCCTGCTGCCATTCACTTGGATGCCAAGTAAAATCAAACCCAGTGTAATTACAAACATCTGCAGTTACCCAGCAGTATTCCCAGTCAGTCTTGCTTAAAGCTCTACGCATGGTACCCAAGTAGTCACTGATGTAACGTGCATTTATAGTACCAGCATGTTTGCTATCTGGTATGTGCTTGATGTGCAACCTAGGTGCGCTTTGATGTCTAGGGACCACTGCATGATTTCGATTCACATGCTGGTAACCTGTTTTTGGAACTAGCCAAGTACCACTGTTGGCCTGATGTTGGCTAGGCCATACATGTGCTTGATCACTTTCCCAGGGCACTGGCTCCCATACCCAATCAAAATTAGAATAATCATTATTGCCATCTACAATCCATAAGTATCGAGTGCGTGACAGCTTGCAAGCATGATCAATGGAATCTGCTTGTTGTTCATGCGGAAATAATCCAGTTGAGTTACCTATATAAAAAACGTCAAACATGATACGAATCGATGAACTTTATAATAATACCTTTTGGCCTTGGGTACAACAGAACTTGCCTGATACTAGGATATTTTTTTGTGATCCACCAGGGAGAAGCAACCCCGAAAGTTTACAAAATTACGGAAGTGCAATAACAGACTCTAATTATATATTACTTCACGACCAAGAGCCAATTCATTTGGACATACACCTAGGGTTATTTGATGATGCCAAGCGACGTAATCAAGATTTAAGACACCATTTGGGACCAAAGCACAGTGCAATTATAACCAGTGAACTTGATAGCAGTGTTGTTAACGAACTTTCAACATTATATAGTTGGAAATCATATTATTACTTTTTTCATGGATGGGCTTCGCTGGATTGGTATCGCGGATATGACAAGACATTCTTGATCAAGCCACTACAGGCACGCAAGATAACCAAAACATTTATTGCCCCTAATCGTATTATAGCAGGCAAGAGACAACATAGATTGTCTGTGTTATATCATATTTTTAAATTGGGCATGTTTGATAATCATATTAGTTGCCCTGTCACATGCCCCGGTGAACATATTAGTGTGTATGATGCTGTTCTACCACTAGCCACTCAGTACCCTGATATTGTTGATGTGTTTAGATCGGCTCCGTTGCCCATGCAGTATCAAAACGAAACAGATCATCCCATGCACTCATGCTGGCTTAGTTTATTTGATCAAAGTGCCGAAAGTTTGCTATACCTAGTTACTGAAACTGTAGCCACAGGACGCAGACAACATCTAACAGAAAAAATATTCAAACCTATTGCCCTGGGCATGCCGTTTGTTTTGATAGGTACACGGGGCAGTTTGAAATACCTGCGTAGTTATGGCTTTAGGACATTTGGGGATATATGGGACGAAAGTTATGACAATGCCGAAGACAACGTGCGTATAGAACAAATTGCCAGTTTACTAAGCAGACTAGATAGATTATCTGTTAGTGCCAAACAAGATCTATTCAAATCTGCTGAAGAGATAATTCAGCACAATTGGAATCATTTTTATAATGGCGGGTTCGAAGCTATACTATGGCAAGAGTTAACTAGCATGTTTGATAATATTGCTCGAGATTTCAATTGATTATATTTTGCTACAATAGAGTTTTTCATGACATGGGCATTGGGCACCCTAACTTGGCACAGCACTGCGCAATGCCATTTACCTCTAGCTGGCGACAATTTGATGCGCACTATCCTCAAGTTGTGCCGTTAAGGTTGTTAATGTATACCAAGAATTTTGAAGTTAATCGTGTGATCAACTTGGTTGGTACTAAATCTTGGTATCCCATTGGGTTAAGCTGGTTTGATTTTGGTATTGATTATTTTGATCTAATGAGCGATTTAGTAAAACATGAAATCTTAGATCAGGATATCAAGGTGTTGTTTTACTATCACGAAGGTGACAATCCTGCACGTATCAAAACAAGACTAGATGAGTTAGTTAAAAAGCATAACTTTCCAGCTGACTGTTATCACTTTATCAGCGCAAATACTTCAGCGGTTAGTCTAGAAAACTTTAGTTACTTCCCCGATCATGAATTCTTTTTTAGACACGTTAATAGATATCAGTCAGTACCAATAGCTAATCCCACACAAGATTTTACTGTGCTGAACAGATTGCACAAGTGGTGGCGTGCCAGTATCATGAGTGACTTACAACATCGCGGATTGCTAGATAATAGTATTTGGAGTTATAACACTGCCAGTACTGCCAGTATTGATTTAGAACAAGATAATCCCTTTGAATTAGACACTGTTGACGGATGGCGAGATCGCACAAAATTATTTGCTACCACGTCTCACTACTGTGACAATTTAACCAGTATGCAACACAACGATCATCATAAAGTAAACACTGATCTATATACCAAAAGCCGTTGTCACATTGTGATTGAAACATTGTTTGATGTTGATCAATCAGGTGGAGCATTTTTAACTGAAAAAACATTTAAAGCCATCAAGTACGGACAACCATTTGTTATAGCCGGAGGCCCGGGCAGTTTACAGGCCCTGCGTGAAATGGGGTATAGAACATTTGATAACATAATTAATCCTGCATACGATACAATAGCTAACAATACAGATCGCTGGTTGGCCATTGCCGATGTACTAACTGAATTAAAACGCAACCCCGGATGGTATGAATCCTGTGCGGAAGATGTTGCGCACAATCAGAAAATGTTTGAGCTCCGTACTCATGAACCAGTAAATAAATTATTAGAGGAATTAAAATGTCTGCAGTAGTACAAAGTTATACCAGTTGGCAACCACTTGAAGAAGTAATTGTTGGACGTGTTCATACGCCCGAATATTTTAGTTTTATCAAAGACAATAAAGTACGTCATCAACTGGGTGTGTTATTAGAAGAAACCAATGAGGACCTGGACAATTTACAGCGTACTATAGAACAATTTGGTGCAACTGTACGTAGGCCTGAATTAAATCGGCTTGATTGGTTTTTAAGAGATAGAGAAATTAACAAAACAGAAATTACATTGCCACCACTCACTCCCAGGGATTGGCAAATAACGCTAGGTGAAAAATTATTACGTGTGCTAAATGTGCCAGAAGTAAACAGTATTATCGAAGAATACAAACTAGCAAATCCCAAATCAGTAGTTGATCCACATGCAGGTGGATACAATCCTGATCATCCCTTGGTTAATTGCAACGCTAGTTGCATAGTACGGGTAGGCACCGACGTATTTTTTGATAACTCTGAATGGTTAACAACCACACAAATGGAATGGATTCGCGATAATGTGCTAGACTCACGGTATCGTGTGCGTCGAGCTATTACCAACGGGCACGGTGATGCTGTGTTTGCAATATTAAAACCCGGGGTAATTATTTCTAGTATGCACGATGCTGATTTGAATTATCGAGAAGATTTCCCTGGATGGGAAGTTCACAAAGTGTGGGATTCAACTATTCATGCTGCCATGGAAGTGGGAAAGTTTAAACATGAAAATTTTAATGGTCGGTGGTGGTTGCAAGGGCACAACCCTACAGAAGAATTTGTCAATTTTGTTGATACATGGCTTACCAAGTGGACTGGATATGTTAGCGAAACTGTGTTTGATGTCAACTGCCTGGTATTAGACGAGCAACACGTTATATTCTCTAGCTACAACAAACAAGTATTTGATTTTTGTAAACAACATCATATTGAACCTATCATATGTGATCTACGTCACAAGTATTTCTTTGATGGTGGTATCAGTTGCTGTACACAAGATATCCGTCGGCGAGGACCATTAGAAACTTATTTTTAAAGTAGATATTGTGTCACGAACACACTTTTACCCCGTACAGTGTTTCAAATCTGTCTGCATCAGTCCGATCATTTACCATGGGTTCGCCACGTATGTTAAGACTTGTGTTTAACAGCATGGGACAGCCTGTTGCCTCATACCAAGCTTCTAGTAATCTTCGTATTCCGGAGCCATCACTTGGCACAGTCTGTACCCTGCTAGTATTATCAACATGGCATATAGCAGGAAAATGGTCAGGATGGCGACATCGGGCGACTGACTGCATATAAGGGCTACGACTCCACCCAAGGGGCATATCAAAGTAATCGTCAACTACTTCTTGTAAAATGACTGGAGCAAAAGGTCTGAACGTTTGCCTACGTTTGATTTCATTTACCCGGTCCTTGATTTCTTGCCCTCTGGGGTCGGCAAGGAGGCTTCGGTTGCCTAATGCCCTGGGACCAAATTCGGCTCTACCGCTAGCCACACCCACAATGCGATTGGTAAGTAGGCCATCAAGCAAATCACGGGTAGGATAAGGCCCAGGAATATTATGACCAAGAAAAGCGTCACTCCAATTAATATGTTTACCATAGGCAAGAGCAGCCGCTCCCAGGCTACTACCTGCATCGCCTGGAGCAGGCATGATCCAAATGTTTTCATAATATTTCCCCAGGTGCCTGTTGGCCAAACAGTTAAGTGCTACCCCACCCATGTACACAAGATTGTTGCTCCAGCCTGTTTGTTGAGCACGATACATTACGTTTTGTATAAGTTCTTCGGTGAGGAACTGTGCGGCAGCGGCAATGTCTTCATTGGTTGCGGCTTCTAAAAATGTTGCATCAAATCCAGTATGCAAATTATCTTTAAAACGTATTTGTTCAAAATCCTTAATGACTTGTTGTGCCATTGCGGGATACCATGAGCTTTGTCCCCAAGCAGCCATGCCCATTGTGATATATTCTTCGTCTAGTGGGTGTAGGCCAACTCGCTCAGTAATTGCACTATAGAACAACCCAATGGAGTGTGGATAAACTTGTCTGTATAGTCTTGTATACTTTGCCATGCCCGTGTGATCATACTCGGCTCCCCATATTGTGATAGTTTCAAATTCGCCTATAGCATCAATGACCACAACAGTAGCACGATCAAATGAACTTGTTTGAAAACCTGCTGCCGCATGACTCAGGTGATGGTTATAGCTTTTGAGTTTGACATTTTCTATATGAAAAGGTTGGCATTGTTCTTTCAAGATGCTTCTAACTGTTAACTTGTTCCATTCAACCCCTTGTCCAGCATATAGCTGTCTCAGTTGTTTACGCCAAGGACGTTCATAATAGGCCACAGTATCAATACTACACCCCCGGATATCCTGCATCATTTCTCTGCAGATATTAGCATCGTTCTTTTGTTTACTATAGCGTTCACTTGAACTGGCAAATAAGATATCGCCATGACGATCAATCACTGTGGCCGCGGCATCATGAAAGCCTGCTGAGATACCTAATATGTTCATTTGTAGATAAATGGATCTCGTTTGCGAAGTTCTTTTAATTTCTTACGATAACGTAGTTCTAGTCGGATTCGATTTATTAAATTGCGTAGCCATGTCATGATAGTTTCCTTATTTGTTGTTCTGCATAGTCTGCATCACTCCAATGATACTTATACGTAGCTTGAGCCTTGCCAGTGCGAATGCTGTAAACATCAAGATGTTGGACTAACTTTGCCCAAATAGCTGTGTACTCTGTTGTACCAAAACTACGTGATAAATCCACTTGTGCCACTTGTGGATGTCCTATTGTTAGTTCAGGATCCAAGGGATCAAAGTCGTTGTTGACTAACCAAGTTCTAAATTCTTCTAGTTTTTTAATTTGCCAATAATATGCCCCTGAATCACGTGCCCACTCTATGTCAAAGTCTCCTGCGGCTTCGGTTTGACTACGCAGGGTAATGGTTGTCAGCTCGTCAACACCACGACCTTCATCATTGAATACTTCCCAGTGTGCCTTGCCCACTGCTTTATTTACACCCACGTAAACACCGCCCATTTGCCGATTAATTGTGTCAATACCAAACAAATGATAATCTTCAAGATCCAATGTAAATCTTGGGGCATTGAGCCAGCACATTAACTGGCTGGGTCTGCGCCATTCAGGTGCGTCGCGAAGTTTACGCATGCTCAATACAAGACTTTCGTGCTCGTGACACAGCAGGTTCAATTGACGTATGTGCCAACGTGTGTCGGGATCGGCCGCAGTGTAGTAAGGGCTCATTGCGCCACTCACTCCCTGCAAATCTTCAAAGTATCGATGCAACTGATTCATGTGTTCATGATTGACGGAACCTGTTTTGTCAATGGTATTAGCTGGACTAAAAAAGTCCTGTATGGTATAACCCAGTCCTGCACTGTTGATTGCATGAATACTGCGGTTGATCTGTGTGCAAAGGTATTCGGCATTTCGGCTGCTTTCGGTCCAGCCCAGCCAGCAGTAATTCTTTTCCAGGTGTAGGTCGTTGTGTAAAATATCATTTAATGCACACAACCATTTACGGCTTAGGCTATTGTCCTCTACATCTATATGCACAGTCAACAGAGAATTGTCAAGGCCCCGTAGGTCTATTTCGATATGATCAAGCAATTTGATTCCACCATTTTAATACGTCTGGCCGTTGGCCAAGGATAGTAGCCATGTTTGTAGGAGCTGTGCGTATGCTTTCTAATTTTAGCACACGATCCCGTCCGCGAGCAAGAGAAGTCTGATGTTCATTTGGCCATTGTTCTTCGAATGTAAGGCGAGTACGCAATTGGGACAGCATATCTTGCATTACTTTTGTCTGACACTGTGGTAACAATTCGTCAATCCAGTTGTTTAACAAGCCCCGAGGCAGAGCCAATGGACTCATTACAATGTCAGGAGTAAAGCTGAATATTACTTTGGCCAGTAACTCTACATTATATTCTGCGGCCAAACGTTCTATCGCCAAGATTTCAGTCATGCCCGGTAATGTAAGTGTAAAATCTATACGCATTTGTCTACGGTTCTGCTGTATAGCTACGCCTTGTGCGAAGTTGTTTCTGAACTGTTCATAGTCAAGTCCTGTGCGGATGTATTCTCCTGTGGATCCTGTTCCGTCGAGACTAGCGCATATCTGCCAGTCGCGAATACAAGAAAGAATATCCCTATATAGATTACAACCCCTATAGTCAACGCGACTAAGATTGGTGTTATACCTTGCATATATCTTGCCCCCATCATTTAATTCTACAATACGACGCATGTAGCGCCAGTGCTGTTCATACATTAGTGGCTCGCCGCCTACCCAGTATATTTCTTCCACACGATGCTGTTCCACTGCTTCAGCAAACTCTGCTTCTATTTGCTGATCCTGAAATGCTGTGATTTGTGTTCTTATTTCAGGCAGCATCCATCCATTCTTGGGTTTAGTGTAGTCAATCATGTCATGTTGACGTTGTTCAGTTTCCCACGCACTAGATAACATATCACCGCAGGTTCTGCATTTAAAGTTACACAGGTTAGAGAAACGATAATCCCAACTAACAGGTTTCATTGTTGTGTACCCTGATTCATCAGTTGACTTGTATACTTGCTCTAGTTTATGCCCAAATAAATGTGTGAAGTAAGTTCTATACACATTGGTATTCAACAGTTTGCTATTGCACACATCACACTCGGGCAAGATTTCTCCAGCCATCATGCGTCTGCGTACACTACGCATGTGTTCACTATTCCAGTGATCATCGAGCGTAATTGGTATGTACTTGCCTGTGCCTGAGGCTGTGTCTATATACTGCTCAAAGTTTTGTGCGGGTTCTCTCGACGCACAACACATTCTGCGCTCAGTTTGCGGGCTAAGATATGTGTGTACCCAAGGTGCCAGGCACAATGAATCAGATTTTGGCATAATCAATTAATTTAGCAAATTCAGGAGCCACTTGTGCAAGATCTTGATTTCTTTTTTGATCCAAGTCTTGAATTTTCATGCGCAACATATCACCATCAGTACTGGTGCCGTGATTCATAAAATCAATAATGCGCCCAAATTCAGCCTGGTACTGTGGGGGTATATCAGCTGTTTCTAAATAGTTTGTAATTTCTGTTTTAGCCAAGTCAGGTAATGTGGCAATTGAAAAGTACCATGCATCGTGCATCATGTTCCAGTACACAAAGTTAAAGGCATGTCCAGCGTTCCATCTGGCAACTTCATCAATATAACGTACATTGAATACATTTACAGTGGTACACACTTGCAGTTGAATTATACTAGGCAAATAGCGTTTGAGCTGAAAGAATTTTTTGATGTTGTCTTGCACCTCTGTCCAGCTGGCATTGGTGCGTTGGTATTCAAAACGACTGCCCACATCATCAATACTAAACGCAATCTCAACTGTTTTAAAATGTTTCCATATCTCTTCAGCTTGTTCGGGGTAAATTGTGCCATTTGTGTTGTAGTGTATTTCAACTTGATGTGCAATACCACGATCCACCATGCCCTGTAGCATAGCAAAATGTTCTTGAATCATAAATGGTTCACCACCAGTGAACTCAATATAACGAATGTCATTTAATACACCGTCAATCTGTTGCCAGAATTGAGTGTTTTCTCTGGGCCAGGCACCTGCTTTGAGCATGGCATAGGCGTGTGATTTTTTCTTTTCTTCTAATGGTAATTGTGCAATTTCTTCACTAGCAAATTGACTTGAACTCCAAGAGCCACATATACGACATTTCAAGTTGCAAATATTACCTAGCTTTAAGTCCAAGAACATTAGAGGTTTAGCATCTTGAGTCCATTCTGAACTGATCCCCATGTGTTTGAGTCTGTCTAGCGTGTGCATGCGTTTGCTAGTACGTCCTGACTTTTCTTCATTCCAGCACTTGCGACAAGTGGCGGGTTTATTTCCTGCTAAGAATTCTTGTCGCAATTGATACATGTATTCACTGTTTTGAATGTCTTTAAAATTAGCAAACTTTAGATTAAATTTAACACTATTACTGTCCACAATCTCATCATCGGCTAGGCAACAAGGACGCACGGTGCCAATAGGACTGGCTTCTAGGCTAACCCAAGGCAATATACAAAATTGGTCATGGGGGATTTTCATAACAGCGCCTTTAACTCTGGAATAATGTCCAAGCACCGTTCATTTCTAATTGAATCAAGCTCATGCGTTTTGCGCCAGAAAGTATCTATTAGATGAGTGTTATCTGTGCTGTTCATAAAAGTAATAGCACTTTCAAAACCAGTTGTGGCACGTTGTAGAGGATCATGTGCTCGCAACCATGACAGGTGCTGTTGGTATTTTTCTTGTACACGAGCTTTGTATTCTGCAGGAGCAATATCTATTCTATAATGTGCAGGGTCTTGTAAGATGTTGACATTCAAGTCTTGTGGTCGAATTAGTCCGGCGCTGACCCATTCTCTGTGGAAGTCTGGCAAATGCCAAGCATTCATTATGCTTAGAGTAGGGCTAATGTAAAAGTCTACATTGGGACATACTGAGATCATTTCCACACGGTTAGCATACACTTGATCCCAGTCTGTGCCTTTGCGAATATATTCTCCGTATTTGCCGGATCCATCTAAACTGGCTCCTACTGCTACACTTTTAAACTGCTTCCAATATTCAAATACACTGCGTCCTTTTAAATCTGTGTGCGTGAAGTTTGTGTTGTATATTAGGCGCACATCAAAACGACCACGTCGGACTAGTTCTTCCAGGATATTGTAGTGTTCCGCCATCAGCAAAGGCTCACCGCCTGCAAAGTAAATCTGTTCCACATAGTCCAGGTGTGGCTCTAGTTGCGTCCACATGTCAGTTTCTGTGCGTCCAGCATAGTTTAACACTGTGTTGCGCTCTTTCCAGTCGCCCCCGGCCAGCTTGGCTTGATCCTGATACCACTGTGAGCTAAAGATATGTCCACAGCTACGGCATTTAAGATTACATAGGTTTGAGAAACGAATATCCCAATAGGTCATTTCAAAGGGATTTGTTTCTAGCTTTTTGACGTGATGTCCGTGATGTTTGTTGGCACTTCGACGGCCTGAAAAGAATCCTGACTCTTCTTGTTCATAACAGCGCACACAAGCGGCATTGGGAGTTTCACTCAGCATGTCTGCTCGAAGCTTTTGCATGGGCTTGTCACTCCAGATTTTTTCCAAGGTGTTGCTTCTACAATTGCCCACAACTCCAGGTTTCATTTCTGCATGGCAGCAAGGATATACTTCGCCTGTGGGATATGCGTGTAAGTGTATCCAAGGGTAGATGCAAAACGTTTTAGAATCTTTTAGTAAAAACTGTTCACGTTCAGTGAGCTCCACAGGTTTTACCAAATCAGTTGAATTATAATTGTAGGACATTATAGAGTATTGTACCACTCTGCAAGATTGGGAAATGCAAGCACAAACTTCTTACCACGTCGTCTGTCATACTGTTGATGAAATTGTTTGAAATCATGATACAGCGTGGGCATATCAAATGATTCTGAATGTGGTGTTTTTACCATGGCAAGATAATCATATAGTCGCGTTATGTGTGCAATTTCGTGCTCTTGCAAATAACTGTGGTGTTTGTGGCGAGCCAGGAAGTCTGATAACTGCTGTCTATGATGCTCTCTAATGTGTTCAGGTAGTACCAGGGGCGACTGAAAACTAGGAAAACGTAGAATATTCAGTGTAAAGCTAAGTGCGCCATCACCATATTTCTTTTTCCACTCAACTAGATAGTCTAAAAATTCAGGTAATGTTTCTAAACATGTGGCGTTGATAGTGCACATCACGTGCAATCCGCGAACTTTTCCACTGTCAAGTATGTACTCCATGTTGTCAACCCACTGCTGCCAGACCAAGCCGTCACGAATGTATTCAGCTTGGGTACCCATGCTTTCATTACTGCTATAGATATCTAGTTCTATTCCTTGACAGGCCGCTAATAGTTGTTGAATTTTTTCTCTTGGCATACCCAGGTTGCTGTTAATGGCCAAACGTGTGTTACTGCGTCCAGGGTTGTCTCGAAACCAGTCAATTAGCCGCCAAGTGTAGCCTGACATTAGTGGTTCACCGCCGGTGATCCTTAGCTCTTGCAGTGTTTGATGTAGATCTGATTCCCACCACTTAAAGAAAGCATCAACATAGGGATTCTCTTCACCGAACGTGTACAGTTGTGAGCCACGGTGTTCGTGAGTGAAATGATTGCGGCCGTCAGACACCAAGTCCGTGTACGGGCCATTGCGTTTGAGGTCATTGACCCAGGTGCTACTAAACGCAGGATTACAGTAACTACATGCAAACTGGCATGTGCGATCAAAACTAATTTCCAATGTTTTTAGATCAATATCCTGATCTGGCGGTGTTTGTGCCGCACGATGTAGATCCTCTATGGGATAAATTTTACTCTTGTACACACGATCACTGGGAGAAGTTTGTCCCATGTCTTCAATGCGCCAGCAATACTCACATCCTGCAGGACGCTGTCCCTTTTGCATCATTTCTCGGTCTTGTTTCTTTTGTGGAGTATTATGAAGCAGTTTGGGATTGTTGGCCAGTTCAGCCAAGTTAATGCTGTGAGCCGGAGGGTGGTGACAGCTAGTGGTTTGTCCTGACCCCAACCAAATTGTAGCATTGTACCATTTAGCGGCACAAAAACTCTTGCTAATAGGGTTTAATACCTGGCGCCAGTAATCTAAATCATTCATTGT
>Ga0181346_1000595_pt1 | contig 15827 bp, 26 predicted proteins | sample Su13VDMM15DN_FD_130100 | JGI IMG/M metagenome (GOLD analysis project Ga0181346, IMG submission 130100) | Freshwater viral communities from Lake Michigan, USA - Su13.VD.MM15.D.N | ecosystem: Environmental > Aquatic > Freshwater > Lake | place: USA: Michigan | collected 2013-07-15 | reverse complement strand
GCCCGACCCACGCTCACGCGCACGAAATAGGTCGGTGAATAGCATTTTGAGGCTTTAAGGCTAATTACTTGGCTATCATCGGCGTAAACGACCCCTGTAAGCCCGTCTAGCACCGCCCTGACCAGTTTATCTAGATCGGGGGGTACGGTCGGCTCTAGGCGCTTTACGGTCTTTCCAGGCACTAGCCCAAATTCCAGGCTGATCGCCACGGCTTCAGTTATCGGGGTTGCAAAATGCTGGCGGGCTTCTAGCGCCAACCTTGCCCTGAAGTGGGCTAACTCTGCCGCTTTGTTATGTATCATGCGGCCGTTGCCAATATGCCGCATTGACCCTTGCGGTACGGGCTTTACGCCTTCCAGCGTAAATTCTTTCAAATATCAACGCTTACTATTGCATCGGCAATAAAACTGCGGTGAACTTTTTCGCCTTGTGGGTCGTGTAATTGCATATCTAAAGCCAAACCATTTGGCTCTACATAATCAACTTTATGTAAGACATTGTTTATTACTAAATTATCACCAGGCTGTACTTGTGTAACTTCAATAATTTTCATATATCTCCTTTGCCTTACTATTTTATATTACTTACTGTTTTAAGCCGTAAGACACGCCCATATAACACTTATGTATGGTTTAGGTAATTTCGTGGCTCTGTGGGGTTGCTAGACCCTTTAAAACTATATCCCTGAAGTTTGCTGGCATTGGCGTTGCATTGCTTGGTAAATATTCTTCTGCAACAAACTTAGGCGGTGTAGGCGTTGCTGGTAAATCTTTAGGTGTAAGGGATTTTGCGGCGTAGATCAAAGTATTACGACTTACAGTTTGACCATCTAGCGCTACACGCATTACAAGCGGTTTAAGTTTTTCGTAACCAATTTCTTTTAACGCTTGTTGTAACTGTCCAGCCATTTGCCCGCGCGCTGGTACAAGTTCACCGCTGAAATGGTCAAAGTAAATTTCCATTAACGCTTTAACCGCCAACCCGTCAGGGTTGGTTTTACCCAATTCTTCTCTGTTCTTCTTCTTCGGTTCTTCTATTACAACAGGATTATCCGAACTCGGCTTAACCGAATTCGGGTTAGCCGAAGTCGGAAAACCCGTTTTCGGTATATTTATTTGCGGGCTATCGTAAACAACACTTTCAGTTGTCCATTGTCCTAACTCATTTTGCTTACGGCTGGTCACTATGTAACCCAAATCGCGCAGTTCTTTTAGTCCAGCCATAATTGCATCGCGGCCGTCTGGCCCTTCTTTAGATAACATTTCTGCACTTACGCGCCAATTATCGGGGCGGCTAAGAAGTTCTAGCAATATCCCGCGCGCTTTGTAAGATAAACGGTTATCACGAACTATTTCATTTGCATAAACGCCAAAATGTGCTTCTGGTCTGGGTGATCTAATAATGCTCATGTTGCCCCTTAATAAATAAAATCGCGCTTTATAGCCTGTACAAATTTAACCACCGTATTGTAATTAACGCCTAACGCAAATAATTCGTCTTTTAATAGTTCGGTTACGCGTGTAGTTTTCTTTGCGTATATGTGTTCGCGTTCATCTTGGCTTAGTCCACCCCAAAAACCGTAAGGTTCATGTGCAACACCAATGGTTAAACAGTCGCGTTGTATTGGACAACTAGAACAAATGCGGCGTAAATGCGTAAGACTTAAACCTTTTTCTTCTAGACCTGTTTTATGATCGTAAAACAAATCTGTGTCTAAGCCTTGGCATGAAGCGCGATGCCACTCTACTTGCCTTCTTTTTATTTGCCCTGGCAACCGCCTTCTCCTTTCGCATCATAAAATTCGCAAAAATCTTTGCAAAACTGGCGTGGGCGTTCTGGCGCAGGCGGATTTGTTTGTGTTTGCAAATTGCGCACCCAGTCTATTCCCTGCAATGCAACCTTACGGTCATAAGGTTCTGTGTAAACCTTTACATCTTTTAACCAACCATCGCGCGGTATTGCACACAAAGCAACTGTTTTAACTGGGTATCCGTTTTCCTCTAACAAATATCCGTACAGTTGAACCTGCATACGCTGTTGCTCGCTAGGAAATCTGCTCATGTTTTTCTTTGTAGTTGTTTTCCAGTCAATAACTATTTGGCTAGATTTAATGTACAAATCGCAATGCCCTTTAAGATTAGGCGTTTTAAATTCCTGTTCAATTAAAAAATCATTGCCAAATGTGTCGGCTTGCGCCATCGCTTCTGCCAATACTGCGTGTACGGCTGTACCAATAATTGCGCCTAAAGACTCAGTATTTGTGTTTGTCTTAGGTTGTTGGTGAATTATGTTCCAGGCTTGGCGGCTACAACCGTAAACGCTACTAGCGCCAATTTCCTTTTGCATAGACCGTTCGCGCGCTTTGTCGTTATCTACAAGTGCGCTTTTAAGTAAGTTATGTATATTCATTAAATAATTTCCATGCTAGCGCGCACACTAACACTAATTGAACGGGCAATATCTACTTGGGTTCTAATACGGTTTGCGTTAGCGCGGGCGGCTTTAACTTGTGCTTCTGCCAACGCTAAGTTCATGTGCGCTTCAGCGTTTTCAGTAAGTGCTTGATCTTCGCGCTGAACGCTAGTTAATTTAAAATCAGGGTGTGCAACCGCCATGCGCGAACGCGCCATAGCAATTTCCAACGCCGCTTTAGATGTGTGATACACCTGTTCCGAAGCAACTAAATCTTTGTGCGCTTCGTCAATGTCTTTAGATAAATCAAGCAAACGCTTCTCTACTTGCATTGGGGTTAAAGACATTATTCGCCTTCCATATCTGGCACAGGTGCTAAATGTTGTTTTTTCATTTTGTTTATAGTGGGGTAAACCGCTGAGGCATCGGTTGCAATTTCTTGTTCGTCTGTTATTAAACGCAAACCAGCCATAGCCAATTTACGCAAAACAACTTCTATGTCCATATTAAGTTCACCAGCAAGCACGGTTGCAAAGAACATTTGTTGTTGTATCGCTATTAAACGACCCTCTGGGTGCTTCATTGAAACACCGCCACGCCATTAAGAATAATCATTATGCAACCGTAAAAGAACGGTATCCATAAAGCCATGCGTACAACCGAACGCACTTGATAATGCAACCGTGATTTATTGGAATTAGTTATCCATAAATATTCCAACCAGCCTTCGCTAGTCCATATTTGTAAAAATGTTGGGTTCATGTTATGCCTCTAATTCTTTTTTGCGTGTGCCAATAAGTGCGTTTAGGCTTTTGCCTTCAATAGCAATATGCAAAATGCCCGCTTGTTGTGCGCCTGCATAGAAGTTTTTAAGTTCTTCCATGTCTGCAATATCTGCAATTTGTCCAATGGCTTCTATTGCAAGCGCTTCTTGTTCTGGCGTATGTGTCGGTGCGGCTGGTTTGTCCGCTGACTTTTCTGATCGGTTGCGTACTTCTTCGCTAGAAGCAATACCTTTTTTAGTATCTACGGCTAACGCCGCAACCATTGCACGACCCCAAGCCGCTGTTTCTGCGTTCTGTACTTCGCTATCGCGTGTAAATGATGTTGGGCCTGGAATTGGTTCCCAGGCTGTACCGATGCCAGGGCGTATGTCGTCTGGTGTGCGATAAGCCGCGGCTGTGTAAACAACCCAGTCTTTGCCATTAACTACAACAAATTCTAAATCGTGTTGTTGTAATGAACCCGTTGGATACTTTTCTCTGAACTCAACTATGCGCGTTGCTACATCTATGTAGTCAAGCGGCCCTTTGTAATTTGCCATTGCCTTCTCCTTTTGTTGGTTGTTAGTTTATCTCTACATTTATAACTGGTGCTACATATTTAGCCCACGCTTCATCTTGCGCTTTGCAATGGGCTTCTTTTGCTGGTTTCATCATGTGTTCATATTGTGCCATTTGTATTTCGTATTGTTCTGCATATTCTGCTTCCGCTTTTGCAATAGCCGCATCACGCTTGGCTTCCAATTTGGCAATGTAAGCATCGCGTATTGGGCAAAACCGATCTAATTCGGCTTCATACTTTGCGTTAGCAGTTTCCATAACTATTTCGTATTGTGCGTATGCTTTATTAAAAGCGCGTGTGTCTGCCGCTTTTTGTGCTTTAGTCAGTTCCATGATTACGCCCCCATTTTCTTGTTTAAATTTTTGTGGCAAGTTTTGCAAAGTTGTCCGTTTTCAAAAGTGTTTGCGTGTGTTGGTAACTTTACGCCGTCAAACATTAAGTCAGTAAAAGCAACGCGACCGCAAAGTGTTTTGTTGCTGATGTAAAGGTGTGTTGAAAATTCTACGCGAACCGCAACATCTTCTACTGCAACGCCATACACAGTTGCAATTTCTTGAATTGTTGTAGCCATGATTACTTACCTGCCTTTAGTGAACCGTAGTATTTTTGTTGTGTTGCAACAGGTGAGTCAATGTGCATATCAGCCCAAGTTACGATTTCTGCCTGTGCGTTGCGAATTGAGCAGTTGCGATTAAAGAAATACATAACGCCGTCTGCATCTACAAATAGTGGCTTGCGACCAAAGTTCAACCAACCTAACTTCTTGGCGCGTTCTGCATCTTTAAAGAAAATAATTACGCCGTCTGTGCTGTGCAATTTAACGCCGCGACCAATGCGAGCCGCAAATAAATTACCTTTTGAGTAGTAACGACCAGTACCAAATTCATCTACAAGTGGTTGATCGCCGTATGCGTAAAAAGTTACATCGCGTGTAATTTTTTGCATTGTAATTGAGTCGTACAGTTCTATTGCTACTGTTATTTCTTTTTGCATTTTCTTGCCTCTCGTTATTCGGACTCTGGGTGAGTCCTTGCCTTACATGACTAAAGATATGCCTTACAGCCTGGCGGGGTCAAGCCTATTTGCAAGATTTCTATAACATTTTTATAACGCTTAAATGACTAAAACCCCCGCTTATTAGGCGGGGGTCTAGACTTGGGGTTTAGGGTTTAGTCTAGCCAAACCTGATACTGGGCAGTAACTCGCCCCTTTACGGGGTCAATGAAGTGCAAGCGTTGGCTAGGAACCCCTGAAGCGGCCATAGAGTCGCGCGCATAGCGGTTGTCTGACTCGGTGCTACCAGTCCAGTAGATCGTGCCTAAACCATCGCTAAGCGGTTCCTGAGCGAAGCGGTGGTAATGGCCTAAGTAAATATCCTGAAAATCCCATTTGAACGCGCCAGCCTTCCAGCGGTTTCCTGCGCTTTGCCAGGCGCTAGGGCTTGCAAACCCAGAACGCCCAACTTCGTCACCGTGCATTAACAGCGCGCGGTAATTACCAACCTGCACTTTTTGAATATCTTCTGGGCAGTCTTCCCAAGTTAAACGCTTTTCTTGTTTGAGCATATTTCTAGCAAACTCGTAGCACATACGGTCAATGTTGTCGCCTTTAGGCACATGATCGCGTTTGCTACCAATACGCCCGTGGTTTCCCCACTCGGCTACAACATTTACAGTTTCGTAATTAGCCAAAAAATAACGAACGAAATCAGTAATGAGAAAACTAACGGTAGTAAATTGAGTAAAAAGTGAAGCATCTATCTCCCATAGTTGCGCTGAATAGTTAAACAAACCTTCAACCATGTCGCCACCAAACATAATTGTGCAGTCTTTAACTGGGTGATCTGATCTTTGTATTTCTGTAATCTTTACTGACTTCTCTGCAAATTCCATAACGCGCTTGCGCATAATTTCAGAGTTATAAGATGTTGTGACTTTAGAACCTTGCCAGTCGGTTGCGTGTACTAATGCAACTTCAGCCTTTGTCTTGCGTTTATCTATTTTGGGCGGCGTTACTGGCAAAATTGGTTTCATGCTCATTACCGCATCAAATGCACCGCGGTAAGTTGCATCGGATAAATCTGCATTGCGCTGTTTTGCTTCCGCTAATTGGCGTTGCGTGCGCGCTAATACTTGGCGTAATTGTTCGGAACTTGCTTCTTCTCCTATTGCATCACTTAGCGCCACAGGTTTTGCACCCACCGTTTCTATGACGGGTAATTGTGCCTTCTGTAATGTCTATGCCTTCTTTGCGTAAGGCTCGGCCCAGAACGCTTGCCTTAATACCACGGTCATAAAGCGCCGCATCTAGAGTAGCAATATCTTCCTTAGCCATAGTTTCCTTACACTTAACTACCGAACAAATAGCGTGTGAAGGTGCTTCCTTTATTTCAGCCTTTAACGAGTCCGCTAAACCCATAGTTAGTCCTTTCGCTAGGGTAATCAGGATACAACAAAAAACCCCCTACCATTTAGGCAGGGGGCAATTTGTAGCGTGTCTAATTACTTATTAAGTTTTTTAACAATTTTTTTAATTTCGGCATCAGCCACATCAGCAATTAAACCAAATGCAGGGTCATTTTTATCTATGCCGCGTATAGCAGGGCCTACAATAGCCGCAACAGTTCCAATTAAAATTGCTTTCCAGTCGCGTACGCCAGCCGCATAAATACCGCCCGCGGTAATTGCAAAGTGGCGTATAGCAGATTTTAATATTTCAAGATGTTCTTTTTTCATGTTTACTCCTTGGGGCGGGCAACCGCCATAATTGTTTTGTAGTCGCGCTTTTTTAAATAATATCCATCGCCATTTGACTGACTGCCTGCTTTGCCTGAACTTGTATTGCCTTCATATACATATAAAACTTTAAGAACCGTATTGTGTCATTTAACAATTCCCACATGATCTGCCGCTGCATCTTCATCAAATTGGAAAAAAACTAAATCGCCAGCCTTAGCCTGACCAATAGGCACAATTTGGTTATTCTTTGTAAGATATTTTAGCCATAGATCGCAAGAAGCAAATCCTTTTTTGGTGTTAGCAACTTCTTTAATAGCGCCAGCATCAAAATACATTTTTGAAGCAGACATGGCGCACCAAGGTTGGTTGTTCATACCAAACCATTTGCCAAAAGTTGTATCGTTATTTGTGCCTTCTGTGTAACCCACCGAAGCCGCACAAAGTTCAAGCAGTTTCTTTGTGTCCATTATCTTCCTTTATTTCTTGTTTTGGTTTAGATTTTAAACCATTTGCGCTAAGTATGCCAGCAAGCGTTCCCGTAAGGAATACGCATAAAGTAGAAACAAGGTCAATAAATGCGGCATCGTTAGGCGCTTGTGTTAATGGTTGAGTAATAAAAAGTAACGCATACAAAAGACTAAATACGCTTCCAGCAAACACAACCGCAAGAATAATTCCAATAGTTACAATTAAGCGAGCGTGTAATTCTTCAGGCGTAAAGCGTTTTCTAGCCATTAGTTGTATCCGTTTCGGGTAATAAATCTTTAGTGCATTGCCCAATGGCTTCACATTGCGGCGGGTTGCACTCAGGATTTTTCCAGTTTTTATATTCTTGGCAAGGATATCTAACCCACCCTTGATAACCACAACCGCTAAGAGTTGTTACGCACAATAAGAATACGATAAATTTCTTCAACTTGTCTTTCCAGCCTATCTACAGAGTCGCGTAAACTGCTTCCAGAATTAGGTTTAAGTTCGTTTAAATAGTGTTTTACAAGCCATCTAATTGCGCCAACAAATGCCGAAGCAATGGCCACAATAGATACTATAAGACTTGCCCAATTTTGCGCAGTCATGGTTGCACCTTTCGGTTATTAGTTAGTGGTTTTTAGTATTTCTATTTCTTTGTAAAGGTCTTGCACTAGCGCTAAAAGGTTTACCAAAAGCGCGCGGTCGTTTATGTTTTCTACATTGCCGTCTGCATAGTCTGCGGCAAGCGGGTAAATAGCATCAACTTCTTCGGCAATAAGTCCTGGAACTAATACGCCAGTTCTATCATCGTTTTTTAAATAATCTGTTTTGTATGAAAAAGCGCGTACTGGAATATCAAGTAACTTTTTAGGGTTAAGTTCTGGCACATCACGCAGGTCGGTTATGTTTTCTTTGTAACGCTCAGATGAAGCCGTTGATCTTGCGATGCGACCACCAGTTGCAAATACATATCCGTTTGCCGCGTTAGCGGTAGTGCTATGTCCAGCGGCAAAAAGTTCGCCGTTGGTAGTAAACGAACCGCTTGCGGTTGCGTTGTTTGCAAGTGTAATTGCTATAGTGCTACCCAATGTTGTACCCGACACGCTACAACTAACATAGGTATTGGCATCGTAAGCCATACGAGCCGAACCAGTACCCACATAAGACTGCGGATATGTATTGCCGCTAGAGTCTGGTGTAGCGCCAGAGTGCATAAGAACGCCATAAACTGTGCCGCCAATATTTAACGGCAACATATTTCCAACAATGCTTCCAGCGCCACCAGTTGCCGCTTTAAATTGAAGTGCGTTGCTTGAACCGTTAAGAATAACCGCAGATGTTCCTGTGCTGGTTTGTATCGTTCCGCCCGTAACAGTTGAACCGTTAATAGCGCCGCCAGAAATGTAACCTGTACCCACGCCAATAAGCCCAGTTGTATCTATACTCCAACCGTTTGTTGGCGAACCAAAATAACCAGCCGTGGCGTTTACAGTTCCTTTTAGTGTTGCACCTTGCGCTGTTAAAAATCCGCTAGAGTCAATAACGGCGTTTCCGTTTATGTTAAGCGAACCGCCGCTAATTGTGCTACTTGTAAAAATTGCACCCGATGTACTAAACGCACCCGTGCTTGATAATAAAGAAAAAGTTGCTGTGCCGCCGCTGTTATAACCTGCTATGCCAGCGGAATTCATTACAACGCGCGCACCTGTAGTTGCAGAACCGCCAGAATAAACAGTAATACCGTTGGCGTTAATGCCAGTTAGGTTATTACTAGAGTTTGTAATTGTGTTTGCATCTTTAATTAACGCTTGTGAGCCAAGCACATAAGCCGCTTGCGCCTGTGTAAGCGCTTGCGTTGCTTGTGTTTGCGCAATTAACGCTTGCGCAGATGCGTTAGCCGCCTGCGCTGAAGCATTAGAAGCAGTACCTTGCGCGGCTTCGGCTGTGTACATAGCCTGATTAGGGCCTGTTTCTAATTTAGATACGCGGTCAGTAATGCTATAAAAAATGTCTTGTAAGTTAGGTGGTAAATTTACAAATGCCATTTTATGTAACCGTACCTGCCGCTAGTAATCTTGTAAGGGTAAGTGTAATTCTTGAAGGGCCATTTTCGCCTGGGTCTACGCTAATTGCAACAATGCGTAAAATTTCACCAGACAAACCTGATGGGAAATAATCGTCTTTAATATCAAGGCGTACTTGATCGCCAATTTCATACGATGGGTAAATAGGGTCAATGTAAGGCGGTATAACAACTTCAATAGTTGTAGGCGGATAACTAATAGCGTTTAATTGACCAAGTGTAAGGTCTTTAAGCAACTGCAAATCACCAATATCTATGTAATTGGCTGAGTCCTCTAACAACGGCCAGTCGCCAGTTGTAATCTTGTCTGGGTCTATTGCTGTTGCCAATATCTTTGTATTGTTTGCGCCGTATCCTAAACCATAAAGTTTGTTAGCCGCACCGCTTGCATCTTCTGGAAATTTATATTCTACAAGGTTGCCTGGAAATTGAAATACAATGGCATTTGGGTCACTAGCGCTATAAGTAACTCCGTAAGGGTCGCCAAGGGCAAAGATATTTTTTAAATCATTGCCTGATAAATAAGGGCGAATAGTAAAATCAAAAAAGTTATTTGCTAAATCTTTTACGGCTTGATATACAGATTTTAATTCATATCCAAAATAATATTTTTTAGTGGCATAGGCAGTAGTTATGCTGTTATATGTAAGCCCAGTCTTGCCGTGTGGTAGCGCTTCAGCATATTTCATAAGTTCATAAGCAATATATGCAGGGTCATAAAAAGTTGCAGAATAGTTTTTGTCTGTACTAATACGGCGGCGACCGTAAAGGCTCATCATTTCTTGCGCCGAAATGCTTAATGTTTGTGAGGCTGAGTCGTATTCGCGCGCCCAGATAACGCCAGACCATACAGGCGCGCTTACCGCTGTATAAGGGTTTGTGTATAACACCCACAAAATAGTCTTGCCAGGAATTGTGCCGTTGTAAGCGTTTAGATCATCTGAGTTAATACCAGACAAAAGCACATGACCTTGAAAAGTGCCGTTAGAATTAAGTTGTTGCGTAAAATTAACGCCCGTAAAAGGCAATTCAGCAATAATAGGGTTAGCGGTAGACCCTGGTTGATACAGGTTTGTAGTTACATACCGAAACTCTGCCGAAGCCATTACACATACGCATTTCTATAAGTCGTAGCCATAGAACCAACCGTGCTAGTCCATGTAGCGCTTGTAGTGTTTGGCGGAATAGATAACCAGCCCGTGCTTGCCGCTGTAAGTACATTTCGGGTAGGCACACCGTTTACATAAACCACGCGTTGCAATAGGTCAATTACTAAAGCGCCACCGCTTACATTTGCAAAAGTCATAAAAATTGTGCCGTCATTTATGCTACCGCTAGCCGAAGGTGAGGCAACTGTAATCACAGGGCAAGATGTAGCCCAACCGCTATTTGCTACTGTAAAAGAAGTACCTGATCTGGCAGTACCAGTAACATCGTAATAGCGCGGGTCTGGAAAAGTCATTTGAATACGAGTTTTAATAAAACCATAAGTAAATTCAGGGTCAATAGGTGTAACTAATCCGCGTGAACGACCGTACATTTGCTTATCACCTGTGTTGCCGTTTAAGCGATACTGAAACAGTTTTAATTGTTCTGCCGCTGGTGTTAAGCCTGTAGGGTCTGGATAGTAACCAATAGGCTGAGGTGCAAAAGCATTTTGCAAAGTTTTGTAATTTGCTTGTGCAGTTGTTGAGTTATCACCTAATACCAATACATCTATGTAAACGGTGCGTTCATCATAGAAATCGCGCCCAGAATATGAACCGTCAATATAACCGCGGTTATCATCTTGAATACGAAGCGGTGAAGTGCCGCCCAAACCTTCTATGCTAAGGATAGGGAACATGGTTCCCGCACCGATAGTAAGTCCGTTATAAACTACGGAATAGTCTGTTAGAGGCATTACTTACCCCCTATAGGTGTACCGTTTTTAGCGGCTTTAGATAATTTCTTGGCAATGTCGTTAGTGTTAGAAGCATACACGGTTACATATTGCACCGTTCCGCCACCACCACCGCCACCCGCGCCACCTTTTAAGGTATCGCCACCAACAATATTTCCTTTAATTCCAGTTGGGTCGCCAGGTTTAACTATGCCCGCAATGCTTGGCGCTTTAATTTTTTTATTTGCTAAAGCATCTAATGAGTCGGAATATGCGCGAACAGAGTCGGCCGCTTTATCTAAACTTTTGCCAGCCTCTTTAGCCCAACCGAACCCTGGAATTTTACCAAGCACATTTAATGCGGTAGCGATCATGCCAACAAAATATCCAAAACCGTTTATAAGAATTTGAATACCTTTTATAACGCCTTTACGGAAAGCATCAAATTTATTCCAAGCCCAAACAAAAGCAGTTCCAAGCGCTATTACTCCCGCAACAATAAAACCAACTGGGTTGGCTTTAAACGCATCATTAAGCAATAGCATTGCCGCGCGCATAACCCCAATACCTTGTGCGCTTGCAAGCGTAAGCGCAAGTTGAAATTTTTGAACTGCGGCTAATGCAATGAGCGATAATCTCCACAATTTAATTGCCGCAATAACGCCCAAAACAATGCCGCCGTAAATCAAAAGCGCCCTACCGTTGGTTGTAATGTAACCAAGAAACGCCGCAAGCACAGGTAAAATTTTTGCAGAAAGTGCTTGAAAAACTTGATCTAATCTTTCTTTTACAATAGCCATTTGACCAGCAAATGTTTTTGTGTAAGCCGTAGCCTGTCCACCAATTTTCTTGTTTAATTCATCAAACGCTTTTGAAATGGCTTCGTTTTTGGGAATAGTTGTATCAAGCGTAATACCTAATTCTTTAAACGCCCTAGCAGAACCTTGTGTGCCACGCGCAAGGGTTGTAGCGGCGGCAGTCATGCTTATATTTTTATAGCGCGCTAAATCAGCAGACATAGCCATAAGTTTGTTGGCTTGTTCTACATCGCCCGTTGCAGTAATAAGCGTACCCATAGCGTTAAGCGACTCGGAACCTTGAAAACCTAATTGGTAATAAGCATCAGCATTGTTTAAAACCGCGCTTTGAACTTTTCCGCTTGTAACACCAATACCTGCAAGTGCTTGATTTAATCTTATTGTTTGAGTTTGTAAATCTATTGTTTCTTGTTTCATGCCATTTAGTTCACGCCCAATAGCAAACACCGCACCAGTTAATAAGTTGCCGCCAAACACACCAAGCATGGTTGTTTTAAGACTAGACAAAGTGCCAGTTAATTTAGTTGCGCGAGCGCTAATTTGATTAAGACCTTCGGTTGCTTTTGCAACACCAGTAGATACACCAGAAGCATCAACATTAACCCGCACATTAAGTGCTGGAACTGTAGTCATTATTTAACTCCTATGTGTTTAATTAGTATTCGTGTAATAAGTCCAGACATTGCAAACTTTTGTAACGCTGGTTCTAAGTATGGAAAATGCTCGCCGTTTTGCCAACTTGGGGGGTTGTAAGGTGCGCCCACTTCAACTGCGCGCCCATAAATCATGTCCGTACCTGCAATAGCCGAATACTTAGCAAACCCTACGCGTTGGCTTGTACCCCTAATGCTTCTACGCAAATTACCTGTGCGGTTCATAGGTGGTTCGCCAGTTATGGCTTTTTCCCCTTTAGGGCGTTCACCTTTAATTTCTCTTTTGCCGTAACTTTCAAGGGCAATAGAAATTTCGCGCGCGGCATTACTCACTCGCATATCAAATTGTTGTTTGTATGCTAACAATGCGGCTTCAACTTGTGGCAAATTATCACTCATTTTGCACCTCATTTGCTACTTGCGCTATAGCAATTAACCAAGAAGTCATATATGCAGGCTGTTCGTCAAACTCGTTAATAGTCCAACCAAACTCTTTTGCACAAACAAAATATTGGTATTGCTCATCTGGGTAATCTAAATCTTCCGACCGCGAACTTCCTTGCCAAATATCTTTTAGGCGCTGAAGTTTGCGGTATTCGCTTTTGGGTCTAACGCGCTCGCTTCAGTAAGCGATGGGAACAAGTAATCTTGTGCCGTTGCCGCTTCTGTAGCCAACGCATCATAATCGCTTGGTGTTAGTTCATCTAACGAAGCAATTCTTATGCTTGGCGGAATAAGGTCTAGCGACCACTCAACCACCATTACTGAAATCAAACCATTTTGTAATGCAACTGCTTGCATTAAACCTTCTTGTTCATTAGCCGTTGCCAAAACCTTATTACGGTCTTTCATAAGCAAGGTTTTAGGGTCGCGCAACTTTACGGTAGCGCCACTAGGTAATGTAATTTCTTTAGACATAGTTCCTTCCATCTGCCTTCGTTTATGTTTGGGTTGGACTAGGGTGGGGGAAGGCGGCCCACCCTAGCCAACATTATCTCAGGTTACTGGTAAGTACCTGAAGGCTTTGCGTTCTGTAGTTGCCACTTAATGTTGCCATAACCCGCAGTAGACCCAACATCTGTTGTGTTACCTTGCGCGTTAATATCAACTTCAATAGTTACATAATCGGAACCGCGGTCAATAACAGCGGCAACATAAGCACCCTTTGTTACAGTAAATTGGATTTGTACAGCGGTAGCACCAGAACCTTGCGCCCAGTTAAGAACAATGGCTGGTTGTGTGTTTGTAAGGTAACGGGTTAATTCATCGTTATTTTCCATAACAAACTTGATCTTGCCCTTAGTTTCTAGCGCACCAAGGAACACAGAATAAGGGTTTTGTGTATTTGCGATACCAAAAATAGGTGTAACTGGTCGCATCATATCTATGTTTCCGTCTACGGAATTAGATACCGTAGCACCACCGATGCTTACGGTACCTATCCAAGTTGGAACTGGAAGTACGGTTGAAAATGATGGTGTTGGTGTTGAGGCTGAAGTTGAAGCCCAACCTGTTCCCTTTGCATCGTAATCAAGTAATCCGTCTGAAGTAAATTTAAGGCTTAGGTCATGGATTTGGATACCAGCGTAAGCGCGAACATTTGCCGCATAAAAATCAGTTAGCGTAAATGATGTTGGTTGTGCATCTGCGCCAGTTGCCGTTGCGTTTTTAATGCTAATAGCGTGTGTGTAAGGTGCAGAAGCGCCAGTAGTTGTAACGCTACCAAGCAAGCCTGCTACAGCATAGCCAAAAGTATCGGCAAATACAGGGCCACCAAAATCAAAAGTTGAGTTGGTACGGCCTGGAATATAGTTGTAATTTTTAATTAGGGAACCGCGTAAACCTTCATCATAAAGTTCGCCAATAACATCAACGGGCTTTAGTTTTGAAGCGAGTACAGGAATAAAATCTGTTGGTGCTACAGGTGTACCTTTAGTAACTTCCTTAGCAATACCCAGATAACTTCTTACGGAATTTTGGACTGCCATTATTCATCTCCTACTGTCGGGGCTTTTATTGCCTTGGTTGTCTTTGTTGCGGAAACATTTGGTGCGCTAAAATCATCGGGCGCATCAAATTCTTGTCCGTTGTCTACGGTAATGCCTAGTGTTGGAAAGTCTCTTGTGCCTTCGCCAATGTAAGTAAATTTAGCCATGTTGTCTCCTTATACCGCTATCATCTGAGTTACTATAAAACGAACGGTTGCCCAAGTTTCTGTTGAGGTTCCTTTTTGAGATAATGGTTCACCATAAGCAACATCTATAATTGGTTCAGCGCCTTGCCACACCAACACGCCTGAAGTATCGCCTAAACGGTGATCTCCTTGGCGCAGTAATTCTTTTAAATCGTCAATTATTGTATCTAGATCAGCCATAGCATCTTCTGAATTGCGTTCCATGCTGTGATGAAATAATTGCAATGCAACAGAATAATCTACTCGCTTCCAACCAGAATTAACTCCGCCGTTTGCAATGCGGCTTTCAGTTTCATTTTCAATAAAAATTACGCACACGCAACGATTAAGTTGGCTAGGCAATGCGTTTACTTGAAAGTCAATACGCTTAGGGAAGGAAGTAAATACTTGGTTAATGCCCGCAATAGCAGGTGGCGCTAAATAGGTAGCCAAGGTTGATCGTACTTGCGCGCGACCTACAACTTTTTGAATTACACCCATTAACGGACTCTTCTGTAAGGCTGTAGCAACTGCATGGAAAGGGCGATTTCTTGTCCAACCTTGTCCGCGTTAGGCAGAGAAGTTCCAGGTGTTGTTGTTACCAACATAGACATAGAACTGTCGCCACGGGTCTTTAGAAAGGCTGTAGTAACCAATATGGCGGCTTCTTTAACCGCTGGTGGTAATGCGCTAATAGATGCGCCCGCTGTATGACTATAGATAAGCGGTGTAACAAGCGGCACGGTAGTTGAACCAAATGTGTAAGTGCTAGCCACGGTTACATTTTCTGAATACATACCATCATAAATTTTAAGCATTTGTCCAGGGGTAATACCTGTGCCGTTAGCAACGGTAAGCGTACTTGCCGCGGCTACAGCGGTAACAATTACAGTATTTGTGTACCCTGTAACATAAGTATATTTAACAAATAATTCGTTTGCAGAACCGCCGCCAAATGCGCCAAACGATAGCGGGCCTTGTGAAGTCCAGTTACCTAAAGTTGCATTAGGCACAATGATTTCTTCTTCTTCAAGCCAAGCAACAGAACAGTCGCCAAGCGTGGCAAGGTTGTTTGGATATCCATATTGAAAAGAAGTTAAAGCAATAATTGGGTTATAGCGCGGGTGTAATCTAATAGACCCATCGCCGCTGTAGCGGGTGCGCTGTTGTTCTTGTTCGGTTGTAGCGGCAAGCACTTGGTTGCAAAAGGTATCTATCCAAGAAGAAGCGCGTGCGATCACATTGGCTAATTC
>Ga0181346_1000594_pt1 | contig 15858 bp, 14 predicted proteins | sample Su13VDMM15DN_FD_130100 | JGI IMG/M metagenome (GOLD analysis project Ga0181346, IMG submission 130100) | Freshwater viral communities from Lake Michigan, USA - Su13.VD.MM15.D.N | ecosystem: Environmental > Aquatic > Freshwater > Lake | place: USA: Michigan | collected 2013-07-15 | reverse complement strand
GGTCAACAGAAAGTGGTATTAACTTATTTACAGATTGTAGTAATTTCAATACAACAAGAACAACCTATGGTATATTAACAGGGTCATCAACTAATCATGGTGCTGTTATTGCGGTTACTCCTACACCTACTCCAACTCCAACACAAACAACGTTTGTTGCTGGTAGAATGAGAGGTTCATTATTAATTAACTATGAGGAGTTCTATACATTATCAGATTCAAATGTTCAATGTACCGTTAATGGTGTGTTGAGAAAGTTAATTAATAACGAAACAACCCATCAGTATTCAACTTATTTATATTCAGGTGATACGGTTAATATTAAATTATATAACGCAGGATATGACCATACGATTGAAGTAAATAGAATTGATTATACAACAGATGACCAATATGGTAATATGGGTATATATGATACATTCATCACAGGTGTTACAGAATATACACCTGAAGAATTTTTTGATATAACATTTACAGCAACAACTGTTGCTAATAGTTACAACTTTGAATATGTAACAGGAGTATATAATTTGGAACCATTAAATTGTGAGGTACAAGGTAACGCTGTTGAACAATTTGTTCCAACACCAACACCAACAAGAACACCTGACCCAACTGTTACACCAACTAAAACTGTTACACCAACTGTAACTGTAACACCTACTGTTACAAGTACACCAACGGTTACACCAACAAATACAATTACACCAACACCAACATTAACAATAAATTTAAGTCAAACTCCAACACCAACAAATACTGTTACACCAACAAATACAGCAAGTGTTACGCCAACTGTAACACCTACAAATACAATTACACCAACACCAACTTTAACACCTGGTTTAATTTGTTATAATGTTGATTTTACAAATCAAGGATTTAATTATTGGACAGCACCTAGTGGTGTTACTTCAGTAAGAGTTGAATGTTGGGGAAAAGGTGGTCGTGGTGGTAGGTCAAATTCGTGTGCATCAGCAGGTGGTGGTGGAGGTGGAGGTGCTTACGCTTCAAAAACTTTATCTGTAACACCAGGTAATGTATATGAATTAGTTGTTGCATCGGGTAATGGTGACGATAGTTGGTTTGGTACATCAGCAACAGTTTCAGCAAGAAGTGGTGGTAATGGAGACCATCCAGTAAACTGTACAGACCAAGTTTTAGGTTCAGGTGGAAATGGAGGTCAAGCTAGTGACTCGATAGGTGATATTAAATTTAGTGGAGGATATGGTGCAGGTGGATATAATGATGGTAGTGCAATTTACGCAGGTGGCGGTGGAGGTTCAGGTGGTTCTTTAGGTAATGGACAAAGTACAAATACTGGTGATGGTGGTGCTAGTGGTAATCCTCCTCCTGGTGATGGTCGTGGAGGTAATGGTTTTACAGGTCGAGGTGAAGATGGATTTTATCCTGGCGGTGGTGGTGGCGGAGGTCAAGCTAATGTTGGAGCCTTAGCCAGTCAACAAGGTGGTCTTGGTGGTCCTGCTTTAGTTAGAATAAATTATTGTTTATAATAAAAAAATATGTCAAAATACGTTTTAATAACATTAACATCAGTTGGTTCAAGTAATGGAAATTCATTTAATTTATTTTCAGATGTGGATAATTATGCAACACCATTTGAAAGTAATGTGTTAAAATCATATTTGTTAACAGGTTATACTTCACTTGTTGTTCCTGATAGTACAACAAAAATTAAAGTTCAATCTGTAACGGGTGGATGTGGTTTACAACCAGATAATGGAATTAGTATTCAAGCTATGACACCAACTCCAACGCCTACTAATACTGTTACCCCAACGGTAACACCTACAAATACAATTACACCAACTACCACTGCAACACCAACAAACACAGTAACTCCAACAGTTACAGTTACTAATACGGTCACACCAACTGTTACACCAAGTGTTACCGCAACAAGTGTTACACCTACATTAACACCTACTAGTACTGTTACACCAACTGTAACACCGACAAGCCAGCCATTAACAATGACTTATAATTTTAATTCAAGTTATCAAAGCGGTACCGCTAATACTAATGTAAACGGAACTCTTTCTTGTGGAAGTTGTAATACGGTAATAAATGGTACAAGTAGTGGAGGTTCTCCTAGTCAAAGTAGAAGTACTACAACAACTTCTTTTAGTTGTGGTAGTGTTACTGATATAACAGTTCAAAGAAGTATAAGTAAGTCTGGAAGTGGAACATTACCAAGTTTAACTAGTTGTACTGTTACTTTAACAATTAACAGTGTGTTAATTGATACACAATCAGTAAATAATCCTGGTAACGCAAGTAGAACTTTTACTTTCTCAGGATTAACAATAAATGCAGGAGATAACATAGTTGCACAATGGTCTGATTTTGGAAATTAATTTGTAATAAGGTATAACTTGAAACACATAACAGAATAATTTATATTTAATAATATGAGTAAAAAATATATAGGTCAGATAGATAATCCCGATTTCGTATATCCAAATAACAATTTGGAACAGTATGATATTGAGATTGTTCATGATGTAAATAACAATAGTGTAAGTGGAACTGTATCAGGATTTACAGGTACATCAATAAGTTCAACTGGTTTAACAATAACTTTTGATTATACTTGGGCTTTAAATGGTGCAGAACCATTTATAATGGATGATGGTTTTACTAGTGTATTGTCAGTTCATATGATGGAACCAAGTCTAACCTATTTTAAACCTTGGAGAATGGTTTATTATGATACTACATATCAAAGTGTAACTGAATCGGGTACATTAACATTTGTTGTAACACCTTCCATGATGGGTGTTAGTAGTTTTACTTCAGGTAATTATTATTTTGAGATTAGAATGTTAGGAAAAAGGGCTACATACCCACTCAATAAAACATTGACATTAAGTATTGCAGGACCTACACCAACTCCAACGGTAACTCCAACATTAACTACAACACCAACAAGAACACCAGGTTTAAGTCCTACACCTACACCTACTGTTACATCAGCAAGTATATATACAAGTGGTGCAACAATCAATGTAACTGATACAGGATACATTTTATATGATACACCAACTGGTTCAACATATCAATTCATAAGTACATTAGGAAGTGTTACATTAACAGACTGTTTGATATGTGCTTCAATTTATTATGGATATCCATTTATACCTGCAGAATTTACAATAACAAGTTGTGGTACAAGTTGTAGTGGAATACCTTCACCAAGTCCAACACCAACACCATCATCCGCTCAAGTTTATGGGTATTATATAATGAACGACTGTATAACAAGTGAAACCAAATATTCTCAATCATTAGCTTCAGGAACATTTAATAGTGGTGATAGAGTGGAAGGAAGTTCTGGGTATTATTATTATGTATTTGGGTTTACAACATCAGCACCAGCAGTTGAAACATTTATAACATCAACAGGTGAATTTGGATGTCCAGGTCCACAACCATAAACTAAAATATATAAATATATATGATATTAGATTTTGAAAATTTATTGGTAACTGATTACGGTCAGTTATTAGAACAAACTAAAGACTTTTATACAGATAGTAGAATTGATTTCAGTTCTGTTCATCAGTTAAGAGGTGAGAAAACAATTATGGAATTATCATTCCAACAAACATTAAAAGAAAGTATAGATAATGGCTAATAAAAAAATTACTATTGAGGTTGATGTAGATACCAAAAAGGTTGACGACGCAGTTGCAAAGACTGGTAAGTTAAAAGATTTGGGTAAAGGTTTAAAAATTCAATACGATGTTGATGGGAAACCAATAGACCTTGTTATTGATAAAACCTTAAACTTACAAAAACAGGTTAAATTATTAACCGCTGAACTTCGTAGAACTAAAGAAGGTACCGCTGAGTTTACATTATTATCAAATAAGTTAAATGATACTAAAGATGATTTGGGTAGAGTTACAGCAAAGTCAAATGAATTATTTGGAACCTTATCACTATTACCTGGTCCTATTGGAACATTTTCCGCAGGTTTACAAACAGGTATAGATTTATTAAAGACATTTTCAGGGTTTAAATTATCAGATGTTGTAAACCAATTCAAGTCCTTTGGTAAAGATGTTGGTGATATTGCTGGTAACTTCTTAGGTTTAAATAAAGTAGTTGCAGATGCTGCAGGTACAAACGCGGCTCTATCACAATCTCAAAATGAAACAAATAAAACGATTGATGATGCCACAAGAGTTACTGAAGATGCTGCAATACAAAACGCAACATATTCTAAATCTCAAAAGGAATTAACTGAAACTCTTACAACTAGAATTCAAAAAACTGATGAAGGAATTGCTTCGGTTGCTAAACTTATGGATATTGATATGAAATCTATCGATGTTAATAGTAAAGCGTATAAAGAAGCAAGACAAAGAGTAATGGACCAAGTAGATGCGTATTCTGCAATGACTAACGCACAAAAGAGAAGTTATATTCAAAGTCAAATAAATACAGGACAACTAATAATAGAAGGTGATGCAGAAGAATTTTTAACAAACGCTTTTGGAGAAAATACTGATGCAAGTAAAACAAACACAGTAAGTCTTGAAACACAGACACAGACAACTAAATCATTATCTGTTGCACAAAGAATTGCTACAGTTACAACTAAAGCACTTACCACAGCTTGGAGAATATTTACATCGGTAATAACAGGTTTAGCAATAGGTGCGTTAATTGCAGGTATTCTATATTTAATTCAGAACTTTCAAAAAGTAATAGATTTTTTCACTGGTGCAACGGAAGTAACCAAAGGATATCGTGAAGCAATTAAAGATGTAACCAAATCAGTTGGTGATCAGAATAAGAATTTAATTGATGTCAAGAACGCTTTCAAAGAAGCAAGAGCGGGTGTAAAGAGTAAGACAGAAGCACTAAAAGAATACAATGATAAGTTAGGTGCAACCATTGGATACGCAGGTAGTTTAAAACAGGCTGAAGATTTATTATCAGCAAACACTGATTTAGTTATACAAGAAATCAAATTAAAAACTCAAGCCAATTTCTTCTACGCTAAATCAGCTGAACTTGCTGCTAAGGCCATAAGTGGTGAAGATGTTGATTTAAGTATATGGCAGAAAATTGGTGTTGGATTAGAAGGTACTGTTACTGGTTTTAATTATGGTGCAATTTCAGCTAGAAAGATGGCTGCTAACATGAAAGAAATCAATGACCAAAGTAAACAATTTGAAAAGGAAGGTGACAAGTTAGAAAAACAAGCCATTGAAATTGAAAAGAGAAAGAAGAAAGGACTTGCTGAACCACCTAAGACAGGAGGAACAACAGGTATAAGTGAAGCTGACCAAAGAAGAATGAAAGAATTGGACGCTTTAATTAAATTAGAAATAGATAAAGAAAGAACAGGTAAAGATGAATTACAAAAATTATTAGAAGAAAAGAAAAGATTAAGGATTAAAACAGAGAAGTTAACCTTTGCTGAGATAAGAGTACTTAACGCTGAAAACTATAAGATATTAAATGATGCGTTAATTGATGATACAGAAAGAACAATTCAAGCTGAGATTGACAAATATAATAGATTAGTAATTGAAAGTGGTGTTGGTACAAAAGAATTATTTGAATCCAAGAAAAAAATGGCACAAGAACAATTCTTATTTGAATTGAAAGAGGCTGAGAGAGATGAGAAGACCAAGAATACTAAGATTGAAAACGCAAGAACAAAGTATTGGAAGACCTTAATTGATATTGATAAGGAAGCTTTGGATGCAAGAATTAAATTAGACCAAGAGAAGTTCAACGCACAATATGAAGGTACTGAAAAGTTCTTTGAATTACAAAGACAATTAGAACTTGACAACTACGCAAAACAACAGGCTGACGCTAGAGACAATTATGACCAATTAGAAGCTATAAAACAAACTCATGAAAAGAAATTGATTGCAATAGATATTTCTGAGTTACAATACAAATCAGGTTTAGAAAAAAGAAAATCAGAAACAGAACAAGAGAACTATACCAAAGTTGAAGATAGGTTTATGGAAAGTTTTCAGGTAATTAAAGACCTCAATACAAGAAAATATGATGACCTAAGAAAACAAGAAGACTTATCTTATCAGGCTGATTTATTAGCTGCAGGTGATAATGTTAAAGTAAAAGAACAAATAGAAAGAGAACACGCAGCCAAGATGAGACAGATTGGTGCGGATGAGGTTGAGGCTAAGAAACAAACAACCTTGATGATTGAAAATGTCACTCAACAATTTGGTCAAACGATTGGTCAGATTGGTGATTTGATGATGCAACAATCACAAGGTAGAGATAAGAAAATGTTTGAAGCGGGTAAGAAAGCAGCAATTGCGGGTATCGCCATTGAAAAGATTGCAACCATCGCTTCAATCGTTACAAATACAGCGATAGCAAACGCAAAGTCTGTTGCCGCTTTCCCATTGACATTAGGTATGCCGTGGGTAGCCATCAATACAGTTAGTGCGGGATTAAGTATCGCAGCAACAATTGCCGCAGGTATATCAGCAATATCACAAATCAATGGAACTAATTTTGAAGCTGCAGGTAGTGGTGGAGCGGGTGGTGCAACATCACCAGGAAATCAATTAGGTAGAAACTATGAGAAAGGTGGAATAATTAATGGTAAGAGACACGCTGAGGGTGGAACAATGATTGAAGCTGAAAAGGGTGAAGCGATAATGACAAGAGGAGCGGTTACCGCCTTCTCACCATTATTATCAATGATGAACCAAATGGGTGGTGGTACTTCATTTACACAAGGTGCTGTTGGACAAGCAGGATTTGATAATCCAAAAGTTGCAACACCATCACAAGAACAAACACCAATGATTGTAAAAACATATGTGGTATCAACGGATATGACAAGTGAACAAAATAAACAAGCACGTCTTAAGAATTTGAGTACACTTTAATTACAACTAACAAAAAACTATATTTAATAATATGATTAAGAAAGACAAAGTTTACGAACTTAAAATAGAAGAAGATGATGAGGTATCAGGTATTGACAGTATTTCTCTTGTCGATGAACCCGCTATAGAAATTAATTGGATGTTTTTTAATAAAATTAAACAAGAAGATTTTCATATTCCTGATGGTGAAGACCAAAGTTATATTGATAGATTGGTTCAACGTGCTGAGAATGAACAAGATTTCTTTGACGAGGGATGGGTTGTAGAATCCGTTGAACAATTAAATAGAGAAGATTTTGTATCAACTGACCCAAATGGTCCATCATCATTGGATGAAAAGGAATATAAGGTTAGATACAAGTATATGTTGAACCCTGATATCTCAGGTCAAAGTTCAATCATTCCAACAACAAGAGATTTCTGTAAGGAACTAATCCGCGGAAACTATGTTTGGAGAATTGAGGATATGACTGCCATTACAAATGATGAAGGTGACTCAGCTATAAGATGGAGAGGTGGATATAATTGTCGTCACGTATGGAGTAGAATTAAATACAGAAATGACGCAAGAATAATCAACAAGGCTTCAGTTAATACAGGTAAAGAATTGGTAGGTGGATTTCCAAATGATTTAATCCCTGATGAATATATTCCTGGTCATGTTCAATCTGATACAAGAACATCAAACCCATCTTTTAGTAAAGAAGGATTTGAAGTAGGTGTTCCACATTATACAAAAGATGGTAAATTGTACGAAGGTCCAACACACAAAGATGCTGATGGTAGATTAATGACAGGTGCTGTTCATAGTGAAGATAGTGAATATCTTTATCACGAAGGAGAATTTGAAAGTTATTCAGATTATCCTGATAGTGTAAAGAACAACGCACAATCAGTATTAAAATATGTAGATGAAAATGGATGGGGTAGTTGTGGAACTGATGTTGGTAAACAACGTGCGAACCAACTTGCTAAAGGTGAACCAATATCAATGGATACGGTTCAAAGAATGTACTCATATCTATCAAGACATAAAGTAGATTTAGAAAGTTCAAAAGGATATGATGATGGATGTGGTAAGTTAATGTATGATAGTTGGGGTGGTTTATCCGCTTTAAGTTGGGCTGAAAGTAAAGTTAAACAATTTACGATTGAAAATTTTGCTGGTCAAAAGGTATCGTTTGATTATAATACTTTAACAAAACTTGAGGGTCAGTTAATGGCTAAGAGATTAATTGGTAATGGGTATGACGTATATATTGTAACATCAAAAGGACCCGCTTCTTCAGGTGAAGTAAATAGAATTGCTGAAAGAATTGGTATTCCAAGAAACAAAGTAAATTTAACAGATGGTAAACCAATATGGATTACACTAAAAAGATTAGGTATTACAAAACATTATGATAGTGACCCTGATGCTATAAAAGAGATTAATAAAAACGCAGGTAATATTCAAACTATTCGTTTTGGTTATGACAATAATCTACCATCTTATGTAGATGAAGGAATTAAAAAGAAGAAAAAGAAAGACCAAAAGTTTCAAGTTGATGATGAGAAACGTATCATAGTTGGGCCAGCAATGGTTCCTGACTTACGTATTCCAAGAAAAGATAGTGAAGGAAACTTGTATGAGGTTTATTTCAGTTCTGAGACAATCAAAATGATTGCTGAGAAGTATATGAGAAATAAATATACAGACAACAATGACCTGATGCACGATGGTAAAGCTATCAATGATGTTTATGTTATTGAGAGTTGGATTAAGGAAGATATGGATGACAAGTCAAACAAGTATGGTTATCAAGACACACCTGTTGGAACATGGTTTGTATCTATGAAATGTGCTAAGACACCTGAAGGTGACAAGGTATGGGAGATGGTTAAGTCAGGAGAACTTGCAGGATTTTCCGTATCAGGTTGGTTTGAGGAGGTAGCTTCTTTCTGTCGTGAGGAGATGTTCTTATATCAGGTTGCCGAGATATTGAAGAAATATTAAATAAAAATGGGATTATATACAAAATTATATATTTACTCATAGAACAATAAATTAAAATAAAAATAAAATAGATTATGTCTAATCCAAAAACCGCTATTAACGAGATTAAAAATCTAATGGTAAAGTTTGGTTTTATGTCTGAAGGGTCAGTTATGGCTTCATTCAAACTTGAAGATAATACAATTTTACAAACTTCTAAATTAGAGGTTGGTAATGATATTGTAAAAATCAACGAGGAATTTGAACAAGTGAAGTTAGAAGATGGTTCTTATCGTTTAGTTGAAAATTTCAACATTGACGTTGTAGATAGTAAAATCGTTGCTGTTAAAGAAATCTTTGTTGAAGCTAAATTAGAAGATGGTACTGTTGTTAAAGTAGAAGGTGACGGTCTTGTTGAAGGTGCTAAAGTTGTGGTGGTAACACCTGATGCTGAGATACCTGCACCAGACGGAGTTCACAAACTTTCTGACGGTACTGAGATTGAAACCAAAGACGGTATGATTGTAATGATTAAAGAACCTATGGGTGACGCAGAAGCAGATGTTGCTGAGGCAGAATCTATGGGTGAAAACGTTGAGATGACAAAAGAAATGGTGGATATGTTAAAAGATTTCATATCTAAAATGGGTGAAAAAATGTCTCAAATGGAACAAAGTTATTCTTCATTACAAAATGAATTTAACAAATTTAAATCTGAACCAGCAGGAAAGAAAATCCGTGATGGTAAAACAGAACAATTTAATAAGGAAATATTAGACCCTATGGAAGCTAAGTTAGCTGCCATCAATGGTTTAAGATTTTCAAACAAAAAATAATTATAAAATAAAAAAAACTAAAAATGAAAATTTATTCAAAAGACGAATTTAGTTATGTAGTTAGTTCAATCACTGGTTTCACAGACCAATCTTCAACTGACATCATCGCAAAAGCACTTATCGGTGCAACAACTCCTGCAAATACCACAATTAAATTGGGTATCCGCGGATCTCAAGCGGTTCAATTATTGAACTCAGCTCCTTCTTTCCAAACAGGTGCTTGTGGATGGAACGCTTCAGGTACAACAACTTTTACACAAGTTACCTTAGCTTCTCAACACGAAAAAGTAAACGAGGAATTATGTTACCAACAATTATGGGATACATACCAATCATTATTATTACCAGCAGGTCAAGACCCTGAGACAGTACCTTTCTTGGAGTCAATTATTGATTTAAAAGTAAAACAAATCCAACAAAGAATTGAACAAAAATTATGGTTAGCACAAACTGCAAGTGGTGACACTTTCAACGGTTTTAACTATTTAATCTCTACTGGTCAAACTTCAGTAACTGCTTCAGTATCAGGAACAACTTTCAGTTCAACTGCAGCGTACGGTTCAGCAGGTAACCCTATCACAGAGGTAGACAAATTAATCTCAGCTTTATCTGATGACGCTTTAGTGTTTGATGACTTAGTAGTGTTTATGTCTTACTCTAACTTTAGATTATATAATCAAGCGTTAGTGAAAGCTAACTTCTTCCAAAACTACATTGGTACAACTAATGTGACTAACAACATGAGTGCGGTTCATCCTTCAACTAACGTTAAGGTATTACCTACTTTAGGTTTAGCGGGAAGTGGTAAGGTAGTAATCGGACCAGCTCAATATATGTTCTGTGGATTTGACTTAATGTCTGACCATGAGAAGATGGACGCTTTCTGGTCAAGAGATTTTGACGTTTTAAAAATACGTGCAAACTACTCATATGCCGCGAACATCGCTTCATTCTCAGGAACTAATTACTTCGCAACAAATAACGTAGCGTAGTAGAACTTATAAAAACTAAAGGGGTGAAAGTCCCCTTTAAAAAAACATAAAACAAAAAAATTAAATATTCTATATTATGCCAAACACAGCAAGTTGTTACATATCAAGTGGACTTTCGTTAGGATGTTCTGATAGTATTGGTGGTATTAAAAAAATCTATATTGGTGGTGGAACTGGTTACACAACAGGTTATACTTATAACTCAACTGGTGCAGTAACAGGTGCAACATCAACATCAGGTACTACCTATTATGGCTTTGAGTTGAAACGCGGAACTTCAGGTTTAGTGCAAACAACTACAAAATCATTTGAAAACGGAACCGTTTACTACGAACAAGTTTTAACAATACAGTTATACAAATACGACCAAGATAAACGAAATCAACTTAAGATTTTGGGACAAAATGATAATTTACAAATTATCGCTATTGACCAAAACGACACACAGTATCTTTTAGGTCAAGTGAATTACAGTTATATGTCAGGTGGTAACGCTTCAACAGGAGTTGCACTAGGTGACAAAAATGGTTTTGAATTTATTTTCACTGCACAAGAAGCAGAACCAGCAAGAGTTATCACAGGAGCTTTAGCTACAGTATTTGGAGCACCAGCTTCAATTAGTAACTAATTCTATGTAGTTCTATTGGTGAACGATTTTCTATATCTATTTCAAACGAAAAGGGGGCTATACGCCCCTTTTTTTATTATTATTTTTATCAATACCTTTTCAACGAAGATTTTTTTATATTTAACTATATATGATTTATATTAATAAAGGAGAGAGTAATGAATTGGTATTGAATATCAATAATAACTCAAGGACTGACTTTTCAGGTTATACCTTAACATTTTTACATATCCTATCACAGGAAGAAAAATCATATACAATACTCACTAGTGGACCGTATTTTGGGGAGAACATTAGGTATTGTGAAATCGTATTAGATTTAAGTAATAATGACTTAAACTACGAGGGACAGTATCAACTCCAAATTTTTGGTGATGGTACTTCTTTGGTATATACGGGAATGGTATTCGTAAATGGAACAACAGAAATTGGTAATACTTTTATTGAATATATTTCAGATGATGAAGACAACAGTCATTTTATTTATGTAGAGGAAGAAGTTCCCGAAAGTCCTACTCCAACACCTACAAATACTGTTACACCGACAGTTACACCGACACCTACATTAACACCAGGTTTAAGTCCAAGTCCAACACCGACAACAACAACTACACCTACACCTTCAGCTACATCAGGATATACGATAACCCCAACACCTACAACAAGTGTTACACCTACATTAACGCCAGGTTTAAGTCCAAGTCCTACGCCTACTCCAAGTAGTACACCAGGAACGTTGACAGGAACCACATTACAATTCAGATATATAATGAATTTGTTAGATTATCCTAATGGTAATTTAAATGTTACTAATTTTAAATGGGGAATATATCCTTTGGAAATAGTTTGTCCTCAAGAAATTACAGGAACAGAACCATATACATTTACATCAAATGAATTACCTATTAACTTCTTAGTTGGTCCTGTTGATACTTCTTATGTTTACAGGTCAGTATGTAGACCATCAGGTAATATATATTCTATCCAAATAAGAACGTGTAATATATATAGAAATGGTATTATAGTTCAAACAAATAATTTATCTCAGGGTGGAATTATAAATCTTTGTACATATGATACAACAACAGATTATTTAAGTATGTTTGGATTTACAATAAGTCAGAATGATAAAATTATAGTTGAGTGGATAGACAACTAGTATGTATTATAAAAAATAAATTATGAGTGAAAAACAAAAATATCAATTAGGTCAATTAAAGTTTACGCAAGAACCTTTACTACCCATTTTTAGTGAAACGTTTGATAAAAAACCGTGGGTCTATTATGGTGAAGCAAATCTGATGCCACAATACCTAATCAGTAGATGGAATAATTCAGCAATACACAAAGCTATTGTTGTATCCAAGAAAGAACAAATAATGGGTGATGGTCTTGTATCATTGAATAACCCAATGGCTGCCGTTAATTTTATAAATGACGCAGAAAATGTTTCTGATGTCATGGAGAAATGTGCGTTGGACCTTGTATTGTTTGGTGGTTTTTCTTTAAACATTGTTTGGTCTCGTGATAGAAAATCTATTGCTGAGATATATCATTGTGATTTCAGTAGAGTACGTTCAGGTAAGATTAATCAAGAAACAGATAAGATTGAAAAATATTATTACTGTGCTGATTGGTCTAACATCAAGAAGTTCCCTGTTGAAGAATTTGATTGTTTCTCTCAAGAAGATGGTGACCCATCTCAAATATATTATTTCAAACAATATTCCCCATCAAATTCATATTACCCACATCCTGATTATTCAGGTGGTTTGGCAAGTATTGAGATTGATGTCAACATAAAAGAGTTCCACGCAAACAATTTAAAGAATGGTATGTTACCATCACTTTGGATTAATATGAACAACGGTATTCCTGGCGAAGAAGAACAACGATTGGTTACAAGAGGATTGGAAAGTCAATTCAGTTCTGTTAATAACGCAGGTAGACCAATCATCTCATTCAACGAAAGTAAAGAATTATCACCTGAGATTACTCAAATACAAACATCAGCAAATGATGGTTACTATCAAGCAATCTATGACGATATAATTCGTTCAATCTTGTCAGCACATAGGATTTCATCAGGTGAGTTATTTGGTATCAGTACAGCAAACAAATTGGGGTCTAAGGATGAGATTACAACTCACATTGAGTATATAAGAAAGACCGTTATTATGCCATACCAAAAACAACTATTGGGAGTATTCAATAAAATGGTATCATTAAAATTTGGTGTACCTACCACATTTGAAATTAAACCAATGTCTATTTATGAGGCTGGTGACATCGTTCAAAATCCTTTGGTAACAGACACACCAACAACATCAACACAATTATAATATGGCTAACGTACTATTAATATCAGAAAATAAGCTTAAGGCGTTTACAAACATCAACAAGAATGTTGATATGGATGTAATTCGTGCGGAGATAGGTATCAGTCAGGATTTACAACTTCAGACATTACTTGGAACAAAATTTTATAATCACTTATTGAGTTGTGTATCTGCTTCAGGGAATACATTCACCGCTAACGAATTAACCCTTGTTAACGACTACATCAGTCCTTACTTGATACAGATATCATATTTCGAAATGATACCCCACATTCACTTCAGAACGATGAATAGAGGTATTGTAAAAGGTGATATGGAATCAGCTACAGGTGTTGACATTGAAACGATGAAATATCTTCGTACAATTCAAAAACAACGTGCTGATTTTTATATGATGAGACTACAAGATTATCTTATCATTGGTCAGGGTCAAGGTCAGTTTCCTGATTACTTATCACAAAATACACAAGATGGTATGTTACCAAATAAATCTGAGAAATACAACTCACCAATTTATCTAAATCAAACATCAAGATACGGATATAGTTTAAGACAGAGTATGAGAAATATTGGTTCATATTCTGATAGAGAACATTATGACCCACCTTGTCAAGATTGTGGATACTAAACAAATATAACAAATGATAGAACAAATAATATTAACAATAGTAACAAGTGGTATTGGTTACTTTATTGGATATAAAAAATCAAAGAATGAGATTGAAGGTGGTCGTCTTGAGAACCTTGAAAAATCTATTAAAATATATCAGGTTATCATTGATGACTTGGGTAAAAAGGTTGAGGAATTGACTGCACACATTGTACGCTTAGAAGCTACGATTGATAGTCTTAAACAAGAAAACAGTAAACTAAAAAATAGTATATGAAAATAGAACAAATTATTAAAATCAGAAAGGAATTATTTAAGGCTAAGAAACCAAATAAGATGGAAGAAGGTGAAATGGAAAACCCTTGTTGGGAAGGATATGAACCTTATGGTACAAAAATGTTAGATGGTCGTGAAGTACCAAACTGTGTTCCTGTTGAAGCAAAGAAAGTAAAAGCCAAATAAAAAAAACGTTAAAATTTGTTTCGCACAAAATGTTGTTTCGCACAGACCTAACACATTGATAATCAGATACAAATCTATGCGAAACAACATTGGCGTTATAAATATTTTTTGATACTTGGTACAATAAAAAACCCCATCCACGAATGGACAGGGTTATAGAACAGGAACAGTTATGAATTAAACCTATTCTAATTTTTTTTATACTTCCATATGTAACCACCACCACTTGGTTTTTTTCCATTAGCACAAATAGATATAGTAGTACGACTTATACCAACTTCTAAAATTGCCTCTTTATATGAATTAAATGTTTTTAAATATTTACCATTTAAATCATATTGATGAATTTTTTTATATTTAATTTTTCTTTCAGATTTAAGTACTTTTTTAACTTTTATATATCTCCAAATAAAACCATAAGCGGTTGATACTTTATTATTAAGACACATTGATATAGCACCATGACGTACACCAAATTCTAAATCAGCGTCTTTACTTGAATTAAATGTTTTAATATACTTACCATCAGTTGAATATTGATGAACTTCTTTTATATTTTTATTCACCAATAATTCAGATGGTAACGTCATATAAAAAATTCTTGTATAAATATGATTACGATAAAAAGAATATTTTCCGTTTAAATGTAAATTCATATGGCCGACAGATAAATTATTCATAAAAGAAGCAATTGCAGAATTCTCATATTCACATAAGTAATTACCTTTTAAATCATATTTATAAACCTTACCTTTTGTAAACTTACCAGCCATAATAATTTAATCTTTATATTTCCAAACAAAACCTCTAAAAGTTTTTTTTCTTCCTTTTAATGATTGTCTAATATTACCTGGATAAACACCCATTTCTCTTGCGAGTTTACTAAGACCAATATACTCATTAACAAATTCACCATTTTTAGTAAATTGTAAAATAATCTTTCCGTCATTATGATTTCTTATCAAACTTCTATATAATTTTTCATCATCATTTTTAATCTTTGATATTGGATGTTTAATATAATATATTTTAGACCAAAAACAATTTCTATATGGTTTATTTTTATTAATTGAAGATTTCATTGATGAGGATAAACTAT
>Ga0181346_1000592_pt1 | contig 15882 bp, 24 predicted proteins | sample Su13VDMM15DN_FD_130100 | JGI IMG/M metagenome (GOLD analysis project Ga0181346, IMG submission 130100) | Freshwater viral communities from Lake Michigan, USA - Su13.VD.MM15.D.N | ecosystem: Environmental > Aquatic > Freshwater > Lake | place: USA: Michigan | collected 2013-07-15 | reverse complement strand
GTCAGTCTTACCTTCATGTTTGGCTTTAATAACATCAATTGGATCTCCGTCCAACGATGCCTTTGGATTCAAGAAGTAATCAATAATTTCTGATTCGTATTCAGTGACCCACTCACGATTACCCAACTTCTCTGCTCTTGGACCTGCAGCCATACCTCTGTTCTGAGTTTCAGTTGCTGCTTCACGGAGACCAAAGTATGCTTGGTCTTGCTGTTCTTTACTAAAGTAGTTCTTGCGGAACTTCAAAACAATTCTTTCCTCAGAGTATGTCATCTCTGGGTGTCCAGGAATTTCTGGCATATAAACATCACAATCCTCTTCAATGAGGAAATCATAATTCGACTCATCTGGGAATTGACCCAGCATATGAGTCATATCAAGTTTCTCTTTTGCTACAATTACTTTTACCATAACTTTCTCCTAAAACTTAAATCCTTCGAACGATTCTGCTTTTTGTCTGCGACCAAAATTACTTTTATCAAACATTGGTTCATCGTCATCAGTCTTTCCTGAGTCACTCAGCGTTTGTGCCGATGCTTCTACATCATACAGTTTCATCTTCGATCGATCAACTCCGATAACAAATCTCTTGTAAAGATTTAAATCGTTATATCGATTCTTTAACTGTTTAACAATAATCTGATTCAATGCTTCTAACTCTTCATTACTGACCAAAGCAAACATAAAGTCAGCTGTCGCTGGCAAGCCAAAAGATTCAGAGGTATCTTCAAGTCCTGGATCCGAGTTTGTGAATCCAGAACGAGTCGTTTGAGTAGCTGATACAATGGGAACATTATACTCAACTGCCAATCCTCTTAATTCTTCTGCTATGCTCTTGATATATGTATAAGAGTTAATACTTCCACCTTGCTTCATTCGTTGACTCGCACAAATATTGAGATAGTCAACGAAGATAATATCAGGTTTAAATTCTCGTTTCAGTTTTAGTTCTTCCAGCAAAGCACGAAAGTGACCAGCATGTGCGCTGGCAGTTGGGTATTCTTTGACGATTAACTTGCCTTTAGTCTTTTTTACAATCTTGGCAATACGACTTTCGTAGATATCCCTGTCAATAACTTTTAATTCATCCATGGTTAGGTTCAAAAGATTTGCATCAATCCTTTCAGCGATGCGCTCTTCTGCCATTTCCATAGTTATGTATAAGACATTTTTTCCTTGGGTTAGGCAACCAGCACCAACGTGACACATAAACAAAGACTTACCAACACCAGTGCCAGCAAGACAAATGTTAAGGGTTTTCTTTGATAGTCCACCCTTAGTGATTTTATTGAACATTTCAAGATCGAATGGAACTTTCTCTTCCACCCTATGATAAAAATCATACCTCTCATTATGGTCATCCAAATAGTCATGCCCAATATGATTATCAAATGAAACAGCAAGTGCATCAGAAAGAATAGATGGAAGTGAATCAGTTGACTGAGCCTTGTCTTTACCATCAATGATTTGAATTGATTTAAGAATTGCATTATAAACTGCTCTGTCCTTACAAAACTTTTCAGTATTTTCTAACATCCAGTCTTCATTGACTGGTTCTTGGCTAAGTGTACCGATAAATTTGCCAAGGTCATCCAACTCTTTATCGTTGAGATCTTTCCTATTACTAATTTCAATCTGTAGGATTTCTTTGGATACTGGTTTGTTATACTTGGTGAAGAAAGAAACAATCTCGTCTGCTAAGATTACTTCTTTGCGCTCTGCAAAATATTCTTTCTTGATAAATGGAATTACTTTACGGCAATAGTTTTCATCAAATATCAGATTGCTCAGAATCTTTTGTTCTATTCGCATCAATTTCTGTTCCACCTGTGTATGTTAAATTGTTTTCTGCCACACCTTGATGTAGCAATTCTTGTAGTATATCACCTATGTATGCTTCAAAAGGTTTCATATCTGTCATACCTTTATCAGCAGAATCAAGGATCTCATACTCAAACTTTAAATGCAAAGTATCATCCTGTTCATCGAATGACACCTTTCCATATGTATAAATTATACCTTCAAAAGCACCTTCTGTCAATTTTATTGCTTGAAGACCACTGTGTCTATTCTCTGTAATAGTAATTGGTAGATTACTCTTCATGGAATTCTAAGTCCTCTAGTGCTTTATCAAGACCATCAGATTGTAACATATCAGCCTGTCCCATTGAATACTTGTTCTTCACATAATTGTAGAATGATTTAGATGTTAACAATGGTAACCAAAAGTCTTTGGTATCAGTATCTTTAATACGATATTTTTTATCTTCAACCTCACCTGTTTCTACATCTACCTTTGAGTACCAACCATTGGTAGGTTTAACCACATGTCCTGATTCAAGAGCAATATCGAGTAAACCAGACCATGTACTAATACCACCATCAAAAGATACACTAACAGGTATTTTAGATTTTTCTTTAACATAACGACTCTTTTCTACATTAATAATGAAATTGTAACCAACAACTTCAGTTCCATCTTTTTCTTGCTGACGACCAAGAATAAAGATATTGTCAGCAGAATAATATGATCCAGTACCACCACCAACGATGTCCTTTGGATATAAACCAATCTCTTTATATGTATGATTTACTACAACTAATGGAATGTCTTTCATGTTCAAGTGTGGTGTAACCATACGGAACAATGACTTCATTTGTTTAGCACGACTCATGTCAGCAACAGACTTACCATCCATAGCATCTTCTACTTCTTTCTTTGAAGCAAGATTTCCGATTGAATCGATAACGATAATAAGATGATCACCACGTTCTACATTTTGTAGTTGTTGCATGATGTCGAATTTAAGTTGTTCAACATCTGTAAGAGGAGTGTGAAGAACTCTTTTGGTATCAATACCAAATGTGTCAAAATAAGATTGTGGTGTACCGAATTCTGAATCATAAAAGAGTAAGGCAGCATCTTCATATTTGTCCATGTAAGATTTTGCCATCAACAAACTAAACGCTGTCTTAAAGTGTTTGCTTGGACCAGCCCACATTGTAAGTCCTGGAGTCAAACCACCATCAAGACGACCAGAAAGAGCCACATTGATGATTGGAATTGAAGTAGGAATCATATCCTTCTTTGTGAAGAATTTAGAGTTTGCTAGGATTGATGAATCCTTGATAGTTGAACCCTTTTTAATTTTGTCTAGTATACTCATAGTGTTCCTTTATGTTGTGTTAACATTATACTGTAAATTTTATTGCAAGACAATTATGGATTATTCTTGCTATGTGGAACATCAAACACAAATGTAATTCTTATTACATCTCCGACATTCTTTGTTCCGTGTGATAATTTATTATTAAACCAAATAAGATCTCCAGGATTAACTGTTACAGTTTCTCCGCCAACTGTGTAGTCATATGTTCCTTGTATTGCAAGATGGTATCTGTCTCTGGTTTGGTAATAACTTCCAATATCAATATGCTGTCCAACTTCTCCACCAATCGGTAAAGACAAGAACCCACATCTGTCAAACTTCTTAAAGTTTCGTTTTAAGAATCCTATAATCTCTGTATGTCTATTACAAGCTGGAGTTCTACTAGACATTTCACTGTCACCAACATAGTCTTCTTTTTGTGCAACGACACCTACAACTAATTGCAATACACCTGCTTGAACTGCAGGGAACCCCTGATCATTGACAAGATCTCCTGCACCTTCAATGTTCTTTTGTGAACCCCAATCCTCTGGGTATTGGTGTAACTGTTTCAATATCTTAGAAACATTGATACCTTTTTTGATAACTCTAATGTTAGCCAAAGAAATCCTCCAGTGAACTTTCTTCTTGAGTCTTCCAGCCCAAGGATTGGATTACAATTTGTAATGCGTCTAAGAAAACCTTCTCAAACATCTTGTCATAATCTATGTATGATTCTAATTTAAACTCTTTTGGCAGAACTTGAGGAAATGCAATCACATCTTCTTGAAAAGGATTTGGTGTGCGAACATAAACAAAACGAATCTTATCGCCATCACGAATAGGTTGATACTTCTTATCTATTCCCATGCGTTTACAGTGATGGTTAAACAGCAAAGAACCACGAACATGTATTGGTGTTCCCTTTGTATAAATCGGAGAGCCAGCATACTGCTTCATCCCATTCACACCTCTTGGGAAAGCAATCTCTTGAATCGGTAATTTATCAAACTGTTTTCTAAACTCCATAACATACGCATGTAGATCTTTCTGCTCTCCCGAAAGGATAACTTGAATAGACTCACGTAGTTTATCACGAATAACCGCAGGTGTAGATGACTTGACCATCTCCAAACCCATAACTTTAATCTTAGGTTTCGCAAACTGAACTCCTTCTGAGTTGTGAACATTAATGATATATCTTTTCTTGGCAGTCCAGATGGCTTTGTCTGCAAGAACTTCTCGCTTCATAACCATCTTTTGACTATACGCATTCATGTAATCTGATAGTTCTGTGTAACCTTGATCAATGAATGGTTGGAAAACATCTTCACAGATCTTGTCCATGTACTTGATCTTTTGCTCGGTGTTCTTACCTTCACAAACTTTCTCAATGAGATGTTCCAGCGTAAGATAGATTGAGTCAGTATCAATCGCAATAACAAAATCTTTACCTTCTGTTTTAAGAGTCTTGTTTAGGAATGCATTTAACTTATTTGCCATCCAACGAATAGATAACTGACCAGAAGTCGTAATACCTTCAGCCATACGAATGTCAAAGTATCGGAAGTACTGATTACCCATCGCACCATAAGCAGAGTTAAGAGCAATCTTCATCGCCATCTGCAGATTGTTAAGTCGAGAGATATCTTTTAGTAGATGAACTTTTGTCTTATCGTTTTGATATTCCTGTTCAATCTTCAACATCTGTTTCTTAAACTTAGAACGATTGATATACATCTCTTCCATCAACTCAGGCATAAACCCTTTGATGTCTTTACGATATGTCCAACCATTCGCAGTCATGGCAAGGTCTCTTCGTTTGAGATAGTCTGTATCAATCTCTTTGTTAAGTAACTTGTCAACAGTGACTGACAACTTCTCGCTTGTCAGAGTTTCTGGACTGATGTTGTACTGCATAATCAAGTGAGGATACAGACTGTTCAAGTCAAACGAAACAACCCACTTGTGCATACCAATCATTGGATCTTTTACATAAGCACCTTCGAACTGAGCATCTTTACCAGAGTATGCCTTTGCTGGAATCACAACACCTTTCTTACGCAGGTGATTGTAAATGATAGTGTCCCACATACGAACCTGCGAGTAAACATCTTCAGGATTAATCTTCGCATTGTATGCCATGGTCAGGTGCAACTCTAGCAGACGCATCTTGTCTTCTAATTTATCAACTAACTCTACGTCATGAATGTTGTACTCAACAAAGTCTGTCCAGTAGTTTGTATAGAAATCTTTGAAGTCATTTCCTGGATTCTCTTTCTTCTTATCATCTAGTTCTTCACTAGCAATATAATCCAAACGATACGACTCTTGCTTTGTATATGTATATTTCTTATAAAGTTCGAGATAATCTAGCTGAGAAATACCCATGATGTCATAGTGAATCTCTTCATTACCTTTAATGAAAGTCTTTCGTTGATTGACATAACCCCATGGACTAATTTTGTTGGCAAATGTATCACCCAACTCTCGCTGAATGCGATGGATCAAATAAACATTATCAAAGAAGTCAGTGTTCCAACCAGTGATGGCATCTGGGTAATTACCTTGCCACCAAATCATAAACTCTTTGAGCATGTGTTGTTCGTCACGACAGTTGACCATCGTAACATCAGAACGAGGAGACTTATACTCACCATACTTTGTTTGAGCAAAGGTAACAACCTTCTTAGATTGAAGATCCTTGATGGTGATTAGCAGAACTTCTTCATTGGCAGACTTGATGTCTGGGAATCCATTCTCAGTTTCAGTCTCAATGTCAATAGTGTAAACTTTAATCTGTTCCATATCCCAGTTGACATCGTCTTCGTAAGTGTCACTGATATACTGATATGCGTAGTTGGTGTTACCGTAAACTGGGAATCCTTCAACACCTTCGTAGCGTTTGGTGAATTCTCTAGTCTCACGGATACCTCCAGGTTTTATTTCATCAACGAATGTATCTTCAAGTGTCTTCCATTTAGATTCAACTTTAGAAGTGACAAAAAGCGTAGGATAGAAATCTACCTTACGCTGATATGCCCTGCCATTTTGATACCCTCTAACGAGGATCTTGTCGCCCACTGAGTGGACGCTGGTGTAAAAATCCATTAAACTTGTTTTCCATATAATAATTGCATAGCGTCTAGTGCGCAGTCATGGACAGGATGATGTTTGATAACTTCGTGTCGTTTGAAGAGAGGATGATCCACTTCTACATAGCCATTCGTGGTTCCATACATAATGTCAACTGCAGTTCTGACATCTCTCCACATATTATACCCTGTAATCTCTTGCAAGGCAAATTTAACAGCAAGCGAATCAATTGCCATCTGGTCTAATGAACCTCTCGCCCACATAGTTTGTTTATCGGCATTTGGGAACTGCTTCATGTAATCATAGAACTTTTGCATTCCATTTTCCACGTTCATGTCTTCACGAGATGGATCAAGAGAAGTCTTGCGAACATATTCGTGTTGACTTTTCCACCACTCAAGTGTAGACTTTGATGCAGTGCGACCAACACCAATCTGTTCCTTTACATCAAACTTTACAAAACATGCATTGTCCAATAGGTCTTGATAGGTTGGTCGTTTCTCTGGATCAAAGTGAACCATAGCTGCAGAAAGAACCACACAAGTTGATTCTACTCCCAGCGTTTCCACATCGAACATAAACATTAGAATCCTTTTCCTTCGCCCTCTTTAGTGAAGAATGAATTGATCTTTTGCTCTTTAGTCCATTCAGCAGTATAATCATTATCAATATCACAAAGAGCAATGGCTTCGTCTTCAGTAAGAACACGATGTGATGTAATCACTTCTGGAAGTGCCAATTGTGAAAACTCTTTAGCATCTTCACAAGTAACATCATCCATGGCATACTCTGGATTAGTTGCTGGTGCTTCGACCATGTAACGCATACGATATGATTGAATTGCTTCAACCAGAACCCACACAGAACCTTCTTTCAAATTACTCATTGATCATCTCCTTAGTTAAAGCCAGCGAGTTCTTCAATGCTTTTTCAGCAACTCGCAATCCATATTCCATCTCATAAATCCTGCGTTTAGCAAGACTCAACTCACGATTAGTTTGCTGATTTTGTTCATACAACTCTGTGGTATCTTTCTTAAGTTTATCAACCCAAGTAGTTACTTTATGAATAGTAACCCATGAACCATCAGCAAGTTTAGTGTGACCATCACGAATACGAAATTCATCAGTCCATCTTTCACCAGTTTTATAACTTGGCATTGGATCAAACAAAAACAATTCTTGTTGTTCTAATTTTCGTAGGAGAACATCAAAGTTTTCTTCAATCGTATCTTTACCATAAAACATTATTCATCTCCCTCATCAGATTCATATTCTTCTTCACGACCAGACATTGCTGCATGGATGTCACAAAGTGTGCGATGCCATCCATCGGTGTATGTTTTTCCTGGAGCACCACACTCTTCGCAAGTACGATAACTCATAGACTCTGCGAAAGAAATATATTGATAGTGTTTGTCTGTTGCAGCTTGAACATAGAAACGAAGTCCACCAAACTTTTCTTTAACTTGAGAAGCAACTGGAACCTTCAATGTTTCTTCATCTAGTTTTGCTTTGGCTTCATCAATCAGTTCTTGAGTGACAATTTTACCAACTGGATCTCCATTATCTTTGAATCCAAATGTTGGTTGGCCAACTTTATCTTTGATGGATTCATAACGACTTTCAGCACCACGATATTCAGAAGTCAACAGACCACAAAGAACATCAATGAGATTATACCAACCATCACCACAGTCAAATCCCCAGCACATGGCTGTAGTTCGCATATCTGCATTACGATCTTTAAAGATCAGCGGATACTTTGCACATAGTGCTTCATCAAGTTCACGTTTCATTTTATCCTCCAAATGCATCAATGATTAAAGTGCATGCCATAATATATTTTGTATTGCCAACTACATCGTCTGGATGCATCCAAACTCCGTCAGGATTGAGTTCGTTCTTTGGATTAGCTGACCATTGGTCTAACTCAGACTGAAGATATGTTCTCCACTGTTTTAGATTGTCTTTTGTAATACTATCTGCAGTATCTTGCGAGATTTTCATCTTCATATCAGCCCCATGTCCTGTGGTTTTCTGCCACATGTTCCATACCATCATACTCATGGATGTGCCACTCAGCATCATCAGGCACTTCAACAATCTTCAATTCAGACGCCCAACCATCTGCTGCTCTACCCATCTCTTCGATCACAGCAATCAAATCTGGATCATTGCGTTGTTCATAGAACTCATACTCACTTATGTATGTAGCGTCAGATTGTTCACTACCTGCTTTGTAATAGTCTGAGTCGTTTCCACGAATTGGAAACTTGGCTGGCACTTTATCAAACGCAATACCTTTACGGTCCAGTAACTTCTCGAATGCTTCATTTGAGATACCGAATCCACCAAAACATGTATTAATTACTACTTTCATTTTATCACCTTTGAATTATCTGCAACATCTTTATCATCACGAAGTTCAATGAACACTGGAAGGAACAATGATTCTTCTCCAGCTTTATTCTTGATACGACTATTATACTTCACTGCTACGATTTTGTCAACTAAATTTTCACTCCAATACTGCTTGCGATTTGCATCTGTAAAACCAGATCCAACATTTACCTTTACAATTCCATCTGCAGATTCACAGATAATTGCACCAAGCATTCCAACTGCTTTACCTTTACCTTCTTCGACTGCAACAATCTTTAGATCGCATTCCAACTCACCTTTGAATTTAATTTGCGTCTTGCTACGTTTGTCTTCCCAAACACCAGCACCATCTTTAAGGATGATACCTTCGAAACCTTCTGCAAGATATTCTTGAAAGATCTCTTGCGCTTGTTCTATCGTTTCAACAATTGACGATGTAACTGCCCAGATCTTTTTGCCTTCTGCTTTCTGCTTGCTGGTAATTTGTACCAGTGTGTTGAATCGTTTTGCATACGGAGTTCCACAATAACCATCAGTGAAGTATGCGTAAGGAATTAAATCCCAAACAGAAGCATGAACCATTGCAGCTTGTTCAGCAGAGATAGTACCTTTGTTTGCTTTGTTTAGGATACCATTACCAGTTTGACGATCTGCAAACTGATGATCTCCATCAAGCATAACCAACAACTCACCATCAAATACACAATCAACATCACCAGCAAGTGCAGCGAATTCTTTCTCTAGATTACCCAGCAAATGAATCTGCTTACCATTACGACTACGGAATTCTACTTTGCCACTACGAACAATGGCATTGAAACGCATACCATCCATCTTCATCTGAGCATACGCTGGGAATTTAATCTTGTCAACCAGCTTTTGTTCGAATGGTGAGCACAGCATACATGGATACTCAGGAATCAAACCAGACCAAACCTTGTTGGCAGTCGATACATCAACGCCACAGTTTAGATCCTTCTGGATGATTCGTTCAATCACTTTAGCATCATCAGCATCAAGAGAAGATAAAACATTTTTAAGGAAATCAATTGCAGCATGCCCTGTCACTTCTCTACTTGAAAGACTATACAACTGTCCCATAGCAAAGCCAAGAGTCATCGTATTGAATTTTGGATCTCGGCTGTACGCTGGAATCTTTCGTTGATAGAATTGAGTAAATGGATCCAGTGCTAGCCGAATTACCTCACGCAGAGTTTCGTTATCGCTCTGAGAGTTTAATTGGTCGATCTTGAAATTGCGTGAGGCATTTTCAGCGAGACTGTTTAGAAATTCATTTATGTTCATTCAAAACTCCATCAATATGTTTACACTTACCATGATATTTAAAACCGATACAACTACAGACCATACCATTTTCTGATTCTTCTACGGTATATACGTTGTCTTTGCTACCTTTGATATGCCAGATTTTATTTGTTGGCTCTTGTCCAGCAAAATGCATATTGCGTTGAATAACTTTGAATTTACGATATCGTATATCAATACGAATCGGATTCTTGAACATCATAAAGTCTTTGGGATTATTCTTTTTAAAGTAACCAAAGATTTTGTCTTTTGATTCAGTCATGATGTAAGTATGATTACATGCCGTACCTACTTCCCACTGAGTAATTTCTCTAGCGAGAATCATGCTGCTTTCCGAAAGTAGCCGTAGCGGAGACCCAAGGTAAAGCACAGGTACTCATCATCACCACTAGTACCTTCAGCTTCGTGGATCCACTTGAGTGCAGCTTCACGTGACACTGCACCAGCAGAGATCAATGAATCGATCTGCGCTTCGAAACGAACTGCAGCACTGGCTTCGCTTTCTTTGCGAGCAATCTCTTCACGCTCGATGACTCGACCAAGGGTTTCGAATTCTGCCATGAATTCTTCCTCAGTCCACTGAGTGGTATCGATACCACGAGGACGGACACCATACGCATCCTTGTACATATCCCAGTACTGACACTGCATCTGTTCCAACACAGACATTTCTTCCCAAGATTTGAATTCGTTTGACATCTGTAGATCCTTTTCAATCATCATACAACTATTATACCACAAGTGTGAATTAAAGACAACACTTAAATGCAACTCTTGGTAGGGAATCCAGTCGCAAAACCAGAAGTCCCAGTGGAACCAGATCGTGTAACTTTACCTGACATGCGTGGCTTTGGTGCTTTACGTGGCTTCACAACTTCAATCGATCCACCCTTTTTCAAAAAGAGTTTGACCTGCTTCTCAGTTTCAGCACGTTGTTCAGATTTAGTTTTGTAGATAGTCGAGATCATAATATAGTTCCTTATCAATTAAGCAGTTTCGGTCATTCGGGCTTCCATCATTTCTGACAGAATGAATTTTGCGATGTTGATGTTTTTGCGAGCCTGATCAGTCGCTTGATCATTACCAAAAGTCATCAGTTCTTGCGCATCAGAAAGAACACCCATCGCAACCATCTCAAGACCAGAGAATTTTGCAGTGATAGAGTTCATGTACTCTTCACGGATGTCAGCTTCAGTCATACCGTAGCAACGCTTTTCAAAGTCAGTCATTTCATTTCCTTTTCTCATCATAATATAACTATTATGCCCTAAGTTGCAATTAAAGACAAGCACTAAATGAAAAAACCCTACACTCGGTAGGGTTATTCTAGACCCTGTCTCTACAGGGTCTTTAGTCTCTAGTAAGTTAGTACTTACTTACTTAATGTGGATACAATCTGAATTCCAGATCCAAAAATTCTATTATATTCGTTTTCCATATTAAGGTTTGGAATAGCCTCAGAGATAACTGCGGTGGAATTAAGAGTAATGTCACTAAGTGAATATGGCATATATGGGGCTAATGCTACGCCAACACCTTTATCAGTTTGTTGAATTACAATTGCAGCAGGATCTTTAAGATTCCATCCATGTCCAGCTGGTTCTACTTTCGCTATTAATTCTTCACCATTAATTAATTTAAATACTTTAATCATATTATTCCTCTATATCAAGTTTGTGATTTTTACATATATTAAAAGATACTGCATAACGGTATCCATCAAATTTAGTCTTTCTAACTCTATGCATAGTATTACCTTCAAAAATTATCAATAAACCATTTGTTATTGGTACTTCTCTCCATATAGTATCTCCACATAAAAATTCTATATTAGGACAATTTTCTGGAGCATTCAAATAAAAACAACCAGACCATAAAGAAGGATAATGAGTATGTTCTGTAGCAAAATCATCAGAACTATATTTAAGTCCCCACATTGATACAATTTCAAAGTCGTCTATATTAATGTGAGAAGTATTACCATATTTATTTAAGGATGCTTGGTACACTGCATTTTGTACATAAACACAAAGCTGGTCGAATCCTTTTTCTTTAGAAACATCCCAGCTTGTCATTAATGCTTTAGCATGTGTTTTATGATTTTGTTGATCTTCAGAGCTATCAATAAAATTTATAATATCAGATGACATATATGGATCATCTATCATTACCTTATAAAGATAAGGTGATATGTAACTCATAATTTATTCTTCTATAAGTTGTTCAATAAAATTTGCTGCTTCGTTTTGATCGTGAAAATATTGCATAATAATTTTATCCATATCATATACATGTTGCATAAAAACTAAAATTTGTTTATTCTTATACACGGATACCTTGAGCATCCAATTCCCTCTGCGAACCAGAAAGAAAGATATTAGGTTTGGTGTTAGTTTTGCTTTCATCATAACAAATATTTAGGGAGAGTCGAAACTCTCCCTACTTGCTATGATTACTTAATCTTACCTACTTTGTAAGTTCTGAATGTTTTAATTCCTTCAGCCAAATCAAAGATAGTATTCTTAAAGAGTTTCAGCAGCTTTATCATAAGCATCCTCCTGCAATAATTCTTTACCCTTGCGAGACTTTACTTGAATCTTCTTTGGTTTCTTTTCTTCTGGAATCAAACGCTCCAAGAAGATCTTAAGCATACCATTGAACATCTCAGCGTCTTTAACTTCGATGTGGTCATCGATAGCAAAGGCACGAGTGAAAGCACGATTAGCGATTCCACGGAACAAGAAGTTATCTGGAGTATCGTCAGCTTTAATGTTACCACGAACAACTAACTTACCATCTTCCATCTCGATATCAATGTCTTGCTGACCAAAACCAGCTACAGCCAACTCAATGGTGTAATGATTTTCATCATGCTTGATGATGTTGTATGGTGGATAGTTTGGAATGTTCTTGGTAAAGTCTTCATGCATCTTATGCATGCGAGCCATTGGCTCTTCGAATCCAACAAAGAAACGATCAAAGTCCTTGAATCCTGGACCAAATAATGCTAAGTTTGTCATATCAATCTCCTTATTGTTTAGCAAATGCTTTTTTAGCATCGAATGTGTAAGCTGAAAGACCAAGAGACGTATAAAAGTCTACATGTGCTTTAGCAACAATCTTTGCAAAAGAAGACTGGGCTTCAATAAATTGATTGAGTGGCTTTTTTAGTTCTTCGTTTTTGACGCAGGTCTCAACGAATTTAGATTTGATTCCTTGGAAAGAATCGATGGCTGTGTTAATGTTATTCAACATTGTTTTGCTCCTATTAAGCGAGTTAGAAAAACTCTCAAGCAATTCCCCGAAGGCAAATTGATGAGAGCCGTATTAAAATGCTGGTTACGATTCCAGCGACATCGTGCGTCATGTCCGCTTTATAACGCTTCGTTTCTTAGCGGTCCTAAGGTGAAGCCAATTCTATTTATACTGTAGCGTCAGTAGCTGCAGGTGTTGCGTCAGCTAGTGCTTGTGCTTGTGGGTCACCTTGTTGTTTGATTTTGCCAATCAATGTAACAACTTCCTCAAAGGGATGCTTGCCCAATACACGCAATACAGTGTTTACTTCTTCGATACTCAACTCAAGTTTGATAATCATTTATTTCTCCAAAATTAATGTAAAATTATTTAGTGACAATTTTCTTGCCAATGTTATATTTAGGAACTAATTCCCAATCTTCTTTCTCTTTATATGCCACAATTTTAATCTGTGACAAAGAGACCTTTTGTTCTGCCTTTGTATTATCTATAATCTTTAGCAGACCCCAATCTTGCAATAATCCTGTAACAGTATTTCTGCGCTCAATGTCATTAGATGTTATGTTAGATTCTTTTCCATCTAAAGCAAATAGTTCTTTAAAGTGAACGATGAAGTACCTACCTTGCTTATGCAAGATATGGCAAGATTGATATAACTTGTTTTCTTTTCTAGAAGCAATACCAATACGTGTTAGGGTCTCACGAATCTTTAAGAAGTTATCTGGTTCTGGCAAGATAACTTCAAGCATAGAGTCAGGATTCCAGTCGTAATAAATCAATTCGACAGTCATTATTTTCCACCTTTATATAATTTTTCTTTTATCATAACTAACTGGTCATCGGAAAGAAGGCTCAATGCTTCTAGTGCCTTTTCTGATGAATATCCAAAGTATTCTTTTATAAGAATAATAGATTCAGAAGCAGCATCTTTTTTATGCCATTTTGAGAATCGCTTTTTCTTTGGTATAGTATTTAGGAGAAATGTAAACTGCCAGTCTTTTGGTATGCTTGAGTTACGGTTCATCTCATTTGCATACAAAACTGTATCTGGAAAATAACTCAGTCCTCTATTAACAATAAATGCGTCGTAGTTTTTATTAGCTTGTGGATCCTCGAACAGATTCTTTTTACTTAGATTAATTGCATTGATAAAGTCGAATGGGCTCATTTAATAAACCCACATTCTTTTAAGTTTTTTGGAGTACATCCAAATCTTTTATCTGGAAACAATTCAGCAAGTTGTTTTTCTAATTTTTCACGTGTATTTGCTTGTGTAATAAAAACACTGCTTTCTTTATGATAAGCATAGAACATACCGCTATCTAGTTCTATTGTAATGTAAATTACATCTTGTTCTATAGTTCCGTCTTGTAATTGTTCAAATTTAGATAGTATCGATTCTGTTATATGCCTAGCATACATTTCACGAGCATTCCAACCTAAATTAATACCAATTAAAAATGTTATTACTAAAATAAAGATTTCCATGGTAGCCTCATTTGAATTTACACTGAGCCATAATCTCAGTGAGTGCTGCCATAATATTTAGCTCATGGTCAGCAACAAATGCTGCTTTATACTGGTAGTCTGCAAGAATAAGAACCATTTGTGGAACACTGTTTGGTTCGATCGTATTTGCAGCACTATCGTATAGTTCACGGAATAGTGAGGTAGTATCTGAGTCCGAGTTCTTGGAAACCCACTTACGGACTTCGTTAAAATCTTTATCTTTAAGAAGTTTAATCAAACCCTTAAATGATTCCTCAGACATATTGACAAGGATGCCAGAATCAATCTTACCTGATACAGAGTATCGTTGAAGTTCATTTAGAATTCTACGGTAATCTGGAAAGTGTTTAGTGATGAGTTGGGCAACAACTTTAGGATCAAATTCAATCTGCTCTTGTTTTAAGATTGATACTGCTCGCTTGAAGAAGGTTGCAGCGATCTCCTGCTTGTCTTTGGAATCAATCTTAAACTCAACCACAGAACAACGACTGTGGAGTGGTTCAATAATACGATTCTTAAAGTTACATGTGAAGATAAAGCGACAGTTGCCAGAGAATTCTTCAATGAATGATCTCAATGCAGGTTGAACTGATTGAGCATTCATGTAGTCTGCTTCATCAACGATAACGACTTTCTTGGCATCAGTAAGAGATACCGTAGAAGCAAATCCTTTAAGTGTAGTTCTTAGAACATCAATTGAACGACCTTCATCAGATCCGTTAACAAGAATATACTCAGCACCGATCTCGTTACATAGTGCTTTTGCTACTGTGGTCTTACCTACACCTGCTGTTCCTGAGAATAAGAATGAGGGCAGTTCGCCTTGTGTGATGTATTGTTTGAATGTATCTTTAAGTGCTTGTGGTAGCACACAGTCATCAATCTTCTGTGGACGATACTTTTCTACCCACAAGAATTGGTCTTCACGTGAATCAATCATAATAACTCCATAATAAAAAGAAGAGAGTAATTATACTCTCTCCAAAATCAAAATTCAAATGTAGAATCTGCTTCTACTGCGACATAGTAAACTAAGTCGATGTTTGGTGCTTTGAAACGAGAAATTTTCTTGCTTGAGATTGACACTTGATAATCTCCTGGAAGCATCTTTAAGTTTTCTACTTTCAAGTTTACTTTGAATACTTTATCAGTGTCACCAATTG
>Ga0181346_1000591_pt1 | contig 15889 bp, 18 predicted proteins | sample Su13VDMM15DN_FD_130100 | JGI IMG/M metagenome (GOLD analysis project Ga0181346, IMG submission 130100) | Freshwater viral communities from Lake Michigan, USA - Su13.VD.MM15.D.N | ecosystem: Environmental > Aquatic > Freshwater > Lake | place: USA: Michigan | collected 2013-07-15 | reverse complement strand
GTCGCACCAGCGATCCAATGCACTCTCCTTATCACCATAGGTAGCTCCTACGTGTATGTTAATCTTATTGTATGGACTAGGTTCGAACCCCATCAAGTCAAATATCTCTGAATGATTCTGTAGATCGCTAATAGTACGCTCTACAACTCCAGGCTTAGTAGACGATAGTATGTTGTATGGTCCTGGATGGAATGATAATCTTTGACCGTCCTTTGTAACGTAATCTCCAATAGCTTTTAGTATGTTAATAATCTTAGAATACTGAGGTAGTTGTTCTAATTTATACTCACTCTGCCATGGAAAGATATCTGATCCGATACGATACATCTTTATGTTATGGCGACTATTCCATTGTACAATCTGATATAAGTCTCGGACATTCTGTAGGCCTAATTCACCTACGTAATCTAAACCCTTCTCTTGAAAGGTAGCTTTACGACAAGTTCTGCCAGTAAAGATATTCTGCTTACGGAGTTGCATATTGATACATGCATATCCTAGATTCTGTTTGTTTTTCATGTTGTAAACATACAACATTTATATCATTTATGCAACAAAATACACTTTAATCCTTCTTCTTGTAATGCTTGTACTACTAAACCTGCTTGCTCTAAGTCGTTTGTATGATGAACTGAATAACTACCATTGTTCATTATCATGTATTCACAATTCTTAGCTTGTGTATGCTCCATACCAAGACACTGCATTAACGCTTCTGCTACCCCATCTGGAATACTGTAAACGCTATCAGTATCTCTACACACTCGTACTATGTGTTGAACTGGCTTGCGTGCTTTTATTCTTACCATTTTCCTAGCGGACAATAATCCTTAGCACTTCTCACTTTAGCACTGAGGCTGCATCCGCACTCATTGCATTTCATTCCTTGAATCTTAGCAGTGCGACTATCTGCTATCATTGTGTATAACCCAGTACTGATAGCAGAAGGACACTGTGCACATATTTCTGCTCTACGTTTAGCTAGTACCTCTGTCTTTTCGTTTGCAAAAGCTAAGCCAGCAAAACCAGCAATAATATTACTAAATATAATATCAGGCTTAGTCTTTCTTTTGATACGACCTCTCTTAGCTAAGGTATACGTTCTTCTGATTGCTGATTCAAATAAACCTAATAGCACTAATGGAGATAATAATACTAACTTGATAACAAGATACCACACAGACTTGCGTCGACGGCGACTAATAAATTTACCTTCGAAGCGGTTAATTGCTTTAAAAACGTTCTTCATAAATCTTTCATTTGTTTAATTAAATCTAATTTATCTTCTTCAGATAGTATATGCATAGTTGATAATGCTGTTAAGCTGTCTTGGTCGTTTATAATGTCCATCCGCTCTGGTGCTTCTACTAACTCACCTCTCAAGTCTCTTTTAGTTAAATTACCTACGTTTACAAAATAACAATTATAACATAATATCTCTAAATTTTCTAATTTAAAATCAGTACGTATTCCATTGACTGTATTAAGTATCAATGGTGTTTTCAAGTCGGTTGGTCTTTTCTGACAAAAACCACAATTGCTACATTGTTCCGGAAAGTAGTTATTAATAATTAATCGAGTAAGTAGCTTCTGTTTAGAATAGTATGGATGCTTACCTAGTAATATGTCATCTAATCTACTTCGTCTTTGTGATGGTGATATTTTATTCATACCACTTCCTGGCTGATTTCTATGCATAACAAAAAGACTAACTCCTTCGCTATTTGTATATGCTTTAGCAAATTTACGATACAAAGGATAACTTACTCTGAGATACTCTGCCGCAGCAGCGTTTGATCGTGTAACTTTCATTGCTTGTTCAATTTGAGTTTGAAGCAATATAGTTGTGCGTGCTTTTCTAGGTGCTAGTTTTGCCATAACTTTTCATAACTACAATGCTTACAATTCAGTAAGCAGTTGTTTTCCAATAATACATTTATCGTAATCTTCTGTTGTAATAAAATATTCAATTGCTTTTTTTAATCCACTATCCCAATCACATCTTTCAGCAGTCAAGTATACACCAGTACCACTCAACTCGAAGAGCCTAATTGTTTCTAAATTCATAATAATTCCTTCCTCAATTGCTTTAAGGATTCTAGTATATACCAGCTCTTCGTGATCTTCAAAAAAAGCATCAGCATCCTGCTCATCTAATACTGGAATACTAGGTATCTCAGTAAACTGAAAGTCATCAGTGTTGTGTTGATCCTTGTTGTGCTGTACTTCTATATCTAGCACGTTGTAGGTGTCAGCTAATTGCCATACTAATAAATCTCGGCTTCCTACTGTGTCTGTAATTTCACTGTACACAAGACTATTGTGATCAAGCACTTGTACTAAATGCTTACTACCTTTTTCAGATGATATTATAGATACTACAATCTTCATACACTTATAAGTAGTTCGAATCATCGAGATACAGCGTAGAGTTTGAGAAAAGTTTTTAGATCAAGCCTCTTTGTCTTTGCAAAGAATAAAGCTGCATGGTACCTAGATGGTGCACTTATCCGATTAATCGGTTCTTGTGTTGCATCCATCCTGCTGTAAAAGTGAAAGTTAAATATGTAGTCCATTATCGTTGCATTCTTATTTCAAGTTTTTGTATAGTTGTGAGGAACTCCTCTAAAGTAAATATCTTGTTAGACATATCTGTACGAATCTTTATTAACGGTAAAAGTTCAGGCTCTTTATCAACTATCGACATTAAGGTACCTAAAGCTGATCCAGCCCAGAAAGTGCCTAAAGCTACTCCATTGATTGGAGTGTATTCACCAAGTAGGTTAGCTTCGTTGTGAGCATCTTCCTCACTGTCGCCTGGCATTAGTAGGTAGAATTGCATTAGTGTGTTGTGTATTTGTGTTCTGGTTTAATTTCCGGATTGATTACTATAATCTTATCCGAAGATCGATCTACCTTGCGTAGTATTATAATAGTAAAAGGTCCATACTCATACTCACCAAGCTCTTCTATGCCGTCAACAATCTGTTGTAGGTTCTGAATAAACTCATGATACAATTCTGGAGTTGTGTGTTGTTGATTGAACTTAATAAGAATGTCATCGCTACCATCGTATCTGCCTATAGGCTGGATTCGATCAGCTGCTAACAAAGTATTATACATATAACCATACTCTTCCCAATTTTCTGATGATATGCTAAGTAGTTCGTTAGCTGGTTTGTGGTTTCTATCATACCACTCCTGCATTAATTGTATAATGTGAACATCATCAACGTAGACTTTATTAAAGTGACTCTGTATGGTAGCGAAACTTACTAAGTCGAGATTCCTTCCAGTTATGTGAGCTGAAATATTGTAATACTTTGTCTTAACTAGATTGTGGCTAAAGTTTCCCCACTTAGTAATAAATCGGCTCAACTCTATATAATCAGCTGACTGCTGAAGTTGTGCTCTTTGCTGAGCTACTTGATCTTGATTATTAAACCAATTAGGTCCTCTACTAGAGGTGCAGGTGAAGTGATAGACTAAAGCTCTCCATGTCTGCTTAATACTTACGTCATTGAGCGCTAGCCTAGTAAGAATATCACTATCTTCACGAGACCTTCTAAACATAGTATCATGTCCTCCAATAGTATTCCACACATCCTTATATAGGGTAAAAGGTGCAAAAAAGAACTCAGTAATCTTATCTGACTTCTGTTCTTCAGCGTACTCAGTAAAGCTTTCCATATCAAACTGAGTTGGATCCAACCCAAAATCGCAAGTGATCTTTTCGCCAGAGTTTCCATGGAGTGGTGGTTCAATCCTTGTTGAACATAGTATCGTATTAGGTTGTACAAGTTTTAACACTTCAACATCGTAGTCCTTGCATATAACCATATCTGATTGCAAATAGGATACTATATCATTGCTAGCTTGCTCAAACATTTCATTTATGTTTCGAGCATACCCATAGCAAATTGGTAATTCGTTTTTAAGTATTTTTAGATTTGGAAATACTTGCTTTTGTGTTAACAACCAATCAAAGGTCCCTCCACCATCACTATCTATAAAAACCAATATCTCATGCTCGAGTGTAGATAAGTTTTTCTCTAGCGATGAAAGTAAAAGCTTAATGTGGTTAATCTCATTTCGTGATGTATTAATACAAAATGTTATTTTATTCATCCTTCAGCTTATTATACGTTTCTTTAATTCCTTGCTCCAGTCCCACTAACTTTATAGGTAATTCTCTCCAAAATCCAGTGTAAGGCTCTCCTTCAGTTTTATTTTCTAACTGTATTTGCACACTGTAGTTGCTGAGTGTGTTTATTGTATTAGTAATATCTGTTAACTTAGTCTTCTCACAATATACGCAATCTATTTCATTCCACAACCACTCTTCCTTTGAAATAAAGAACTCAATTAAGGTGATCAAATCTTTCATATAGAAAAAATCCATTAACCTATCTTCATGAACAATCATATCTTCACCATTAAAATACCTAACTATGTTGCTCTTAATAAACCTAGTGTCAAGTTCATTTTCATCAAACACTGCAAAGATTCTTAGATTAAGAAAGTCTGGCACCATAGCCATGTGATTAGCAATAGCTTGCTTGCTTATCCCATATGGTGTAGTTGGGTTATTTAACTCAGCACCTGAGCCAAAACTTATAAACTTAGTAAACCTGTCTTGGTGATTTAGGAGGTTTCTGTACATTAGTAGGTTTTCTCTTATCACAGAGTCGTTATCCTCTTGAAGCCGGTGACCACCTACAACTGCTGCATGAATTACAACATCAAAGGACTTGTCATGAAAAAACCTATAAGTTGATGCCCAACAAGTTAGATCGAAGTCCTGCCTAGTGACAACCGTTATATCATGATTATCACACAAAGCGGAATATATGCTTTTTCCAATATACCCATTACCACCGGTGATCAGTATCTTCATTTGTTCTTCAACTTTTGTGCAACTTCAAGAATTAAATCCTCTTGCCCAGCAACTAACTTTCTACTACCTAATTCAAAAATAAGAGATGAATATTCTACACCATAAAGCTTAGATGCTTTAATGATTGGTTTTTCAAAACCTGAGAATAGCTTAGTTAAGCCAGTCAATACATTGATTGGTGTTGTGATTGGAGCACTTGGTACGAGGTAGTCCATTACACGATCAGCCTCTTTAATAGTCTCTTCGAAGTTGATACCAGTTGAGAAGCCACTTTTCTCAAATACTGGAAGTATTAGCTCTAAAGGAGCATTACCAGCACCTGCACCGAATCCTCTGATACATGCATCGATCATATCAGCACCCGACTCAGCTGCTACTAGAGAATTAGCTACTGCACATCCTAGATTGTTGTGAGCATGAAATCCTACTTTCATATTAGTACATGCTTTGAGCTTTGATACTCGCTCCAGCACATCGCTAGGAAGGTATGTACCCGTTGAATCCATTATAATAATAGCTTGTGCACCGTAGCTTTCCATGATCTGTGCTTGCTCAACAAGCTCCTCTGCTGAGATCAATGCACTCATCATCAACACCCCGTGAACTTCTTTACCAGCCTTTGCCAAGTACTCTATGTGTGATTTAGATAAAGTAGCTTCTGTGCAGTGAGTAGCTACTCGAAATACATCTACACCATAGTCTGCAGCTGCCATTGCGTCATCCACTGTTGATAGTCCTGGAATAGTGTGGATACCTAGCTTTGAGTTCTTCAGATTCTTCTTAGCAATCGTCAGCATTTCTTTATCTGTATTTGGAGACTTTCCAATCAACAAAGAGGAAGCTGCTAATCCATTCCCATGCCCAACCTCTACAATTGGAATACCTACTCGGTCTGCAAATTGGCAGTATCGTTCAATACTATCTAGTGCTATCGTATGTTTGACGGCGTGATTCCCATCACGTAGACTAGAATCTGTTATGATAATGTTTTTCATACTTCTGTTAGTTTTTGTGTAACCTTAATAGCTGCACAGTTAATGATGTCTAGGTTCCCTGCATACTCTGGAAGGTAATCCCCTGCTCCTTTAACCTTAATGCTCAGTACCACTACTCCATTGTCATTCATGGTAGGAGGAAGTACTAGCTCATAGTATGGTATGTAAGTTTTCAACTCTTCAATCTTCTCAGCAATCTCCTCTACCAATCCCTCAAAGTTAATATCCTTTGTCTTAATGAATATAGTAGTTTGCATATCTACACATGGTTCTGCTGGATTGAGATTAAGAATTACCTTTGTATTCTTACAGCCGGTAAACTTTGTAATTGCTTTTCTAGTAGTACTGATATAGTTGTCTACGTTAATCCTGGTAGCCATTCCAGCGCTCTTGGAAGCAATTTGTGATACGATTTCAACATACTCTAATCCAATACAACGCTTATATAATAAATGTAGCATTGGCATAGAAGCTTGACCACCACAAGTAATCATGTTAACATTATCATCTGTTAGTATCATTGCAGCGTTTACATCCGGTACACACATATCTCCTACCTTAGCTGGAGTTAAATCAATGACCTTAATACCCTGCTCTTTGAATATCTTTGCATGTTCCTTAGCATCTGCTGCACTAGTACAATCGTACACTACATCGCAGCATTTAGGATTGTTGATGAAGTACTGTATACCTTCATCCGATAGAGTCACAGAATACTGTGAAGCTACCTTCATTCCATCAGAATCTAATCTTCTTCCTACAAAAGCTACTACTTTGATAAAGTCTGTTCTCAGAGCTTTTAGTAGTAGATCGGTACCAATGTTACCAGTACCTAATATTGCAACTTTAATCATCTTGTTATTGTTTTACTGCGTTCGTTAATTCCTGCTATCATTATATCTTCAACTACCACCAATGGCAGTAGCGGTGACATCTCTTCCAAAAGCCCAGCCTTCACTGATCCATCATCCATCCTCATTCCTTTTACTTTAGGGATAAACTCTTGATTTGGATCCATAAACACTTCAAGAAATGCTTGACCTTCGTATGCTAAAAACTCATCCATATCAGTAAAGTATGCATAGTCAAATGCTCGAGCTATTTTCTTATAATCTGGCAACTCTACTCCAGTACTCTTATCTACACAAGTACGGTTTCCTTTGAATAGCATATTCTGTGTGTGCTTTATCATAAGATACCCATCATTGTTGAATATAACAACTTTTACTGGTAGATTGTGAGTCTTTATTGTCTGCAATTCTTGAAGGTTCAACATCATTCCACCATCACAATTTAGACACATAACTGGTTTATCACCAAATCCTGCCCCAACTGATGCTGCAAGTCCATATCCCATTTCACCCAACCCTAGAGATGTGAACATCTTTTGATTAGGCTTAATATTAAATCCGTAAAAGCCACTCAAGAGAGCTGTTCCCATGTCAGTTACGATTGTATAGTTGTCAGGCAGCTTCTTTGATAATTGATCGATGAATGTGTAGGAATTGGTTGGATCGGCTAAATGCTCAGGCATTACTCTTGGTAGTTCTGTGTGTACCTTTTTACAGTATGTGTGCCAGTCTTTTATGTCTAACTTAAGCTCATCGTGATAACCTACTAATCCTAACAACACATTGTGTACATCCTCATTCACCATCTCGTAGTTAAATTTAATAGTCTCTTGCTGGTCAATGTCTATGTGTATAATCTTAGCGTTTGGTGCAAAGTCTTGTCGAGAGTACCCTGTCTGGAGTAGTGATAATCTACTACCCATAACAATTAGTAAATCGCAATTCTGTACCAAGAAGTTAGAAGATCGCTGTCCCTGCACTCCAGGTCTACCAAAGTTAAGTTCGTGCTCTTCTTCTAATAAATCAACAGCAGACCAACTTAGTACTGTAGGTAGTTTGTGTCTAGTAATCCATGCTCTAAATAGATTATCCGCACCTGATAGCTTAACTCCATGTCCTCCTAATACTAGTGGACGCTTTGATTGCAAGAGTTGTCTAGTAATCAAGTCGACAGCCGACTGTCCGTAGCTGTACTCCCGTTGGTAGGTGTTTACCTCTTGTCTCTCTACCATCTGTCCTTGAACATCAAAAGGTATTTCTAAGAATACTGGACCTGGACGGTTTATCTGAGTTTCTTTAAAGGCTGCTGTAAGTGTTTCATGTGTATTCTCAACTGTTAATCTAACTGACATCTTCGTGCAATCAGAAAAAGTCTTAACTGAATCGTAACCTTGAACACCATACATTCGCATTCCATCGTAATCGTTTACATAGTAAGACTGCTCCTGACCTGAAATAATCAAACCAGGAATCGAGTCTGCCCAATTGGATAGTATTCCGGTGAATGCATTAGAAGATCCACCCCCAGCTGTTACTAGTGCTGCTGCCATCTTACCAGTTGCTCTATAATAAGCACCCATAGCCATAACAGCAGCCTGCTCGTGATGAACAGATACTAACTTAATAGTACCTCGTTTCTGAATCGAATCGAATATAAAAGAATTTGCTGATCCGATTATACCAAATACAACTTCAATTTTATTTGCTTCTAAATAATCGACAACGATCTCACTCAACCTTACCATATATACTTTTGCTTGTAATACTCTACTATACCGCTAATTTCTTGACTAAACAACTTTTTAGGCTCCCAACCTAGATTTCTTAGCTTAGAATCATCTAATGCATATCGAACATCCTGTCCAGGTCTACTGCAGGAGAAGTCCATATACTTATCGTCCGAATGGAAGTCGTACCAATTTTCTATTTCAACAAACTTACTGACTACTTGCCTAACTGTGTCCATATTTGATTGCTCAAATCCTCCTGCAACATTATATATCTCTCCTATCTGACCATGCTCTATTAAGGTCATTACAGCTTCTGCTGTATCATCTGCATGTAGCCAGTTTCTGTAAGGTGTACCATGGTTGTGTAATGGAATCTTACGCCCTAGAGTTAATAACTTAACAGCTTTTGGAATTAGCTTTTCAACATATTGACTAATACCGTAATTGTTAGTAGGTCTGACAATCATGTAAGGCACTTTGTGAGTTCTACCCCAAGCCATGATTAACATATCAGCTGCTGCTTTTGTAGCTGAGTATGGATTACTTGGTTTTAGTAGATGCTCCTCATCGTGGGCTCCTTCTTCAATATCGCCGTAGACTTCGTCTGTACTGAAATGGATTAGTGTTGGCTTTTGAACATTCTCACCTCTATGGTTTTTGATTAACTCTAACAAGTTGTGTACTCCATCTATGTTAGATTTCACAAACTCCTGACTACTTGCTATACTGTTTCCTACGTGAGTCTCTGCTGCTGTGTTGATAACAAAGTCACAATCATATAAAAACTTCAATTCATTAATATCGCAATGTACAAAAGAAAAGTTATCATATTTCTTAAACACTTCTAACAGACTTTTGTTAGATGCATAGGTAATCTTATCAACTCCCTTTACATACCAACCCTTATCTAAACACTTTTTTGTCACATAGGATCCGATAAATCCTAGACAACCCGTTACGTAAACTACCTTTTTCATTTATGTTAAATTATTATATTCATCATTCAAGTACCAAAGAATGTTACTTGAGTACTTCTCTTCTCCCATACAGTGATAACTATCTACTGTAAATGGTAGTTCAATTATTCTCATCTTATCCATAGCATTAGCAATTGCTGCTGGTGCTGAAAGGTTAGCTACTATCATTTCACAAGAGTTTATGGCAGTAAACCACTCGTCTAGTGTTGTCACTTTTAGAAACTCAACTTTAGAGTTATAAGGAAACTTAGCATAGTCATCCTCGTTGGAGGATACAAAAAGTAAACTATCTCCATACTGCTCAATAATCTGATCATACGGGAACTCCTTATTAACTCTAGTAGCTGCTTTCCTTTGTATTAATATACGGTTTTTTAACTTAGGATCAAACTTATTATAGCTAATCCAACCATACTCTCGTTCGATTGGAAACTTATACAGATCGCTGTATAATTCTGACCAGCATGCTTTGTATAGTAGTGGTGCACGAATATACTCTCCCAAGTCTATGAATCCGTTTTGGATTAGTCTTTCATCCTTCATCACTATTGGTGAGTTTTGGTGAGGAGTTTGTATTGGATCTAGTTCGTAATCTTCAATGATTTCAAAGGAGTTGACATAACTCTGTTGCATCACTATAGGATACAACTCGGCATAGGTGTTTTTGATACCAAACTCCCAACCCAAGTCGTATAGAAATATATTCGCTTTAGTGTTATTGTGCTTGCATATATTCTTGACGGCGTAGAGGGATTGTATAAAATCCCCCAACTTACCGCCCATAACAAAGTTTGTTGTACTACTTTCCATACATCTTAGTAGATCCTTGCTTGTATAATTTCTGCACAGTTCCCGTAGCTACCATATTATTTATAGACTCATCAATCTCTTGAATTAGGTCTGTTCGTAAGTTATTCACTACGTTAGTAATTCTAGTTGCGTCTGCAATCTGTTTATCAGTTGCTGACTTATCTCGCTTTATGTCTTCTGCCATCCAGATTCGGATATTGGCGATTGTAAGCTTATCGATTAAGTTTCCTATTGTATCCATATTACTTTCCTATAATTTCAAACTTAGGACACGGTACTATGAACTTCCCACCATTACTCAAAAAGTCACTCTCTCTTTGTATAAACTCTGAAATAAAGTGCCAAGGAAGTACTAGCATGTAATCTGGTTTCATAGCACGAACTTCCTCTTCGGATAGGATTGGAATATTAGTACCAATAGTCTTTAACCCAAACTTATAAGGAGAGCGTTCAGCAATAGCATCAATCATTGTCTCATCCAAACCAAACCACTGCAGTAGAGTGTTTCCTTTAGTTGACGCACCATAACCACAAACCACTTTACCTTCTGCTTTAGCTTGCTTAATAAACCCTACTGTCTCATTCTTCAATGACTCAATGTTAGCCATAAACTCTTCCCACACTGCTGGCTTACTAATGTCGAAGTGGTTTGTCTCATAGTCTAGTATAGACTGCACTCGGAAGTTGCATACATCACGTAGTGGACTTGTTCCAAACGAAGACACCTCAGCAACTTCTTTTTGAACATACACTCGAAAGCTTCCACCGTTCACATCGTTCAAACTACAGTCAACAATCTTCAAGCCATGTTGTGCAAACAACTTTTTGATAGAGTTTAGTGAGTAGTAATAGACGTGCTCATGGCAGATGTTATCGAAAGCCAATTGCTGCAACATTAATGGTGTATATGACATTTGAACTACCCATACACCATTGTCATCTAACACCTTAGTGATATCTGAAATGAATGGATGTGGATCTAAAAGGTCATAGAACATTGCGATTGTAGTAATCACCTTTGCTTTCTTATCGCCATGACCAGTTCGTTGGTAGGCATCATATGAAAAGTAATCCTGAACAACAGTTGCGTGTTTTGAAGACTCGTTGTAGTAGCTATCATCACATGGATCAATACCTAATTTTATATACTGATGTGGTATTTGAGATAGTAGTGTGCCATCGTTACAAGCAATATCTAACCAAACGTCACCTTCTTTCGCTTTCACTCGCGAAGTGACTTCATTAACAATATCACCTAACTCTTTCTTCATAGTAGCATTGATACCTGATCGATACCAGTATTTACCCCACATCGTATGTGGTGGAGCCATTTCTGTCAGCTTAGCTGCCCCTATTTCAGTGTCTGGAATTAAATCAAGACTGTATTTTTCTCTTCCCTCGTAATCTCCTTCAGACTTAATGAAGTCCGATACGTAGTGTTTTCCTAAATTAACCAACATTTTGTAATAATTTTATATCATTTGCAACCATCTTTTCTATCATTTCTTCGAATGTTGTCTTCGGCTTCCAACCTAGGATTGCTTCAGCTTTACTAGCATCACCTCTGAGTACATCCACCTCAGCAGGCCTAAAGAACTTCTCATCCTTCACAACATATTGTGACCAATCTTTTATTCCAACAAAACTAAAAGCTACATCTAACAACTCTCTGATAGTGCGAGTCTCTCCAGTAGCTAGTACATAGTCATCAGGCACATCTTGTTGCAACATCATCCACATACCTTCTACGTAATCTGGAGCATATCCCCAATCTCTCGAAGCTTCTAAGTTACCTAGAGCAAGTGTATCAGCTAATCCTAAATGAATCCTTGCTACACCGTGAGTAATCTTTCTAGTAACAAACTGCTTACCACGTCGCTCACTTTCGTGGTTAAATAATATTCCACTACAGTTATACATACCATACGACTCTCTGTAGTTTTTACAAGTCCAATGACCATACAGCTTTGCAATTCCGTAAGGGCTACGAGGATAAAATGGTGTATGTTCGTTTGCTGGGTTTTCTACCATTCTTCCAAACATCTCCGAAGATGAAGCTTGGTAGAAGCGAGTATCCTTACTACCATACTCACGAATTGATTCCAACATTCTTAGTACTCCCACCCCTGTAGTATTTGCTATAACTTCTGGTGTATCCCAACTATCTTCAACAAATGATTGAGCAGCAAGGTTGTATATCTCATGAGGTTGTGATTCCTTTAAACACCGAACTAATGAGTTTTGATCAGCCAAATCTCCCTTCAAAAAATGAATCTTGTCTACAAAACTAGCTGTGTTGGTTCTGTCCTCTATTGCCTTTCTTCTCTCAACTCCAAATACGTCATAACCCTTGTTTAGCAAGAACTCTGCTAAATGGCTACCATCCATACCACCTACTCCAGTGATTAATGCTCTTTTTTTCATATATTAATCTCGCTTTTTAAAAATAAAGTAGTGATTCCAATCTGCTAAGTTTTCGTCAGGTAGCATTGTCTCACTATCTAATCTAGGATGTGGAGCTGTTTGTAATTCTGAACCATAAAATCCTAATAAATCAAAGCAATGAAAGTGCAACATATATATAAAGTTATCAAAATCAAACACACCTCTGTATATAAAGGGATGTCCCATTCTCCAATTTGGATTACTAATAAAGAATACTGAATTGGAATGAGTTAGGCTATGCACCGTTTTTAGAATTAAGTGAGGATTAGTAACGTGCTCTAAGAAGTCATTCATTATTACTAGATCATAACTCTCTCTCAATCCAGTAGTATCAAACTGCTCTGCTAAATCCTTAACAAAAAAAGTACCTTTAAATCCTCTTTCACTGAAAGCCTTTTCTGCAAAAGGTTTGTCAATTAGGTGGTAATCTAATTCAGGATGTATTTTAAGGATTTCTTGAGATAAAACTCCAGGACCACTTCCTATTTCTAATACTGTCTTTATTTCAGGGTTTTGTGATATTGCTTCTGAGATTAATTGTGCTTCATATTGATATCTTCGTATCCAAACCTGCTCATCAATTCGATCCAAGCTACCACCCTCAGCCCACTCATGACTATGGTATGTGTCCATATCTTTCATATCGACTAGCGGTTCTACATTTTGAGTTCTAAATAATTTCATCTTTGTTTTTTTGTTTTATGTTAACTTTGAGGTTTCCTATTTCATAAACCTCTCCATATTCTAGATCTTTAATAATATACGGAAAAACAAGCAAATAGTCAACATCTTGTTGATTAAATTTATCTCCACTAATGTGTACTTCGACATCGCCTTCTGGTGAGTTGAACATATCAACCACATCTTGTAGGTTTTTATTAGGGTTGTGGAGTGTAATATCTAAACTTGGTTTTTTATATTCAAACCCATTTAACATTGTATACTCTTTAATAACATCAAAGGTGGTCTTCCACTTTCTTAAAAAGATCTTTTGTGTAGTATTGTGTGCAATATCACTCTCCTCAGTACCTCTAGAAGTCAAGCTACCCATATGATAAACAAGACTATCTAGTACCAATACAAATCTGTAACCTTCTATATGTAAACGCACCATTAGATCCGAATCCTCAAAGAAGTAAGGTTGAAAATCTTCATCAAAGCCTCCTACACTTAAAAAGGATTCTTTGTATCCTGACATAAAGAATCCACCAAAAGGAGCAGGTTCTACTTTGTGTGGTAGGGTTGGTGTATACTCATAGTAGAACTTATCAAGTTCGTTCTTATCAAACTCACTTTCATTTGATCCAAAATTCCTAATAGGTTTTTGCAGTATACTAGTGGTATGAAACTTGGGTGGTTCTATCTGCACAAAGGTTGCGAATACGTCCTTCTTTATGTGAGGGATTAAATTTTCTAAGAAGTTTGGAGCTGTATAGGTGTCATCATGTAAAAATACAAAACACGACTTAGTGCTATGCTTCATTGCCAAATTATACCCAACACTAACATATACTCGCTTGTCAGTAGTAATTTGTATCAGGTTAGAATCCTCAACATTGAGAACGTTTTCACTAATGTTATCGTACACAATTACAATCTCATTATCTGGGTACTGAGCTCTCGTGTGTTTATAAACTGATTCCAATCTTGGAATGCTCTTTGCAGCTGAGACAATAAGGATACTAACATCATTTAAAGTGATCATAACATTTTTGTGTAAATTCGTGTAACTGTTTAATAGTGTTCTGTTCAATTTCCACTACCTCATCCCAAAACTCATTCCTTATACTCTGAGCTCTACTTAGATCATCGAAACCATATGCAACGTACTTACTCAACGCAAAGCCATTTAAAAACCTAGACTTATCACTATTGAGTGGAAACACAATTGCATCTGTATTACATAAAAGGCTTTGTATAGTTAGATATGTGTAATTATCATAGCAGTAGAACGCTGTAGACTTATTAAACAAGTCTGCTAACTGAATTAAATCTCTAGCACCATGATATGGAATAAATAAGCTATCTGATGGATGTTGATATTGTTGCTCACCGATAAGACCTTGAGCTTTTCTTAAAGTCCAGCAAGTACTAGTACGCTCTAGTTTTTGATCAAAGAATATATCGCGATGTGGTTCACCTATATAAAGTTGGTTATGTGAGTGCTTACTGTATTGTTGGGTAATATAAAAAGGAATATACCAAAACCATAAATCCTTCTCATCCCAAGTTTTAATGTGAGGTTCACTTGGAGGACCTATCATCCATCTAACTACGTTTGGCGCATTTAGATAGTTTCCATACCAACTCTCTGGATAAACAACTATACAATCCTCTAAGCTATCTAGCAACTCTTGTGTAGCCATCTTTGTATTATATCCCTCGTAGGTTGTGAATGGTTGACTAAAGTCGTAGGGAATCAGATAAGCATCATATCCATTTTCGTTTAATAAATGACAAAGACGATGGAGGACCTTTAATCCTCCAATACCAAAATCAAATCCATGAGTACTTATAATAAATTTTTTCATTATTTAGCAAAGAACTCTTTTATCTTATCACATACGTAATCAACATCTTCGACAGACATCCCGTGATGTGCTCCTAATAGGAATCCATTCTTCATAATAGCATCTGCATTTTCAAAGTCTTGCAAGTACTCTCTGTAGATAGGATGACGTGTTACGTTTCCTGCAAAGGTAACTCGAGTCTGAATATTGTTCTCTTCTAAGAATGTTAACAACTCTAATCGTCTTTCTGTTTGTAATGGAATAGCTAACCAATTTGGTTCAACGCTATCATCTGGAAGGATTAACTCCTCAACATCCTTTAAGTTTTCAAGATACCGTTCGAAGTTTGTTCTGCGTTTGTGCTTATAGTCTTCAAATCGCTCTAGTTGAACTAGACCAAATGCTGCACTCATCTCACTACACTTCATATTATAACCTAATACTCCATAAAGGAATTTGTGATCATAAGGAATGCCATCTACTTTGTGGTTGAATCGATCATCCATGATCTCAGAGTTGTCTCCCATCCGTCCCCAATCTCTGTACTGCAATGCTCTCTCTACATGCTCCTTACTGTTGAACATAACCATACCTCCAGTACCACCTGCAGTAATAATGTGACTAGCATAAAAGCTTGTAGTTGATACATCAGTTTCCTCTGTATAGGTGATTGT
>Ga0181346_1000588_pt1 | contig 15915 bp, 41 predicted proteins | sample Su13VDMM15DN_FD_130100 | JGI IMG/M metagenome (GOLD analysis project Ga0181346, IMG submission 130100) | Freshwater viral communities from Lake Michigan, USA - Su13.VD.MM15.D.N | ecosystem: Environmental > Aquatic > Freshwater > Lake | place: USA: Michigan | collected 2013-07-15 | reverse complement strand
TTTAAAGCTTGTTCTATTACATTTACTACTTGTTCCATTTGTGAAATTTGTTCTCCCATTACTTTAAAATTTTTGCTTTAATAAATCTATCTTCAATCATTGCGAAAGTATTAACACCAACCTCTACTGGGTCAATCTTAACTTGCATTTTCATTTCATATGCATTAGTTGTTTCAGTTTTAACTGGAGTCATCATTTTTTCAATATCAATCAACACTTCGTCTCCAGGATTAACAGTTACATCTTTAAATGTAAACGAACCAGCTATAACAAATTGTCTATCTGATAATATATTTTCAGACAATACTAAATCTCCATCTTCTTCTAAATTATTTAAAGTAATTATTACTTTATTAAATAGCGGTTGCAATGGAAAGTCAACTATAATTTCCCCAACTTCTTCTTTATTCAATCTCATTCTTGTTTTGTTTTAAATTATGGTATTCTTTTAATTTATCTTTTTGATTTAAAAGTTTCTTATATACATTGTAATTTGTATATAGCTTTCCTAACCCTATAAATATAAAATTAGTTTTTAACTTATTAAAATCTTCTTCATTTTCTAATCCTTCTAGCTTTATATCAACTATAGTTTCTCTTGCAAATCTAAATTGAGAGTTGACTATTTTATTTATAATACTATCAGGAAGATGATGTCTTAATCCAACTCTGTGAATCAGTGATTTAACTTTATCACTATCGACTTTATTCATTGTCTACTATGTTAAAATTAAATATAACTTTAAAGTTTTTACAATTGTTTGTTATTTCAGGAATAAACTTTTTTGATATCTCCCCATCTATTATAACATTCTTTTTTCTAAGAATTGTTAGTATATTGTGAAGGCCATTACTATTTATTTTCTTTCCTTCAAACAAAGGATCATCCATTATTTTTATCTTAGTATCATAATCAAATACAACCTTCCATAATATCTTATTGTTAGTTATTTCTTTTTTGTATTTGTAATGATAATATAAAAGCAATGATAATACTTGCTGTTGCTGATTATTAAGCTTGTGGAAACTACTTGTTACATCTAGCCACTTAAGAAATAAATCTTTTAACTTAACATTTAAATTAGCCTCTTTAACATTAATCATTTCTTCTTTTTTGTACGTAATCATTGTATTCATATATGTTTTTGAAATCCCTTAGGTCATTAACCGACCCACATCTAAAACATACATTATTATCAATATCATCTACTACAATATGCAAACTGTTGCAATGTTTACAAGCTACTACAGGTTCACTATCGTAGTCTTTTAATTTATTCTCCTTAATCTCCCTAATTTTGTTGTCTAAGTCTTTAATATATTCTGTATCAAACACAGGAAATGGTGATAATACATTATAGTAATGAAGATGATTAGATAGCGCTATCAGGTACTCTGTTACCTTCTTGCTTTCCATTTGTTATTTTAATTTTAGCTGACCATAAGTCATTGTTATTTTTTAATGCTATTTTATACGAATAGCTTGAGTGTTTTAGTTTAAATGTTTCCATATTAACAACAAACTTATCAACCTTATCTAGTATATTTTTTAATTCCATTTCTGGAATTTCGTATGTGTTATTCATTAATTTCTATTTTTCCGTTTCTAGCAATCTTAACTTCTGAATTTAATATATTTTGTATCTCTCCAAGTTTCAATTTTAGACTGGATATTTCCTCGTTTTTCTTCTGTAATTGATTTAAACAAGATTGTAAAAATTCTAAATCATATGTTAATGTATTATTCGATTCCATTATCTTTTTTATATTGTTCCCATTTATCATCTTCCATAATATCAGGAAATCTTTCACCATTGTTACAACTTTTAGTTGTAAAGAATCTTCCTGGTAATTTACAACCGCAGTGTTTACACTTACCTGCCTTTACACAATCATCTTTACATTTAAAATGTCTAAATGCTATTTGTTCTTTAAATGCTTGAGAAACCATTCCAGCTCTATCAAGTATCATATTAGCATTACCTGATATGTAATTATATATATTACTTAACGTTATCTCGTGCTTCATCTAATTCTTGTTTATAATTCAACTTCCCTAGTAACACAAACTTCTCCATTGAATCTAAATCTCTTCCTAATAGAGGAGTTACATATTCTTGTAAATTATCTTCTGTAAAAATAACATCCATTTGCCTTAACTCAGTAGCTATTACTTCCATATTGTTAAGACCTTTATAAAACTCTTTTAGATGTTGTTTAACTTTTCTCTTCTCTTGAAGTTTAAACTTTCTCTGTGAACTTTTATATGATTCCATTATACTTTAGATGTTTCACATTTGCATTGACCAGAAGCAGTTAAAAGTTCTTTATATCTATCCATACTTAATATCATAAATTCTACTTTAAAAGATACATTAGATACTTCATCTAATGGATATCCCTGCTTATATTTAACTAAATCTTTATTACTTCTTAGTGCATCAAACAATACTGTTCTCTGTACAAAACTAACATTCTCTTCATTTAATACACCATTTCTTGTTGGCATATCTAATACTGTTTCTCCCTGTATTCTTAAATCTTTCATATTAATTTTTATTACTTCTTAAACATAAACCTATTATAAATGTAATAACACACAACATTATTAATTCTTCGTCCATATTAATTATATCTTTTAATTACAACATCTGTATCTATTAAGATACTATTATCTGTAAGCACTAACCTTTCTCTTACTTTAAACTTTTTATCAGCTACATATATTTGAACTATATTAGTATCTCTAGTATCTTTAAATATAGCTACATTAATATCTAGCAATCTATCATTACTTCTATGCTTATGTGTATAATAATGTTGCATGTTAAGTAAATCTTTTTGATTTGAAATCAAATCCTGTCTTATTCTATTATATATTATTTCTCCCATTTTCTATTTATTTATACAAAGGTACAAAATGTTTTTGACATATCCTAATTTATTCGTGTTTATTTTTAATAAATTTTGTATTATTTAACTCTTCGTCTTTTATTTCTACAATCTTATTGTAAATATCTTGAGACTCTTTAAAGTTTCCAAGCCTAAACTGACTAGTCATTTCTTGCGTTAACTCTTTAATTAGTTTTTCAACTTTAATCTCATCTTCATAACTCATTGTATCTATTCAATAAAAAGTTAGTATATGATCCATTATCAAAAACATCATTCATATCTATAAACATTTGAACATCTATAGTTGTACCATCTGCAAGATAAGCTATGTACTTACATTGCTCCATCTTATTAGCCCAGGTTTGAAATCCTACTGGATCTGTATCTCTTACTATTGGTTCAGCTTTAAAGTAAGGTGCTGACTCATTACATATTACTAATTCTGCCATATTTTAATTTATTTATACAAAGATAATAATAATATTTGACATATCCTAATAAAAAGTGATTTATTTTCAGTAAAAAGCAAAAAAAAAGTCTAATTCAGTTAAGAATTAGACTTTATTGTTGTGTTCAAATACTTTTTTACTTAATCTTGCTGATTTTATGTAAAAAGATATTTGTTCTTTAGTTAATCCATATTTTTTAATATATGGTTCGTATGAAATTCTTGTATTTTTTTTATTTTCTAAGTGATATTCAACGTCTATTAATAATTGTTTAGTATTTGAATTTTTTTCTATTATTCTTACTACTGCAATTTCTTTGTTTTTACACTTTAAATTATTTAATTTATCAGCTTCAAATTTAGCTTTATTTTCATCTAATAAAACAACGTTTGATAATTGTTTCATTTTCTTAAATATATCTACACTTCTCAAATCAAACCATTCGTTATTTGATTCTGTTTTATGTTCTTTAAATATATTATGTAAATGTTTCTCAACTTTATCTTTTACATTAAATATATATTGAAAAGTTAACCTATTAGCATTACTTGTTTGTAATTCATTGATTCTTGAATAAGGATTTTTACTTTTCCCTATCTTTGTGTACGTGCCATCTGTAATTAGATATATCATATTTTAAATTTAAGTTATTAAAAGTAAAATATAATATCTATTACTTATTAGATATAAGAAACCCTATATGCGAACTGATATTGCTGCATACATCGTTATTTTTAATCTTCACTCATTATTAAATAGTGCTGTATTTCTACTACCAAAATTCAACTCCTACGCCGTAGTACTTTAGCTTCGTGAGAGCTTATGTTGAATTAATTTAATAATTTGATGGATTGGGAACAATTAGGTTTCGATCTATATTTACCCTAACGATACTGGCACTCATTGTCAAATGGCTATCCAGCAAGGTTTCTTTCCTTATATAGAACTATTTTACTGAGCTACAAAGATACAATTAATAATTGACATATCCTAATTATTTGTCACTTATTTTTAAATAGTTGTATTTAGTAATAGCATTTTATGTTTATCACATTTTATTAAACCTTTTTCAGTTTCTAAATAATAAGTATTATCAGGAAGTTTATCATAATCCTCTTGACTCATATAATCAAACATATTAACACTTGGCTTCTCAACTTCTATACTCCATGTTTGACCATCGAGTTTATAAAATACTGTAAATTTACACATAATTAAAATTTATTTATGTAAAGATAATAAATAGTTTTGACATTTCCTAATTTTTTTGGAAAAATTTTTTGAAAAGTTTTTTATTGATGTGATCACTTTATAACCTACCATCATCCCCCGACAACTTTCGAACTTTGGATTATACCCCATAGGCGATTTTGCCATAGATGTGGATAATGCAAACTTAAAATATTAATCTTGACGATTATACAGCCTTGAATCGGCTTTCGTCATTTTAAAACTTTATTATTATGGAAATTACAAAGAAAATTGCTCAAGCTATTATCGAATCTCGTCCTGTTATTGACGAAATGTTGGTGCCTTTTAAAGGTGTTGAGGTTTCTAACGTTGGCTTTAAAGACGCAGACGGCGACCCATTTGAATGGGAAGACGGTACTGAATATGCCATCGTTAGTTTCAAAGCTATGTCTGAATATCATTTTGACAGAGCTTCTGAAGACTTCGAGAACGAAGATTATGCTGACGCTTGTAATCATAACTTGACTCTTTCAGTTGAGGCAACTAAAGCTCGTGAACTAATAAGTTCAACAGGTGTTTTAGTTTGTCATAAAATTGAGAATAAAGACGGGGATATGATTGTTGTTGTAAAATCTTTCAAAGCAATTCCTGCTGAAAATGCAGGTACAAAACTTCGTACATTAGGTGGTAAAGGTAAAAAAGACGGTAAAAAGTCTAAAATAGCCCTTGCTGAAAATGATGAAGTGTCTATTGATGATATGCGTGTTGCATTAATCAAAGACGGTGCTAGTAAGAAAGATGTGAAAGCTATGAACGACAAGAAAGTCGCTAAAGCTTATGCTGAATTGTAAATTGATTGGGGATAGAAATATCCCCTTTCTTTTTTTTTCCATACAAATTAGTAACTAATTTTAATATATATATTATGAAAAAGCCTTCAAAGAAAGATTTACTACTTGCTAAACAAGAGTATTTTAAAAGTATTCAGAAAAATATTGATTTAATTAATATGAATGCTTTAAAATTTGAGCTCGAGCTACTAAAACAAAGTGGTAATAGCAATTTATAGAATAGAGAAATCTATTCTTTTTTGACCTTTGGTCGTCCATATAATAAATGTATTCTGTTTGCATAACTACTACGCACTTACAATAAATACTACTACTCGTGCATTCGTTCCTCATTTGAGCCATTACGTTACACTTCATTTGAATAGTACGTTGTACTATCCATTTAAGCACACCAATAACAAACATCAGCTCATCAATAACAAACATCCCAAATAACATTTATAGCATTTTATGAAAGCATTTACAATCAAATCACTAATATCATTAGCTATTATAGCAATGCTTATTTATACATTTTCAAGCATATTTTAATCAATAACAAACAAAAAACAATCAATTTAACTGACTAAATAACAAAATATATGTATTTAAAATTAAAATATCTAACATGTCCTAAATGTGCTGGACACTCTACAAATGGTTACTCTTATGGTAGTGAAAATGCTAATGTTAACTGTAGATGTGGTCATAACTACAAAGCACCATTCCAGTATAAAACTGTTGACTATCCTGACGTTACGATATTAGGTGAAACATTTAAGAAATTAGATGTTGAAAAAGAAATATTCTATGATGAAAATCATAATGATGCACCATTTGGTGTAAACGTAAAAATTGAATTTCATAAAGAATCTCACCATTATGGTCGTAGTGAAACAAGATATAATGCGACTGAGTTTCATTACTTACATGAAACATTTGCATTTGCTGAACATAGTGTGGCTATAGAATCTGATATTCACCGTAGTGGTGGAACTTTAGATTTATCTCATATCAAATCAATAGTGATTACTAAAGCTATTAAAAAACATAAAAATCATTAACTGACTAAATAACAAATATTATGTTTGAAGATTACGAAGATTACGATTACACTAATGATGAATCTATATGGATTTTAAATATTGGTGACAAATAAATTATTAATTATTAAAACAAAATTATGAACACACATTTCAACATAGGTAAGAAAATAGAGATTAATCCATTTCAAGATGTAAAATATGTAAAAGTAGTAGCTTTAAACAAATCTACTGAATTATTATATAAATTATTAAACTCTAAATCAGTTACAGTAGAAACTCGCAAAATTAACGAAGAGTTTCATATACTATATAACATAGAGCTACTTGATTTTACAACACTAATTAGCTGGATGGAACCATATCGTGGTAAATTCCAAATGAGAAATAAATCTAATCACGGATACATACCAATTAACAATGTTCATTTCTTAATTGAAAATGATATAATGATTTGTTGGTAACAATAATTTAATCATTAAACTATTATATTAAACAACTAACAATTAATTATTATGAAAACATTAGAATACATTTTAGCAATAATATTAGGCTTATTAGCTTTAATATTCATCGAAGGATTAATGACTTTAGGTCAAGCATTTGTTTTTGAACAATACAATTGGTTTGGATACTTTATTCAAATGCTATTGGTTAGTGCAACAATTATAATATCTATATTTGTTAAGCACGAAGAATTGAGTAAGAAATAAAAAAACATATAATCATATCGTCACAACTGCACTATTTATTTAGGGTATATTGTTGGGCGATATGTATTGTATAATTTAAATAACTAAATATTATGAATAAACAATTAATACATAGATATAGCGCATTAGAATTAAATACTATATATCAATTACGTTCTGAAGGTTATACATTTAAAGAAATAACTTATAAAATAAATCAACAGTTTAATACAAATAGAACTGAACATAAAATAGAATGTAAACTATCTCATTCAACTAGAAAAGCCAGTACAATTAAGAAAAGAAAATTAACTGTTGAAGACGAAACAATAATCAATAACATTAAAAAATATCCAACAAATATAAAGTATGCTTTAACAATATCAGCAAAAGAATTGCGTACTACATTTGAGAAATTAAATAATAGATATTATAAACATCTAAAATATTCTCATACAATATTAACTGTTGGTTCTGAAATAGGTTTTAGTAACAATGTTAAAAATACATTAAGAGACATTAATGGTAATTTAAAATCGCCAGATATGAATGATGTTCAATGGTTAATGAAGCAAATATTGAATCTGCCAGAAAAAGACAGGAATACAATTAAATTATTATTAACTAATTAAATAACAAATTATGAAAACAATATCATTAATATTTGGAGCATTATCAATAATATTTATGGGATATGCATTATACTTATTATTCAATATTACAGAAGAAACAATTGAAACAACATTCTTTATGTTGTTAGGTTCGTTCATATCAATAGTAATATTCTTAACAACTGACATTATAGCGCATAAGAAAAAATAATTCTAAATCTTATTATCCGTTGGACTCGGATGTAAACCGCATATTATAAGATGAATATACTGAAGAGGCTACGTAGATTACGCAGAAGAGGTATTGAATTACAAATTGCAATAACATTAGTTTAGCTAGCTATTGTAGATGGAACTACGTAGAAGAATATGGCAGAGGTCTAATTCTTCACTTGAAACGCATTCTATTGCAATTTTATTTAAAACACCATAACCTCAGTAAAGTTAGAAAACTACTGAATAACAACATATCTCATACAGTCACACACCATTAGTGATAATTGGCAATAATAGCTTGTATGAGATGTGATTGAATTTAAAATAATTATAAACTAAACAATTAAATATTATGAAAAAATTAAATGAATTAAGAGATAGAATTGAGGCTTTTATTATTTGGCTAGCTAAAGAATTAAAAGAAACTTCTAAAAATTGTCCTAAAGAGACAAGATGGTAATGAAAACAGAACCTAAACAAGAAACACTTGAAGAAGCTATTAAAAAATACCCACTTATAAACCAAAGAATAGGTTTTAAATTAGGAGTTAAATGGCAACAAGAAAGAAGTTATAGTGAGGAAGAAGTGCAATTAATGTTAAGTAAATTATTATTTGACATTAAACACAAAAAAGCAGAAAATTCAGTAAAATGGTTTGAACAATCTAAAAAGAAATAAGATTATGGAACCATTATTTATAGGAATGATAATAGGATTTGTATTTGGTGCTTCTGTAGTAGGAGTATTATGGAATGAAACTTTATATGATGAAAACGAACAAAAAATTAAAAAGAAATAATGGAAAAAGAAACACTTGAAGAAGCTGCTAAAGAATTTTTTAGAAAGTTTAAACATACACACATTCCTGATAGTTATTATTTAGCTTTAGTTGAATTTGCTAAATTGCAACAAGAGAATAGTTATAGTGAGGAAGAGGTATTGAAGATATTTTATGATTGGGATAAATTCGACTATCATCAAGAGTCTTTTAGTGGTAAAGATGATTTAACCTTTAAACAATGGTTTGAAAAATTTAAAAAGAAATAAAATGGAAAAAATATTAGAGATTATAGTAATATTCTTTTTTATTGTTGGGTTCTTAACAGTTGCTGGAATAGTAACAGATTATTTAGTAAACAAATTCAGTAAATAAACATAAACAATTAAATAAATAAATTATGAATATATTAATTTTTATAATGGCAGCGGCATTTCTTATAGTGTTAGGATTAAATCTTAGCATAAAAGATAAAAACGCAATAGCTAATTCAGTTAATGAAAAAGCAAAAGAAGAACCTCAACCTCAATATAAGTCTAATTTAGACCCATATATTGCTGAAGTAAAACCTAAAAGAAAATACAAGCCTAGAAATAATTCTAAAACTAGGGCTAAAGAAGCTAAAGAATAAATATATTATGAGTCGCAATATAACAAATATGATAGTTATATTCCGTGAAACTTTGAAAACTTCATTGCAAGTAAATCTTATAATATAGTGAAAATCAACACTTAATGTGGATAGAATCCCTATTAAACCGTTACAGTCGGTTATTTATCTTATAATTGGTAATTAAGCTTTAAGTCCCAATGAAAGATATTATTTATGTTATTAGTGCCTAATTAGCAAGCTTAATTGGATCGCTTATGTACCAGCTAATAATATAAATATTTAAATTAAATAACTAAAACAAATTATGAAAACAGCAACATTATTACAAAAACAAGGATATACAGGTATTAAGGTAACATCAATGTTAAATGCCTGTTTATGTGTGGAAATGAAGAAACATCTTCGTTTGGTACAATTAAACAACTTATCTTCTATTAAGAATAAATACTCCAAAACGAATTACATTTCCAAATCTGAAATGACTCTTCTATGGAATATCTATTGGAACTTTGTTCTTAATGATTATAGATTTGACGACAAGTCAAAAGAATACACAGTAGTAACAGGAATATCAAAAGCAGAACCTAAACACATAGGTATGCAAATGTTAAATCAATTAGAATTAACATTACAATAATAAAATAAAATCGGACAAAAGCAAAAGCTTGGGAAGAAAGTGGGATAAGAAGTTTTCGTACCACATATTTTATAGAAGAAAAGGGAATGTTTCAACAAATGTTCCCTATCTTTAAAAAACAATTAATAACTAAATAAATTAAAGATTATGAAATTACAAGAAAAAGAAATGTTGAGTGCATATGAAACTCCATTTAAAACTCAACAAGAGTTAAGAAATAATATTGTAGACAAGTTTGTTAAATTTGGAAACAAAGTTAAATATCAAGTTAAATTAACTGTCAAGACGTAATGAAAGACAGGGTTAAATCTTGGCTTAATTATCTAACAGTTAGATATATTCCAAGTATACAACAGATTGCTCAATTAGAAGCTAAAAGATTAGTGGTTTATATCACTGAAAACTATAGTAGAGATGATCAAAAGTATTTGATTGATGAAATGTCTAAAAATCTTATTGAATTTAGAAAACAAGAGATTGAAGATAAAATAATTGAATTAGAACAAAACGAGGCTGAATTAGTCTCATTACACAAAAACTTAGAAGAACTATTGGTTAAGTAAAATGGTTACAAATTTGAAACAGATATCGCTAAAGTCATATTCGAGAAGGTGTTTACACTGAAATCGTACACGCAATTTTAGGTTAATGTTTTAGATTTACCAGCACTCGCCACTGGATAATTAATAGGAAAATAGTAATAAAGCGACTAAAGTTAAGTAACGTTTGTGACCTGAACAACTTTTATAGTATAAAAACTATTTTCTTCTTCTTACAGTTTATTAATGTAATAGTGTAGCTCAGTATTAGTAGAGCGTCTATATGTAAATATAGAAGGTCGGTGCGTTAATAACATTCACATTAAAAAGCATTAATAAACGAAGGCTTTCAGAGAGTGTGCCTTAAACACTCTTTAATTTAAATAGCTTTCTTTCTGATTTGATAAGTTGGCAAAATGGCATCAAGTACATAGAAGTTTTCCAACTTTCCGTCTATGGCCAACGAAAGGGCACACGAGCTTGATACCCATTGATCAGAAGAAACTATTTATGGGGTCGAATGGAATTGACTGGTTATTATAGATTTTACAATTCAGCCAGAGAGATAACTGTAAACTAAGGTGAATATTTTAAACGGCAAAAATCAAGCAACAGCCAATATGGCTAAAGTTTTTTCATTGATTAATTCTACTGAAGTAGAATATGAAATGGCGGCATAGTTTAAACGATTGTAGTAATACAATCAAATTCAAGCTATAGAATAATTTAGCGATTGGTCCACATTTAGTAGTTTTTAAGGGACATTAAAGATTAAATTCTACAAAAAGCTGTATAAAATTGTATTATTGAAGTAAGCAACACCCGAGTTCGAATCTCGGCGACTCCACAAATAATTGAATGGCGGAAATGGTAGACGCATACAATAGAGTCGCGCTTTATGTAACAGTCTGTCCTTACTGGGCAGTGCGTGCAAGTTCAAATCTTGCTTCAATTACAAATACACGTGTATGTGTCAAAATAATAGTTCGTTTAAGCGTAAGACCCTTTATGGATATGTATGGATTAACAACCTACACTGTTATTTTAAATTATTAACTAAAACAAAAAATATTATGTTAACAATAATGATTATATTTCTATTGTATATTATCTATGTATTTAATGATGACAATGATATATCTTATTAAAATATAAATTATACATACGTGTATAATGTCGATACTTTGGTAAAAAGTGATGAGATAGCAATGAGTGTGCTAGGGCGGTGAATATCCGTGTATGGGAGTTCGACTCTCCCTTATCTCACAAACATTTTCATAATATGTTTAGTTAGTTGATAAATGTGGGTGAATAGTTAATTATAACTTAGTAACCCACATTTTTTAATTTAAACAATATATGATAAACAAAAAATTAACTAATTAAAACTAAATTAAAATGAAAAAGATTATAGTATTATTTTATTGCAGAATATGTGTAGATATATTAGGATTTCCTATCTATTTAAAACATACAAAAACAATATTTAGGATGAATAGAAACATTGTCTTTAACAATAAATTTACTTTAGAAGGTAATACGTTATACGAATGTGAAATAATTCAACAACATTAATTATGAAAAATTATAGATTAATTAAAGAATATCCTGAAAGTTCTAAATTAGGAACTATAGAAACTGTTTTTAAAGTTGAAAGAATTAGTAAAACAAAAATTAAATCAATAAATTATGCCACAAACTAAACAAGAGTTATTAGAAAAGCTACATTCAGCTAAATTTGACGGAGGAGGTAACGTTACTTACATCTATGAAAATGGAGTAAGACAACGCCAACCTATTAATAAATCTACTTTTTATAACGACAAAAAACGTGATAAAAATTTAGACGACGTATTAGAGGTATTTGAGGGTACTACTCACGATTTAGGAGCTGTAAGTTTTGAGCTCTAATAAATTAAGATGTGGAGAAGGGTATTATGAAATTAACGGCGTTAAATATATAGTACCCTATACTGCACATATATTCTCGTCTAAAAGTGGTAAATTATGTTATTTATCAGGAATTAGAAATACAACAATGAGAGGATTTAATGATAAATACATAGCAACTGTTAAATTTATAGAAGAAAACAGATTTGAAGACGTTGATTATGAAATAATAAAAAAATTTTTATGAGTGAAGTAAAACCATATTCAGAGCTATCAGTAGCTGTTGATTTAGTTATGGAAGAATACAAAACATCTAACCCTATTGAAATTTCTGAATTTATATGGGAATCATTAGGATTATGTATTAGTATTCACGCCATATCTGATTATTTAGATATAAACAAAGTAGATTACAAATTAGAGTCAATGAGACATTATTATAACTTAATTTATTAATTATGAGAAAAGGATTAGAAATATGCCCAAAATGTGTTGGAGCTAAAGAAATTATGGTAGCTAAAGAAGCTAGGGGATTTGAATACAAACAATGTGATTTATGTAACGGAGATGGTTATGTAACATCGGAGCTTGAGGAAGACTATGTTTTAAGTCTTAATGAAGACATTATTGATTTTGATGAATAATGAATAAAGCTTATATATTAGATTTAAATCTATTAAAAGAGCAGGATATTACGTTAAAAGAGTTTGTTTGCTTACTATCCATCTATAATAAAGAAGATGATTTAGAAAGCAAACATTTATTAAGTTTACAAGATAAAAACTATATAAAAATATTACAAGATGAAGAAATAATAAGAGAAAAAGGTAAATTATTAATAGAGTTTTTAACAATAGATGGTATTGGCTCAATAAATAATAAAAAAACAGTTAAAAAATCATCAAGAGCAATCAATGCTGATTTAGAAAACTTTGTAGAAAAATATAGGTTGCTATGGAAAGGATTAAAACCTGGCTCCATGGGTTCTACAAATGGCTGTAGAGAGAAATTAGAAAGATGGATGTTAGAAAATCCACAATATTCTATTGATAATATATATAACGCTTCAAAAGCTTATATAAAATCAGTAGATGATTACAAATATTTACAACAAGCAGATTACTTTATATATAAAAAAGATGCATTTGGAGAACAAAGCAGATTATCTAGTTTTATAGATGAAGAATCAAACGTAGAAGAAGATTGGACTAAAAAATTAACATAAAAAAATGAAAGAAATTGCTGAAAAAATATATGTAGCTGAAATTGATATTGCGCCTACAAAAACCAGAAAAGCTTTTATAAAAAGGTTAATTATGCAAAAAGGAGTTATAACTTATAAAGATGAAGAATGTTTAAACGTTCAATGCGATAATAAATCAGCATATAGAAGTGTTAGTGAACTTCATCTAATAGTTAAAACAAGATTTAGATTAACTTCTTTAAAATCTTTAATAAAAATTATTAAAGAAATAATTGACGAAGAAAAATGTATTGCTTTAGTATGGTGCACACAAATTAATAAAGTTGTAGTTAAATATATGGAAAACAGCAATGGATATTATATTACCGACTATAGTAAAAGTAATTACTATGACAGTATTGGTGTTGATGGATATTCTTTAAAGATGTATGATGACATTTCAAACGAATTATAAATACAATAAAAAGAATAAAAAATTAAAATAAAAAATGTCAACATAATTAACAAATTATGATGATAAATGACAAAAAAAGGAGAATTATTTTTAAGAACATTTAAAAGTATTCAAGATAAACGTCAAAGAATACTTGACGGAAAAATAAATTGTATTCCCTGGGGATTTCCTAGATTTGAAGAAGAATCTCCAGGTATTGAAAAAGGTAAAATATATTTAGTAACTGCTGCAACTAAAGTTGGTAAAACACAAATCACTGACTGGTTGTTTTTATATAATGTTATACAGCAGGTAATTGATAATAAGTTAGATATTAGACTAAAAATATTTTATTTTACATTAGAAATGTCTAAAGAAGAAAAAATGTTATCTTGTTTTTCAAATATATTATATATGAAGGAAGGTATAGTTATTTCTCCTAAAGATTTAAAATCAACAAAATATTCAAAACCATTAAGTCAAGAATATCTTGATATAATACAAAAATATCAACCATATTTTGATAAAATAGAAGAAGTTGTTGAATTTATAGACTCTGTAAGGCATCCTTTTGGAATATTTACATTAGTGCGAGACTATGCAATGGCTAATGGAGAAATTCATTATAAAGATATTGATATAGATGGTAATATTACAAAAGTCGTAGACTATTATGAACCAAAAGACCCTGATGAATATGTAATAACGATTATAGACCATATTGGTTTAATATCATCAGAGAAACGAAATGGAGTGCATTTAAGTCTTCACGAAAGTATGTCAGTATTATCATCAGATTATTTAATTAAGCTTAGAAATCGTTTTAATTACATTGGAGTAATAGTTCAACAGCAGGCTTTAGTCGGTGAGAATATAGAGCATAAGAAAGCAGGAATGTTAAGACCTTCGTTAGCTAATTTAGGTGATAATAAATTAACGAGTAGGGATATTAATGTAGCTTTTGGATTATTTAGTCCTTACAGAAATGAAATACCAGAATACATGGGTTACGATATTACCCAATTTAAAGATAATATCAGGTTTCTTGAAATAATTACAGCTAGAGATGGAGGTGCTGGCACAATATGCCCTCTATATTTCAATGGAGCAGTTAATTATTTTAAAGAATTGCCAAAGCCAGAAAATAAAGCTGGTATAGAGCAAGTTTATAATTTTATGAAAAATATTAAAAAAAATTAAATGAGAAAACTATCATCAGAATATCTTGTCACATATTCAGTAAAAAATGCAAAAGGAGAAATTTTAAGCAGAGAAAGAGATCATGTTTGTTATTCAATTCTATATAGTAATGGTTTAGATGTGAATAAGAAATTAATATTAAGTAACTTTCTTACTGCAGATACTAGTAAATATTCTAGAATTTATATTAAAAGATTAGCTAAAATATGTGATTTAAAATTAAAGATAATTGATGATGATACAATCGAATTAACTGGATTTAAAAATGTATTTTATATTAAACTATTTACAACGTTGTTTAGAATTTTATTTGAATACTATCCAGATTATAAAATAAATTATAAAGATAGGAATATAAGTTTCTTAGATAAATATATTAAACAAAAAAATAATAGTGGTTACAAAGATATGTTAGAAAGGCTAATATATTATTACCAAAAAAGTTTAATGTTTCAGGGTGGCGGTCACGGAATAACAGCTTCTAAAGATCAAATAATATTAATAAAAAATATTAATGATTTAAGAAATTGGGATTCTAACAAATATCACAATGATATGCAAAGCTTTTTTTGTATAAAAAACTAAAAAAATAAAGAATGATAAAGTTGCCAACCGAGATGGTCAAAGCAAACAGAGTAAACCCAAGAAGTATAATTCTTTTTGGTAAGCCTAAAATAGGCAAAACAACCGCAAT
>Ga0181346_1000587_pt1 | contig 15926 bp, 23 predicted proteins | sample Su13VDMM15DN_FD_130100 | JGI IMG/M metagenome (GOLD analysis project Ga0181346, IMG submission 130100) | Freshwater viral communities from Lake Michigan, USA - Su13.VD.MM15.D.N | ecosystem: Environmental > Aquatic > Freshwater > Lake | place: USA: Michigan | collected 2013-07-15 | reverse complement strand
TTTAGTACAAAGGCTTGTGGCGGTATTTTGCCAAACCACTGTTATAAGCCGTTTTTTATTGGTTAGGCATAAACTTTAAATTGTAAAAAATGGGAGCAGAAACTCAAAAATTAGCAACTGTTAGCTTTGTAACAGATACCGATGTAAGTTATTACGAAATTGGCGAAGTAGAAGGTTCATTTCAAAAAGACGAACTCAAAGATTATGTAAAAAGATTTGGTCACGAAAAACTTTGTAGCCAATTAGCTTTTTTACAATTTCAAGTTTGGGAAGCGTTACGAGAAATTAATTCAGAACGAGATAATGATGGTGCGAAGTCGTGTTCTCAAAATGGCTTATAACTCATAAATAGCCGTAATTGCATTTATAACATATTAATAATCAACGCATACTGATTGCGTAAAAAAAATAGATTTATGAAAAAAAGAGGGGGCAAACGCCCAAATGCCGGTAGGAAAAAATTAGTTTACGCAACCAAGCGCATCACTATTCCGGTAGATTGTGAAATCGAAATAAAAAATATTTTGATTAAATGGCTTGAAATCAAAAAAAAAGTTTTATATTTGTAAAAAATTATAACAATGGAAGCGAAATATTTTAACAAACTTATTCAAAATTTAAAACTTGAGGATACTATGGCATTTACCGCCAAACACCAAAACTATGAGATGTCTTTTTACGCAGATGAAAATGATATTTTAATAGTTGAAGACTTTGGATTTATGCTAGGTCACAATTGGATAAAATCAGAACCTACTAAAATGCAACTTGCAATAATGCAAACGAAAATTGACGAACAACGAGAAATTTTAAACAACGAACCAAACGAAAACGATTATGATGCCGATTTTAAAGGCGACTATTACGACTATTTTGGTGTAAAACAAAGCGACTTTATATGAATACAATGCAAGAATTTGTACAGCGTACCGGTAAAATTAAATTAAGTTCTAAGGCTACAAAAAAATTAGTTTCACGATTAGTTCGTGAGGCTTTTGATAAAAAAGACCTTAGCGAAGACCGCGCAAAAGAATTGATTATTACGGCATACGTTTGGCAATTAGACTGCCTAGATAGTATGCTAACAGATTACGATTTGCTAACCTTTAATTTTTAAAATTATGCCAGACTTAATTGAATTTCAACAACAACGCATCGAAGCTTTACAACGTGAGCTCGAAGCTCGAAACAAAATGATTGATGAACTTTTAAAACAAATGAAAAATGAACAGTAATTTTTTAGAATTTTGCAACGAATTAATGGGTTTTACATTTCACTGCAAAAAAAACAGGCTATCAAGTATTTAGATTTGAAATGTTCTGGTCGAAATTAACACCAACACAATGTTTCAATATTTTTAATACTAAAAAACGATGAGTAAAACTAATTTCTTTCTAATGGGTGAAGAGCAAATCGCTACAATGTACGACCCCACCTTTACAAAAAAAGACGCGATTAAACAAGGCGCGCAAATTGTAAAAAATGTAATTGATAACGGTAATATATCTAAACACGAGTTTACCGCAAATATTGCACGTTTAAAAGCTGTTGTAGATACTGCTTTAGATTTAATGAAAGATTATATTAAAGACGAAAAAACAAACGTTCTAGGTGTTGAATTTACACCTACTAACGGTGGCAGCACTTTAAATTATAACGAGGACGCAATTTGGGTGGAACTTAAATACGAATTAGAGTGTAGGCAAGAGCTTTTAAAATTGGCTCAAAAGCAATTTACCATTGATGCAGGAGGTATTGAAGTGCCAAAAATTGGAAAAACTAATCGAAAAGATAGTTTAACATTGAAATTTTAGTTATATTTGCAAAACGATACGGTCAGGTATCTAACAAAAAAATCAAAAACCCTATTCGACTGCATACTGACCGATGCGACTGAATGGGGTTTTTAAATTTAAAATTATTATGGATTTGTCAAAAACAATCATTCCTAAATCAGACCAGCTAAATGCTGATGACCTAATAAGTGGGTCAAAAACTATTAAAATTCGTGACATTAAAGCGGGTGCAGATGAAACGCAACCCGTATCTATTTACTTTTACGGAGACGATAACAAGCCTTTCAAGCCTTGCAAATCGGTTCGCAGAATCTTAGTGCAACTTTGGGGGGCGGATGGCTTGCAGTACATAGGTCGCAGAATCACTTTATTTCGTGATGACACCGTTAAATGGGCAGGGGTTGAAATTGGTGGTATTAGGATTAGTCACGCATCACATATTCCAAGTGCAACACGTGTTCTAGTAACAACAGCAAAAAACAAACGAACACCAATGACAATTGAAGTTTTGCCAAGGGGTGAAATCAAAGATTTTGAAGCAGCTAAAAAAGCAATTAAGGACAAAAAAACAACTATTGAAGCAATCGTAAAACAATACGATGTAACTCCAGAACAACTACAAATATTACAAGATGAAACAGTTTAAATGCAGGGCTTCGCAAATTGGTAAATTGTTAAGCAATGACCGTAGTGGTAAGGCAATGGGGGAAACTGCCAAAAGTTATATTAAAGAATGGTATATTTCCGAATTAACAGGTAAGCAAAAGGATATTAAAAGCAAATATTTTGAACGTGGCAATTCGATGGAATCAAAAGCAATTGAAAGAGTTGCAAGATATTACGACACGGCTTTGTTTAAAAACGAAATTCAACTAGAAGATGAATTTTTTACAGGAACTTACGATGCTAAAACGATTGACCGTATAATTGATACAAAAGTGCCATTTAATGCTTTTACATTTCCTTTTTTTGACAATCAAATCGACAAAGATTATTACATCCAATTACAGATTTATATGCACTTAACTGGGTTAAAAAAAGCTAGTTTATGTTATTGTTTAGAGAATGGAAGTGACGAGCAAATAGACCGTTTATCTTGGCAAATTGCAAAAGATTTAGATAAAGACGAACCTAGTATTGAAGATTGGGATTTAGCTGAAAAAGAACTTAGTTATAATCATTTGCCTGACAATTTAAGAATAAAAGTATTTGAGTTTGATTACGATGAAACTTTTATAGAAAGTGCAAAACAAAGAGTTATAGAAGCTCGAGAATATTTAGAAACAATTAAAATCAAATAAACAATGGAAGTAAAAGGAAAAGTAAAAGTAATCGGGCAACCAATAACAGTAAGTGCCAAGTACGTAAAAAGAGAATTAGTTGTTACCACAGACGAGCAATATCCGCAATCTATTATGATTGAATTTGGACAGGATAAATGCGATTTGCTAAATAACTTGTCAATCGGTCAAGAGGTAACAATCGGGATTAATTTAGGTGGTCGAGAATGGGTAAATCCACAAGGAGAAACTAAGTATTTCAATAGTATTAAAGGTTGGCGAATTGAAAGTTTATCGAGTGATCCAACTCCAGAACCTAAACAGGAATTTCCACCAAAACAACCAGACGGTAAATTTCCTGATAATGACAATGATTTACCATTTTAAAATAAAATCCACACTTTATTAAGTTTGGGCGTGGTACTTTTTTATATATTTGCATTATAGGGTTCGGGCAGGTTCGCTATAATTAAAGAAATTTTTAAAAAGCTCACAAAAGTAAGGACTGCCCTCCTGAAATTGTGGGCCATTTTTATAAATAAACATTATGATTTACAGAGATTACTTTCAAAATTACAAAAGCTATGCAATTCCAAAAGCACAACTTATTATTGCAGATATTCCGTATAATTTAGGTAACAATGCCTATGCTTCAAATCCCGCTTGGTACAAAGATGGCGACAATGCAAATGGCGAAAGTGCATTAGCTGGTAAAAGTTTCTTTGATACAGATGAGGATTTTCGCCCCGCTGAATTTATGCACTTTTGCAGCACAATGTTAAAGGCTGAAAGCAAGCCTAAAAAATCAGAGGATGGCGAACTCAAACAAAAAAGCGATTCGCCTTGTATGATTGTATTTTGCGCATTTGACCAACAAATGTATTTAATTGAACTTGCTAAAAGATACGGTTTAAACAAATATATTAATTTAGTATTTCGTAAAAACTTCTCCGCTCAGGTTCTAAAAGCAAATATGAAAGTTGTAGGTAATTGCGAATATGGTTTAATTTTTTACCGCGACCGTTTGCCAAAAATTAGAAATAAAGGTAAAATGATTTTCAATTGTATAGATTGGGAACGTGATGACATTTCAAGTCCTTTGATTCAAAAAATACACCCAACTCAAAAGCCTGTCAAATTGATTGAAAAATTAATTGAAATTTTTACAGATGAAGGCGATGTAGTAATTGATCCTTGCGCTGGTTCTGGAAGCACATTAATTGCTGCTGCAAACAGAAAAAGAAAAGGTTTTGGATTTGAAATTAAAAAAGAATTTTTTACACAAGCCAAAGAATGGGAAAATGAAATTTTGACTTACAATAAGGAAATTGATCAATTTGGATTTGGTAAAACTTTAATGGAAAAGTCTAATTTAACGCTGTGGCATAATGAAACTATTTAAAGATCAAGAAAAATCCATTAACGAAATAATGCAAGCCTTTGAAAATGATCAAAGAATATTTTTCTATTATTTTAATGGAACTGCTAAATAATGGAAAAGCATTATTTAAAAAAATTAGCTAAAAATGGTTTTTCAGTTATTCCCTGTGCTGAAAATAAAGCACCTATTGGAGTCTGGAAAAAATACCAAACTGAATCACGAACACCCGAACAAATCGAAAGTCTTACAAGTCCTAAATTTGGAATTGTAACAGGATATAACAACCTTGAGGTTATCGATGTAGATTGTAAGGTACTATCTTCTTTAAAAGAACAAAAAGATTTTTGGGATGAGTTTCTTGGATTTTTAAACGATAATATTGACGAGTTTGACAAAAAATTTGTAGTTAAAAAGACTTTAAACAAAGGGTATCACATTCTTTATAGATGCAAATCTTTGAAAGGTAATACTAAAATTGCTACTTTAAAGGGAATGAAAGAAGCTTTAATAGAAAGTAGAGGAATTGGAGGAATGGTTATCGCTTATGATGAAACTTTGTCTAAAATTAACTACCATCAAATTAAAGAAATTAGCGAAGAGGACAGAGAAATTCTTTGGAGTTGTGCAAGGACTTATAATTATGTTGTTGATATTCCAATTGAGCCAAAAAAAGAAACCAAAGAATATTTAGAAACTGAAATAACGTGCTGGGATGATTTTAATCAAAAAACTGATATTTTTGAGATAATCGGCATCGACTTTCAAATAGTGGCAAATCATAATAAAAAGTACATAATTAAGCGACACGGTGCGACTTCGCCACATTCTGGATATGTTTATAAAGAAGACAATCGAATGTACTTATTTAGTACTGGCACTTGTTACCCACACGAAAAACAAATTACTCCTTTTATTGCTTATGCGTGGAAAAATCATAATGGCAACTTTTCAGAAACTGCAAAAGACTTATATCAAAAGGGTTTTGGGTCTCGTTTAAAGTCTAAAATTAAAGAGTTAAAACAATCAATCGAAATTCAAGAAGAAACTAAAATTAAGATTGAAGACTTAGTTTTCCCTATTGATATTTTCCCTACTGATATTCAAAAATATTTAATCGAATGTAATTCAAAACTTGATAGTTCTATCGAGTATATGGGTTGTTCTTTACTTTGGTTAATATCGGTTTGTATTGGAAATTCTATTGATGTTGAGGTCAAAAAAGGATGGATTGAAAATGTTTCTTTATGGATTAGTATTGTCGGAAAAGCGGGTCTAGGTAAAACTCCAAGTATTTCAAACATTGTATTTCCATTAATCAAAATTAACGCTAAAGAAATCAAGAAGTACATCAAAGAAAGCGAAAAATTTGAATTTTACAGTAACTTATCTAAAAAAGAAAAGGAAGAGCATAACGAGGTTTTTAAGCCAATGAAAAGCCAATTTATAGCCAATGATATTACACTCGAAGCCTTAGTAGATTTACATCAAGAAAGCGATAACGCAGTCGGAGTTTTTAAAGACGAATTGGCTGGATGGTTAAAAGATATGAATAAATATAGAGAGGGTTCTGATTTGGAGTTTTGGTTATCGACGTGGAGCGGTAAAAGTGTAAATTTAAACCGTTTATCTCGAAAAGGTTCGTTTGTTGAAAAGCCGTTTATTCCTATACTTGGGGGCATTCAACCGAGTATTTTTAATACTTTCTATACCGATGAAAACAAAGACAACGGTTTTATGGACAGGATGCTTTTGTGTTATCCTGACTTAAAAATTGATTATTATAACGAAAATGAAATTTCAGAGGATATTTTAAAATGGTATAACGAAATAATTATTTCGTTATACGACACTGTTAAAAGCGCTATTAAACGAGATGAAGACGGCGATATTATTCCTTTAACTTATAAATTTAATCAAGAAGCTAAAATAGAATGGATGCGAATGTTTAATGAAATGACCGATATTCAAAATAATGAAGAGGAAAACGAATATTTAAAGTCAATGTTTCCTAAACAAAAATCTTATATCCCTCGTTTTGCGTGTTTAATACACGTTTTTAACGGCTTTTTTATTGAAGGCGGTAATAGTTTATTAATCTCAAAAGAAAGTATTTTAAAAGCCGAAAAATTAAGTAAGTATTTTGTGGCTACTGCAAAGAAAATTAAGATTAATTCAGTTGATGTTTCTAAATTAAAAAATACTATTGGTCAAAATAAAGGTAAATCTGAAAAGGAAAAGCTATTTGAGATATGGAAAAGTAATAATTTATTTAATCGTAGTGAAACTGCCGAACTTTTAGGAGTTTCAAGAATGAGTATTAATAGATGGATTAAAGAGTTTGAAAAGATGTAACATTACTGTAACATCAAAAAATCAATGTTACAGTAAAATATCAATGTTTATAAGCCTTAACAGCGTTTAGTGTAACATTTGTTACAGTTGGTAAAAAATAATAAATATTTAAAATAATTTTTATTTTTTTTGTAAAAACGCAATGTTACAGTAACATTGCTGTTAAGCCCCGCCAATGCTAGAAAACAGTTGTAACATTGATGTAACATTTACTGTAACATTTACACCAAATGTTACAGTAAAACATAAAAAACAAATAAAAAAATGAATTATAAGTTAAGAAAACCTCAACAGATAATTTTTGATAAGATTAGACAAAATTTGTCAAAAGGAAATAAGAGAATTTTAGTTTCAGCAGCCACAGGTTTTGGAAAAACCGCATTGTCTTATGTTATTATAAAAAATGCCATAGAAAAAAGCAATACAGTAGTTTTTACAAGCCACAGAATTACACTTGCTGAACAAACAAGAGATAAATTTGAAGGTATTGAAACAGATTTTTTACAAGGCAACAACAAAAGTTTTAACCAAGATTACAAATGTTTAGTTACTACTCTGCATACATTGATTAAAACCGAAATTAAAGCCCCTAAAATCATTATAATTGATGAGGTACACTATGGCTATAATTCAAAGTTAATTCAAAACTTATTTACTCGATTTCCAGAAGCGGTTGTAATTGGTTTAAGTGCTACACCAGTTGATGACAACGATTGCATTTTAGACGGTTTCGATTGCATTATTGACGATTATCAGACAACCGATTTAATTAATTTAGGATGGTTAGTTCCAATGAAATGTTTTGCACCATTTAACGTTACAATAAGTGATGAAAACGTAACCGATGATATTAATCGGTCTATTGTGGACCAATATTTAATCTTGGGAGAAAATAGAAAGTTTATTTGTTTTGCAAGTGCAAAACAACACTGTTTACAATTGAGAAATGTTTTTTACGAATCGGGTATTTTAACAGAAATTATAACGGCTGATACATTAAAAAAAGATAGAGATAAGTATTTATTGGAATTTAAAAAAGGTCACTTAAAAGGTCTTATTTCGATTGAGATACTAACCGCAGGCTTTGATGAACCTTCGTTAAGTTGTGTTATTTTGGCAACTAAAATGTCTACTTGGAAAAAATATATTCAATGTTGCGGGCGAGGTCTTCGACTATTTGGTAATTCATTAAAAGAATCAATTGATAACGGAAAATTCGATTGTATAATTTTAGATTTTTGCGGAAATATTGAAACTCACAATTTACCAGATGTTAGAAAAGATTTTAAAACAAAATTGAAATTCTCAAAAGCTATTGATAAACATTTAGGATTGGATGTTTACGATAAAGAAATAAATAATAAATACAAAAATATTACTATTGAAAAATCAATATTTTTAAAAAAAATATCAAATATTTTAGATTTATTCGATGGCAAAGTTTACGCTAAAGAATCCGAACTTCAAGAAGACGTTAATAGTTTTCTAAAAAAAACAGGTTACTTTTGGTGGCGCCAAAATAGCGGCATTGCATTTATTGATGGTAGATGGGTGCATTTTACATCAAAAAACGGACTACCAGACTGTACCGTATTTTATAAAAATAGTTCAATGTTTTTTGGATTGGAATTGAAACTACCAAAAGGAACGTTTACAAAATATCAAAAGGAAACGCTACCCGAAATGGAAAGTAAAAAAGTTTTATATTTCGTTTGTCAATCGGTTTTTGATGTTTTCAGAGTTATTTGTCACATCGAAAAAAACTTTATTGCCCGAGATAATTTTTATTTAATAAAAAAATCAATATACACCTACCCAGAATGGCAACAGAAATTAAGAATACGAACACGCTTTTAATTGGAACGAAATTACTAAATTTGAATTTTGATATACAATTATCTAAGTCGGGCAGGCTGTTTAGATTATGTGGTATAGAAAAAAACTTACAACAACCCTCTAAATGGATTGATAAATTAGAAAAATGGCATTGGATTTATACATTTATTTACCTAGATACAAAAGAAATAATTAAATTTGAATTTGATTATAACGATAAATTTATAAAAATATGCGAGTAGAATTTCAAGAAAAAAGTTTAGTGTTAATAGAAAATTACACAATGATACTAAACTTTATGAAAATAATGAAGTTTCAAAAGTCACCAGCCAAGCGTAAATTAGTACGCAACGAAATACAAAGGCTGTGCTTAGAGAACGATAAAATAAAAAATTTCACAAATTATGTTAAAATTATTTATGATTATCAACAATCTAAACTTTAATTTTATATATTTGTTTTATGAAAAAAATAACTATTTTACTCGTACTTTTTTTTATCAATTGTACTACACCAGATAAACCAATTGAAAACCAAACAGTAACGCCTCAAGAGTCTTTTACTTTTGCTTACAAATTTGTAACTGAAAACAATATTAAAAAACCTGAAATAGGTGTAATTACCTACAATCAAAATACACGCAAAATAAACCTTGCAGACGCTATTGATAATGGTTACAACATCATAGGTTCAAATACGGTTATAGGTAGTAAAAGACTGCCGTTCGGCTATGAAAACCTGCCTGCAGTATCAACTAATGGAGCTTTAAATTTGCTAAATGATAACCAATTAAGGCTAGAGTTCAAAAGAATAAATGAAACCCAAAAAGTAAGACTTTACGAAAAATAATTTTTTATGCACCCAACACGTATTTTTAAACATCCCGACGAATTAGAGCAAGCTTGGTCTTTATATAAAAAAGACTTAGACCAAAAGGCATTGGATTGGGTTAAAATTCAATATGTAGGTAAAGAAGGAGAGCAAAAAAGAGACCCTTATAAACTGCCTTATACTCAAGAGGGGTTTGAAATATTCTGTTATGAAAATTATGGTCAAGTAGACCAATATTTTAAAAATGCAAAAGGTTATTACGATGAGTTTGTGCCTATCTGTTCACATATAAAAAAAACTATTCGTAACAATCAAATCACCGGGGGCATGTTAGGAATTTACAATCCAAGTATAACCCAGCGTTTAAATTCATTAGTTGAAAAACAAGAAACAAAAATAGATGCATCCATAGAAATTGATTTTACAGATTAATGAAAATTAATATAAAAAAACCACATTTAACTTCTTATCAAAACGAATTTCTGTATAATGAAAGTCGTTTTACCGTTACAGAAGCTAGTACTAAAGTAGGTAAAACTTTTAGTCATATTTGGTGGCTTTTTGAAAATGCACACGCTTCTTGGAATAAAGAAAATTATAACCATTGGTGGGTTGCTCCAGTTTATTCTCAAGCAAAAATAGCCTTTAATCGAATGAAAGCCAAAGTGAGTAGAAATGGTTTTTATAAAATAAACGAAAGCAATTTAATAATTACAACACCAATAGGAACGCATATTTATTTTAAGTCTGCTGAGAAGCCGGATAATTTATTTGGCGAGGATGTTTATAGTTGCGTTTTTGATGAAGCACCTAGAGCAAGAGTAGAAGCATTTTATGCATTACGATCTACTTTAACCGCCACAAGAGGTAAATTAAAACTAATTGGCAACTTTGGTGGTACTTCAAATTGGATGCACCATTTAAAAGAAAAATCATTAACCGATAGTGAGTATGCTTATTTTAAAATAACAGCTTGGGATGCAGTAAAAGCGGGTATTTTAGAAGAGTCTGAAATATTGCAAGCGCAAAAAGATTTGCCAGACAAAATATTTAAACAATTATATCTTGCGGAGGCGCAAGATTTAGATGACCAAATTTATAGTTACGATGCAATAATGGGATTGTTTACCAACACTTTTATAAAAGAAAACAATAATCGTTACTTGTCTGCCGATATTGCTTATATGGGTTCCGATTTATTTGTAATTACTATTTGGAACGGATTTGTAATTGAAAAGGTAATTGCTATTGATAAAATTGACGAAACATTAATAGGTTTAAAGTTAATTGAATTATCCGAACAATATAAAATACCATATTCAAATATCGTTTACGATGCTGATGGATTAAGAAAATTCACAAGTCAAAGCCTTAAAAAATTAACTGCCGCAAGACCATTTTTAAATAATTCAAAACCGATAAAAGACAAAAACTTTGCTAATTTAAAAACTGAGTGCGCTTTTAAATTAAGAGAACTTTTAGAAAACAACGAAATTTATTGTAGCGATCAAAGTTTTAGAAAACAAATTACAAGCGAACTTGAAAGCATTTGGCTTGGGCAGCAAAACGATGAAGGTAAAATTAAACTTGAAGCAAAAAGCAAACACGTTGAACGCACCGGGAAATCTCCTAATTTTTTTGATAGCATTTATATGCGAATGCTATTTGAACTTAAACCAAAAACAGTATGGCTTTAGAAAATGTAATACTTAAACACGAAGACGTTTTTTATAAAAATTTAGATATTGTAATAACCAGCTCCGATATTATAGACCAAATAAATGCTTTTGATTGGCTGGATCTATCTGAATCAAAAACAGAAATACAATTTAACAATATTGCAATTAATATTTTCTTACGCTTTAATTTTAAGTATCCAAAAAAATATGAATCTATAATTAAAAAAAGATTCATAGATTTGCTTATTGATGCAATACGAAAAATAAAACAATCAATAACTGCCGTTTCAAAATCATATAATATAGTTGGAGCAAAGCAAGGTTTTCAAAATGATGTAGTAAATAAGTTTTATTACATTGAATATTGGGCTAATAAAAAAATGATACCAGTTAATTATAATGAAAAAAACCACGAAAAAAGAGCGTTATTTAATTTAGATACTATAATTTTGTCAATATTATCAGATAAATTAACAGCACTTAATAATTATGAACTTAATAAACCGAAACACTAACTATATTTTACCGGAAATAAAAACACCAAAAGATATTTGGCAGTACATTGCATCGTTTAATAATATTGAATTTTACGAAACCGATATTAACGGAGTGGTTTTAAATACTATATTTCAAAATTTTTTCTTTGTAGATAAATTAGAAGTGGCAACACCTAGAATAAACACAAATGAAATAAAATACGATGGGTTTTTATTTATTGGTATACCAAATGACCACGGAATTGATGTTGATGGCTTAGCTGGTTTATATGCAAATGTTGTAGAATCATTAATGGCAAAAAATTATATTAACTCATTAAAAAATTATATAAAATGTGATTACGAAGTGCAGTTTAACAACATAAAACCACTTTACAATACAACAAAATATACCAAATCAACAAATACAACAGGCGTTGAAATTAGCTACAGCATATGGATTTAGCAGAAATAGTAAACAAAGAATTTACCGAACCATTAAAGGGCGCTATTGTTGCAGATGATTTAATTGCAACAAGTCAATTAATTGAAAGTGTAAAGCAAGTTTATAGCAGAACTGAAAACTCACAAACAGTTGAGGTATTTGCGGAGAGTTACATTTTAGATTTAAAAAATGGAACTCAAAAAAATAACGAAGTTACTATTGATGATATTCAAACTTGGATACAAGCCAAAGGGTTGGAGGCTACTCTCGATGCGAATGCCGTTTATAATTCAATATTGAAAAATGGTACAAGTTGGGACAAAATAGGAGGCTCAAGAGAATTGCAAGCTATAATAAATGAAAACAATATACAGCGAGTAATTGATGTTGCAGTTGAAAATGAACTAAATAAAATACTGAATACACAATGGCTATAACTATTTTAAAACAACCCGCTTTATTTTTTAATTGCACCAATCCCGCAATATTTGAATTTACAACCGATGCATCAATAGGTAACTTTGACGATTATGTTTGCGATGTTTTTGTTAAAAGTTTGTACACTAACAAAACGGCAGTAATACGCAATGTATTTCCAAATACAATCACTAAAATATTTTCTTTAAATATTGCAGATTTTTTAAAATCATTACAATTAAAAGATTTTGACTTTATTTTTTCAGAAACTAAAAACTTAGCAATTGAAAAGTTTAATTTAGAATTTAATATTAGAGATAATAATTTACCAAGCCCAGAAGTTTTTTCTTACAATGATTATTATTTTGACAATTTTGTTTTTACAATTGGCACAAGCTCAGTTGATACGGATACCAGCGAACCATTTTATTCTATACTTGGCGAAAAAACATTAATCGACAAAGCAAACACATTAGTTGCCAACACAAATGATTTTTTAACACCTGAAACTATTGAGGTATGCAATGGTTTTAAAACATCTGTATCTGTGTGGCAAAATGAAGCAGTAACACCCGATTTTTTACTTGTTGATATTTATCAGGAGTCAATACCTCAACCAAAAGGAGTGGGTACTGTATTTTTATCTGACGATCAAACAGCTTCAATAAATTCATTAACGCCTATTTATTTAAAAAACAACAACAAAAAAATATATGCCTATCCATTTAACCGTGATTGCGTTGATATAATTCAATTTAGATTTTACAATTCAAAAGGTGGGTTCTCTTACTTTTATGCGGTTGCAAAATCTAGTAATGAAACTCGAAGCAAAGTAACATTTTACGAAAACGATTATTTTAACGAAAATGAAAATAACAGCGCACAAGTTCAAAGTTCAAGTGAATTTTCAAATAAATTAGAATTTTCAGGAATTAAAATAATAGAATTGAAACCTTTGTTTTCTGACCTGCTACGATCGCCAAAGATTGAAATGAATTTAAAGCAATTAAACGGAAACGATTATTTCATTGAAACCGAAGTTACTGGAACAAGCGCAGACCAGTACACGCATTTCGATTTTAAACTTTCGGCAACTATTAAAAACACTGGCAACTTTAAACTATGATAGATATAATTTTAAATAGCGAAGCTTTAGATTTAGAAGCAGGTCAAGTAGTAACGGTTAAGCGTTCGCAAAACTTAAACGGCATTCAAAATCAATATAGTTTTAGTAACAATATAAATTTACCTATAACAGCAAAAAACAAACGGCTACTAAAAATAAACTACTTGCCAAACAGTAAGGCAAAATCAATGACTCAAGGGTATGATGTTGACGTTGTTTTATTTGGTTGCATATTTTTAAAAAAGCAAAAGCTAAAAGTTCAAAAAGAAAGCGATAAAAGCATATCGGTTTATTTGGTTTTTACAGATAGCTTTTTTTTAGCAAAGTCAAAAGAAAAAATTGTAAACGATATTGATTTACAAGTTACCTACGATAAATCACAACTACAATTTTTGCAATACAATTTAATAGATGCTTTTTTACGAACCGCACCAATAAGCGCACAGGATTCAAGCAATTTAATTGCTATTGAAGAAATACCACCATTATTAAATTTAGTTGAATTAGTAAAAAGAATAATTAACGGATTAGATTACGATTTTTCAGGAAGTTTTTTTACAGATGACAAGTTAAAAAAATGGTACGTAAACCCAAACTATTCAATTTATAAGGTTGGAGGTAAACCATTATTTGACAAATCACTAACTGTATTTGAATTTTTAATTAATACCTTAAAAACATTTAATGCTTATATTGATGTTAGCGATAGTAGTAAGGCAGTTGGAATTTTTTTATGGAATGATATAGAAAAAGCAAAACAGACATTTTTAGATTACTCGGATAAATTTGTAAGTTACAAAGAATATAGTTTTGAGGGAGGATTGGCAAAAATAAATACAATCGGTTACAGCGGTTCGCAACCGTTTTATGATTCGTTTTTTGAAAATAACAAATCTATAATAGAAAAAACAGACTACCTAAATTCAAGTTTTGGAGCTGGAACTATGCGTCTGTTTGATGACCAAGAATTAAGCGAAACATTTACTTTGCCTTTGCGATTAGTTGGCGAAGTATGTGAAACAAGCGAAGTTAATCTTTATAAATTTGAAGACCAATTAACACAAGTTGCTTACTATGTTAACGGCAACCGCAATTTATCTCAAATGTATAAGGCATACACGCCAAACATTTTAGAGATATTCAACGACTTTCATTTTAAGTACGTAAAAAATATAAAACTGCCAACAATAGCAAATTTAAAATTTAGATACGATGCTATATTTTTGTCTGAATTAAAATTGCAAAACGTTTTTTTTGTAAAGCAATTATCAACTTATTGGCTACCCTTAGAATTAAACTATTCAACAAAAAAAGAAGAGGTTACAATGAAATGCTTAATGATTGAAAGCACCGCTGCCGATGTGCCGATAGTTTTCGACTTAAATATTTCGCTTGGCTTTAATGAAAACTATACTATTGCAGACGCAAGCCCATTATACAGCAGTCAAAATGCAAGCGCACAATCTATATTTACGGTTGTAAATTTTAATCAATCAAAAAACAGGGTTTACGTTACTGGCAACAATGGTATTAGAACGCAAATATTAGCAACGCCAGTTAATATTGATATTGCTACAATGTTTAAATTAGAGTTTGAAAATAACGATCCAATTAATCAAATTGATAGTTCCGACTTTCTATTTCAATTTACATCTGAAGAGGGCGGTGTTTCACGAATCGCAAAAATAAATGTTACGCATAATGGTCGTGCAAAATTTGTTAGCAATTATAGACTAGATGTAACGCCAACAAGTTACGGTATACCGCAAATACCATTTTTTCAGGCTTGGAGTAACTTTGCCGAAAAAATTATAAGCGTTGCAAATATAACATCTACTTTAGATGTAACACTTGGAGCGACTGGCGACTTTAATACAGCCGTTCAAAACTTTAAAATGATACGTTTGCAAAGAGCAGGCACTTTAATTATAGATTTTGAAGTGCAAGCAACTTATTATTTTAATAAAAATAACTTACGTGCATCACTTGAATTAATTTATCAAGTTGTAAAAAATGGGGTTCCTATTTACAATATAAATTCAAAGGGTGCAATTATTGGAACAGATACATTTGAGTACACAATTTATGATAATGAAACAAAGCAATTTACGGTAAATGGAAACGCAAACGATGAGTTTTCGATTATCATACAAATAACTGGCGATACCCCGGGTAGTGGTGGGGACTTATCAGGATTACTAACTTGGCAAAAACTAAATTATAAATATACAATAAACGAACAGTTATAATATGGAAAACATTATCAATATTGCAACCTTAACAATTGATTCGCAAAAAGCAAGCGA
>Ga0181346_1000584_pt1 | contig 15959 bp, 9 predicted proteins | sample Su13VDMM15DN_FD_130100 | JGI IMG/M metagenome (GOLD analysis project Ga0181346, IMG submission 130100) | Freshwater viral communities from Lake Michigan, USA - Su13.VD.MM15.D.N | ecosystem: Environmental > Aquatic > Freshwater > Lake | place: USA: Michigan | collected 2013-07-15 | reverse complement strand
CCATTAGGTATATCAGAATAATATGCCAAATTCTTTTTATAATTATTGGCATGTGGGTAGGTTAGATAATACATCCAATTATAAGTGTAAGCACTTTTTGACTTGTAAGGAAAATGTTGATTATCAACTATTGGTCTAAAAAAATCAAACTCATAATACTGAGGAAACCCTTTCCATGTCCCATTTACAAATGATTGTTCCGGATTAACATAATATAGATTATATTGAAATGGTAAGAAAGTAGTTGTTCCTATATATGTGTTGTCGTATAAATATTTAACTTTAAATGTTGGTCTAAAAACCGTACACGCTTGTCTTTCATTATCGTAAACTTGAGCGAGATTTATTGTTACATTTTTATCATATTCTGTTATTTGTTGACTTGTTTGGTCCAATGAAACAGAAACTTTCTCATCAACAGATGGTGACCCTTTATACTTAAGATTACTTGGTATTATGGTATATTTATTCATCGATTGAATATAATTCTTTAAATTTATCTAATGCCGTCTCACCTTTAATCAAACCAAAATAAAAATGATTTGGAGCCCCAACCAAATATTTTTGAGTCGTAGCATCCCAATTAAGTGCATTCGCAACATAACTAAAGTCAACAACATTTGTTGCGGTCCCATTAAATAAATATCCACGAGCAAATTGGTCACTAATTGGATAAATAGCCGGAATCATGTAACTTGGAGTGATAATTGAACGCCTATCAAGCGATTGATATTTTCTCGAAAAAATATCCGTATAATTTGTCGCCCAATTATTTCCTTGTTCACCAAACACTCCTGCGGTAGGAGTATCCTTTATCTCCCACTGATAAAACGGTACTTCTTGTGATTTAATACCATAAGGATATGTAATTGCATTCGCATTATTTGATGGTCTAAAATTAATTACACCAGGGGTTAAATAATCTTTGTTTTGTAAATCTTGTGTTGTTGACGAGAAAAATACCGCCATTGTTGGTTTTGTCAAAGCTCCAATTATTTGAACCGGGTCGTCAGGCGCACCTGTCACACTATAAAATTCAGGAGAAAATGGTATTACACCATATTCAGAATTAATAGACATTGATTGTGCCAAATCCGCGTCAATTCTTCTTGAACTACCATCTCTACTAAATAATTGTTGTAAAGCATTATCCCCAAAGGAAATAATTTGTCTCAAAAATCCCTCATCAGTAATTCTCGAAATAACAAATAAATTCACTAAATCAGAGGTATCCGAATAACTTGTAGGTACCAAACTTTTCATTATATAACCTTTAAAAGATGGGTCAAAAATTATTTCTTGGTAAAAATCATCTTTAATTCCTAAATTAATAATTGTTGTTGGGAATAATAAATTTCTTCTATTAACCGAGTTTCTTAATCCTGACACAGGTCTACCGATAAAAGCCCCCGAAACAGATGAGCTACCACCAGTTATCCTATAAGGAGAACTTCTATAATAAAAATTATTAGTATCCTTCTCGTAATACACCACCTGGTCAGCAAATCTTGGATATTCTGGTTGATTTAACTTATTAAAATAGGTATCAACTTGTATAGGAAACGCATATAAACTACCATTAACCCAATTATTTGTAAATGACTGGGATAATACTCCTCTACATAACCCATAAAAAAATCTAAATCTAAACCCCCATTCTGCAAATGTCCCTAAATCTTTTCCTAAATCCAATAGAGGTCTATTAACCATTATGTAACATCCGTTTTCAACAACATCACCCGCTTGACATCCAGGTTTAACTCCAAAATTTACACCATTACCTTGATAACAATTTAAACCAACCATATCTTCACAACTCCCCAAAGTGTTTAGTACATTAGTCGCCGCTAGTTGTCCTTCGATATCAGCAGTAACTGAATCAGCACCTAATGCAATTGATGGATTGTTAAATGAGTATCCGCCCTCTCCAATAGGGTAAACCGCGAATCCGGCATTTTGCTGTAATAAACTAACACTACCTGTTAAAATTTCTTTATCATCAATATAATCTGAAGATGGTAATCTATCGGTTCTCATAATAATTTGAGATGAGTTAGGCATATTTACCTCATTAGCTCCGACATATCTTGGGTATAAAATAGGACTAAAGTAAGCCGGTGTGTATAGATAATTAAAACCATATATTGCATAATCACAATATTCCCCATCCCAATCGTTGGCAAAATTAAGACAAATTCTATTACACTGAAAAAGCCCTTTAAACATAACTGCAGCACCTGATAAATCTTCGGAAGCGTCATAAAGATTATCCGCTGGAGTGGCAGAATAAAATCGATTTGTAGCTTTCGCCCTAACTCCTGTTAATCCACCAACAGATATGTTTTGAACATAATTACTTGAAATTAATGGAGGAGATGCAGTCAAAACTCTTGATAATAAAGGAGATGTTGAGTCTAATGCTCCATAATAACCAAAATTTGGTGTTGTGTACGCAGAATAATTGAGACCCGGACTTGTTTGTCCAACAATTCCCGGAGTATAAAAATAAGATGAATATGATATGTTATTTTGACTACTATGATTTTGAACCGAAATAACATTAGAAGTTGGAAGCTCCTGTATTGGAATATTCATTCTAGTCATCGCAGTAAAAGTTACGTCATCTTCATTTGAATACCCTAATATTTTTCCAATACCATATTTATTCATCATCAATGGAGAATATGGGTCAACACCTCTTTGTAATATTAAAACTTTTTGATTTTCAAATTCAGAAAAAGTTGATGTTGGTAATGTGTAATATGCGTTAGGACGACCTAATGCCCCACATGAAAAACCGGCGTTAGGATTCACTAATAATTTGTAATTCGGATAACTTAGCGGACCATAACCAGTTTCTCTATTTCCTTCACCCGAAAAATATTGAAAATTCACAAATCTATTTGTAGCATTTAATGTTTTCCAAAAACTTGGGCCGGTTTGATTATCACCCGGAAATGAATATTGTGGTTGTCCATTAACAATTGTCTTAGTGATAGTAATAGCGGTCAACACCTGATAATATTCAATATCCGATGGATAAATATAATTTTGACAACCTATACCATAAGTTACTGCAGAATACTCCGCAGTTCCACCTGTATTTGTTAAATCAATACAATCAACATTTGTAAGAGTTATGTTTAACAACGGAAATTCAGGACTAATAATTCCATCAATATTAGTTGAAGTTGGAGTTTGTCCGGTAAACAATGCTGTTATTTTTGAACCCGGACAAGTTCGATAAGTAACAGTTCCCGGTTCAAAAATATCAATAACGATACTTTGTAAGCATTCAGACGGATATGCCGGAATGTTATAAGTAACAGTGGCGGAAGAAGTTTGGCTGGTGGCATAATTAACATTCGCATTAAATGCAGTTGTTTTAATATTACCATTAATACCGTTAACTTTATAACCTCCCGATGCAGTAGTTGCAGAATATAAAAAATTTTTATCTTTAGTTTTTATCGGGTTAACAAATGATAATAATGTACCTGGTTCTACATCTATAACACTTAACACTGTTAGGGTATTATCGTAATGACTTGTAGTTCCGTTTGTCGGTAACGAAAAAGTTACTTTAATTTTATTAACATTATCAAAATATTTTTTTCTAGTATTATAGATATTAATCCTTTCACCCGGAGGAAGAGTGAATGAATCAGCAAGTATTTTGGCCTGATTAGGAAATGATAAAAGTTTAGAAGTATTAATTTTAAATATAGTCGGATTTGCTGGTTTTGATAAATTACCACCAAGCGCCTGACCTTGCATTATCCCCTCCATAGCTACATATGCTTCATAACTGTCATCATCAGGGGCGACAGGAGGATAAGTACGATTTGGATATGTTGACTGATTATAAATTTGTAAATTCTCAGTATACTGAGCTCCGTTGGAAAGTTGACTTAGTAATCCTGATTGAGGAGCTCCTTCATCTGCATCATCAGGATTTGGTTTTGTTGACTCAGCATCACATTCACAAGATTGACAATCGGGATAAGTTATCATTGGTAATTTAATCCTACCAAATTTATAGGCGACAATTTCTTTAAACTTAATACCAATTAATATAATACCCGCGGCATATAAAGCGGCTAACAATGAATGTCCAATAATCATTCCCGCCGTAGCTCCAAAAGCTGCAGAACCTGCAATTGCACCGGCAACTAATGAAATCTCAGCTGCCGCGGCTTTTGCCAACTCGTATACTAAATAAGCCAAAATTAGAACTGCAAAATTATTCCATAGATACGCTAAAAAGTGGTAAATAATTAATAAGGGTAATCCAATTAATTGAATTACCTGTAATATTATTGAAAATATAAAAAAGAATAAATCAAAATTTCTAAACCCTTCATTGACCGGAAATTTATTAATAGTTGAAGAACACTCATCACTATCAATTTCTTTAATCCCAATAAATCTACCTTTAGCACCATTTTTAAATTGGTCGATTAATCCTGATACAGTATAAACTTTATTAAATTCAAATTGATAAAAAGTATCCTCACAATTTATTTTTTGATTTAATAAGTTATTAGTTTGTGTTTGGGCTGCAACAGTAATACCATTAAAACCTTCGGTATATCCCGACCAATCAAGACCAAAATAATATGAACTTTTTTGTCTTTCTTTACTTGTAGAACTAGCTCCAGAGTCACTAGGGTCAGCACCAAGACCAGTCCATCCATATTCTTTAACATTAGGAACTAAAAAATAAGCTCTTCTTGTTTGTTCTGATAAACTAGGTGATTGAGACCACTTAATTTTAAATCGATATTTTGCTTTTGTTGGTATACCAACACTAGGGTCATTTGATATTACTTTCTCCCCAAACTCATTAGTAATAAAATAATCCAAATTCATTGGTAGTTCGGTTAACCAAACCCCATTCCCATCGATTATATTTCCGGATTTTTCTAATTGGAATTGTTCAAGTATTGGATTTCCATCAGCGTCATAATTAATTGTTTGTCGTATTGTCAAAATAGAACCGGGACCAGCCGCCAACCCACATAGATTTCCCATGTCATCTTTTGGTTTTGCATTTCGTCTAAGTCTTTGTGAGTCGGCTGTCGAATATATTGACCCCATAAAAACTGATGTGGGTTGTATATCTATGTTTGCCTCATCCCTTAAATCATAATCAACTCGATTAACGGCAATTTGGCATATATCAGGGTCTCCCCATAATGGAGCAACATCTAAAGTTTTAGTTAAAGTAATTATTTGAGGTAGTGAAGATAAATCAGTAGAAGTTTTAAATCTATTCCCCGCAACTTGTCCTTCGGTTGCTAACCCCATTCTAATTAAATCTTGAGGTGTTAAAGAAAACTCTCCAATATCAGATAAATCAACATCCATGACTAAAGTTTGAGACCCTGTTGGAACTCCCATTATCATGTAGTCACCACTTTCATTTGTTTTGGTAGTATATTTGTAATATTTGTCATATATTTCAACAGCAGTACTTCCCGTTAAAACATCTTCTCTTCTTGGTAATGTACCCGTTGCTGCGTGAGCACTATATGATTTTTCATAAGGTAAAAGATTATACCTATATCCGTCTTCATTTTTATCCGTTGGAGATTTATATGGGTAAATACTTGTAATAATAGGGTTAGATTCGTCAACCGATTCAAGCGGGATAAATACAGATACTCGGGCATTTGGGATACCAAATCCATTATTTGCCGTAACCCTACCAACAACAACACCATATTCAGAACAACTTCTACTGTAGATGTCCGCTTGTTGTATTTTTAGAGATAATATTTCCAAGAACTCAAAATCTTGGTCTAACTGAACATTGATTGTTTTGTTAACACCTAATTCGGTTCTAATTCTATATGACTGACCCATTCAATTCTTTTAATTTATAAATAGTTTATGTATGATTTTTCAAATAAACACACACCATATTTAATTATAAACTAGTTGAGTGAGAAATAAACCTGTTAAGAGAATGTAACTGATTGGAAATTTTTAACGGACACTCTAATATCTTTGTTAGGATACCTAATTTGATATACTTGAGATGGTTGAGCAAAGATAGTATCGTCAACTGTTGAGATTTCTTTTGTTTCTGCATCTACATATTCCATGGATGTTTCCGCAGAAGAATACTGACCCCCAACATTGTTATAAACATTTAATCCCGCAACTGTTAATACACCATTTTGGTTTTGAACAATACTTTTCAATTCAGATAAATAAACATTTTGCCCCAATTCTCGTGTTTGAGGATTAAAGTATGTAGAAATTCTGTCAACAACATCCGAAATAACTTGACCCGAGTTTTGAGCGGAATCTAAAACAATTTGAACATCAATACTTAAATCAATAACCTCAGCTGTCAAAATTGAAATATAATCATTTATCATTCGATAATTTGATAAGTAGTTCGCAACATTTTGTCTTAAAGTATCTGATACAATACTTGTTAGTTTCCCTGAAGTATCATAAGATAGTAATTGAATTCGAATTTTATTGTTATTCTCGGTAATAGAAACCTTTGCAGGGGCCCCGAATTCGGAAGGCATATTCCTTATGATTGATTCATAATCTTGTACGGTAACAGCTCTTTTTTGTGCCGAGAAATTAAATGACACATAGTTTCTAATTTCCTCTAATGAAGGAATGCCGGCACCACCAATAGCCGCGGTAACATTGGTACATCTTAATGAATTCACAACAGATGAGTTAGTCAATTCAGATGGTCCATTTACAAAGAAATTTATAGTACCAATTCGATTAATAACATTTGTACCTAAGTTTGTTGCTAAACCACCACCTACTCTATATTGAATAAACAAAGTTGAGTTTGGTGTTAACGCAGAACCTAATGAAAAATTATTAGAATATTTTTGTAAATCAATTGTCGCCCCGACAGTTGTAAATTGGTCTAAAGCATCTTGAGCAGTATTTGTACCACCACCAAATGTTATTTTTTTAAATCCTTCCGGAGTAAATTCAGTAATAAAACGGTCTGAAGTTTGAATGTACTTCCCAACTTTAATTCCTGGTTGGTCTGATACTTTTGTTGGGTCTTCTACAAATACCCTATCTTCTGCTAAAGCATCAACCTCATACCATTTATTTGATACCCCTAAAAATTCCGCAGTTGATGGGACATTTGTATATTCAGTACCACTTTTTAATAATACATTAGTAATACCTAACACATTTTTTTCAGGTAAAAATAATTCAAAAAATGGTTTAACATCATTTGGTGTGATAACCCTTTTAAACACTTTAGTAATACCATTAACAACTAATTCCCTCTTGGTAATTGTATAGTTAATTAAAACATTATTAGCATTAAAATTAGGTATCTTTAAACGATTCGGGAATCCTTGTGCATTGTATGGTGAAGTAAAATCGACATCATATATATTTTCAAATACAATTCCGGCACCAACAACTTGAGACCCTCTTGTTAAGACCCCTAAATATCTTTCATCTTCTTTATCTCCAAATGCAGGCACAGTAATTGAAAAATCTACCAAAGAAACAGATGGTCTTTGTCCAGGTAATTTTAATCCATAAGTTCTTGCGATATTATAAATTGACGACCTTTGTTGAGCATATTGTAAAACTGTTTCCTGAATACTCCTATCAATATGATAATGTAAGTTATCCGCAACTGCGGCATTTAAATCTAAAAACACTGAGAACACCGAAGCATCATTAAAGTCCTGTATTAATTCAGGGTAGTAAGTTCTTACATAGTTTAATAATTCAGTTCTTATTCCTTGATAATCTCTTGTAGTATAAGATATATTACGATTTGCCATACGATATTAAATATTAATTATAACAAAATCACTCGGTCCAAAAGTTGTGTTATTGGTTGAGTAATCTATTTTTATTTTTGCAGTATATTCTGAAGTCCCCTTACCCGGGAATCGATAAATTGACGATTCACTAGAACCTATTGTCGCAGTACCCGTAGATAAATCAATTTCTTCTTGAGGGTCAGCAGGACTTATTGTTATTTGATTTAATAGTAAACCAGGCATGAAAGTACCAACCGCTTCTCTAATATCCGACTCAATTGCATCAAATGTTAAACCATCAAATGGTTCAAATAAAAATTCATAAAGTCTTGTACCAAATGTTGGTAAATAATATCTTGAACCTTTTCGAGTTAAAAGTAAATGTATTAAATCCGCTTTAATTTCTTGTGACTCAAATTCAGTTAGTTGTAAGTAGTCACCCTTTATAGAATCTCTAAAAGGGAAATTAATACCATATGTTGTTCCATCTGCCATATCTATAATTATAGTGTCATGATTATTTCTTATAAATACCTATAAATAAAAAATCCCAACATAGTCGGGATTATTATTATTAATAATAGTTTAGTTATGAACCACATCCAAAACATTCAAATTCAGAATCAGTTGGTTTCACAACCGATTCAGTTAAGTTCAATTTTGATTTATCAACTTTCATCATTGATTGTTGAACCTTTGAAATATCGACCGCTAGGTGTTTTGCTCCGGTTGATATCGCCTTTGTTCTAACATAATAACAAAGGGTTTTCAATCCTTTTCCCCAAGAATGGAAGTGAGATGATGAAATCTTTGATAATGTTGGTTCAGACATATATATGTTCATCGACTGTGATTGGTCTATAAATGGTGCTCTGTCAGCCGCCATGTCAATAAGTTCTCTTTGAGATATCTCCCAAATCGTTTTATATTTCGGAATTAAATGTTCAATTCGTTTTACTTTCTTATTATAATTCTTGTCTTCCGGGTCCAAGTAGTGATTAAAGTTAATGTTTTGAATAGAACCTTCGTTCATAATAATTTCATTCTTTAAATCTTCACACCAAATACTCAACTTTTCAAAATCATTGATTAAATATTTGTTAACAATTAAAATTTCACCCCCAACAACACGACGATTAAATAAAGCCGAGTGAGCTGGTTCTGTCATTTCAAATGAACCTGTAATCTTAGCCGAAGATGCTACCGGCATCTGAGCTGTGAATAATGAATTACAAACACCGTATTTCGAAACATTATCTTTTAATCCATTCCAATCCCAACGACCTGATAAATTATCTTCAGTCATTCCCCACATATCAAATTGGAAGATTCCTTGAGACATTGGAGAATCTTTAAAGAATTTATATGGTTGGTATAAACCTTCTTTACATAAAAAACTACTCTCACTAATTGCCGCAAAATATATAGTTTCAAAAATATCTTTATTGAGTTTTTTTGCCTCTTCTGTTGTAAAAATATAATCCATTAAGAAGAATACATCCGCAAGACCCTGCGTTCCAATCGCAATTGCTCTTTGTTCTAACCCTCCTTTTCTTCCTTGTTCAGTTGAATAACTATTAATGTCAACAACTTTGTTAAGGGCTCTTACAACCTTTCTAACCTCACTATAAAGTAAATTAAAATCAAACTCACCTTTAATAATAAAGTTCTTCAACACCATAGAAGATAATGTACAGATTGCTGTAGTATTCTCATCCGTGAATTGGTAGATTTCATTACATAGATTAGATTGTTTAATTACCCCAATGTTTTGATGGTTTGTCTTTCTGTTTGCACTATCTTTAGAACATAAATAAGGAACCCCTGTTTCAACCTGAGATTCAATAATTTTATTCCAAATTGTTTGTGCTTTTACTTTTTTACCAAGTCCAAGTTCAACAGATTTATTGTAATTTTCTTCATACTCATCACCGTAAGCATCCTGTAATGGTTTGATACCCGCCTTTTTAATATCATTAGGACAGAATAAATACCAATCACCGTTGTTCTTAACTGCATTCATAAAGTTATCCGGTAACCAAATTGAGGTAAATAAATCTTTTGCTCTCAACTCCTCAGCACCCGTATTCTTTTTGATTTCAAGTAAGTCCATAATGTCTTTATGCCAAGGTTCAATGTAGATGGCGGCACTACCCGGTCTTCTACCTTGTTGGTTAAAGAATCTTAACCCCTCATTAACAATCTTTAGGTATTTTAATAAACCACCCGCAAATCCTCCTGATGAGTTAATACGACTCTCTTTACTACGAATATTAGACATACATAATCCAATTCCTGCTGCGTCTGATGAATAAGTTGAGATATCATTAAATGTTTGTAATAAACCTTCTCTTGAATCTCCATTATTATATTTCAAAACGCAAGATGCTAATTGAGGTGTTTTAGTACCAGCATTAATCATGATTGGAGTTGCGGGAGAAATAAGTTGGTTTGATAATGAATTATAATATTCAACCGCCTCTTCAAAAGATTTAGTCACCCATAGAGCAACTCTCATATACATATGTTGAGGTCTTTCAATTACTTTACCTTCCGGAGTTTTTAACAAATACATTTCCTGTAATGATTTCCATGCAAAATAATCAAAATTATAATCATTCTCGTGATTTATTACAGAATCAATATTTTCAGGTCCATATTGTTCAATAGTTTCCATTAACTTATTGTTAATGATACCATCAACATGTAAAGTATGCATTGTATTACAAAAACTACTATCAGTCTCTTTATGATATGCCGAAATAGCAACAGACGATGCTAATCTTGAGTAATCATGGTGACTACCGGTATAAGACGCAGCAATCTCATAAACTAATTTATCTAATTCTTTTGTAGTAATAAATCCTTCAGTTGGAACTGAAGTAATTACCTTAATGAAAATTTCATCTGAATTAACATTTAATCCTTTTGCCGCTCGTTTAACTCTATTGTAAATTTTTTGAGGGTTAAATGAAACTTCATCTCCCCCTCTTTTTTTAATCTTTAATGACATCATATTATTTTTATTTTAGAAATCTTCCGTGAATGTTAGTGATTCTCCTAATTTAGCCTTTTGATACTCCATCGTTCTTGATTCAAAAAAATTACCTTTTGTCTCAACAGCGATTTGTTCCATGAACTTGAATGGTTGTTCAACATTAAAATGTTTTTTACACCCAAATTTAACTAATAATCCATCAGTAACAAACTCAAGATATTGTTTCATTAAATTTGAATTCATACCAATTAAAGATACTGGTAATGATTCTGTAATAAACTCTTTCTCAATTTCTAAAGCCGATAATAATATTTCTTTAATTCTTTTTTCCGTTGGTTTATTTTCAACATGATTATTAATTAAGTGAATCGCGAAATCACAATGTAAATTTTCATCTTTAAAAATAAGACTATTCGCATTACATAATCCTTGCATAATTCCTCTTGATTTCATCCAAAAGATAGAACAGAATGAACCTGAGAAGAAGATACCTTCAACCGCTGCGAATGCAACTAATCTTTCTTGGAAGGAAGCGTTTTCAATCCAATCAAGAGCCCATTTAGCCTTCTTTTGAACTGCCGGTAATCTATCAATTGCGTGGAAACACTCGTCCTTCTCTTTTTCATCAGACACATAAGTATCAATCAATAATGAATACATTAAAGAGTGAATGTTCTCCATCATAATTTGGAATCCGTAAAAGAATTTTGCTTCAGCATACTGAACTTCTTTTAAGAAATTTTCCGCCAAGTTTTCATTTACAATACCATCAGATGCCGCGAAGAATGCCAATATATTTTTAAGAAAGTATCTCTCATTATCTGATAGGTTCTCCCAATCTCTAATATCGTTAGATAAATCCACCTCTTCCGCAGTCCAAAACGCTGCTTGATGTTGTTTATAAAATTCCCATATATCATTATGTTCGATAGGAAAAATGACAAATCTGTCATTATTTGGTTCTAAAATTTTTTCTTTCATTTTTTTTTAATTTTGTTGTTGTTCTCTTTGTTTTCTCTTCTCTAATAATTCTTTAACTCTATCTCTTTTTCTGTCTTCTTGTTGTTCTTCAAACCCTAAGAATGTGACTGAACTTTCAGTATCAATCTCAAGTAATTCATTATTAAATTTACAATTTTCAAAAACAACTCCATCTTTTCCAAGACGAGATTTTGTAATGGCGATAGTCGCCAAATTCATTTCTTTTTGTGTTAATGTTTTTGCCACGGAAATAATGACATGTCCAACTTGAGCTTTTTTAATTGACCCACCCATTTGGTCAGTTGTTACTACCTCAGCAGATATTGAAGACCTATTACCTTGTGTTGCGGTCCATCCAACTAAATCAAGTTCGTGACACATTGCCTCAAATCCTCTCATTACCGAACCTTCAGCCTTCCATTCATCTCTACTACTTGATTCCGGTAAAATACAATCAATGTAATCAACTAAGACTAAATCAATTTTAATTCCATCCGCAATCATTTTTCTAACTTGACCTTTGATTTGATTCATTGTCATCGTATCTGACGCCATTTTTTTCAATATCAATCGGTTTTTCATTGTTTCTTTAATCTCTGTGATTTTAGACATTACATCTTCTTTGTGTAATACTAAATTATCAGGTTCAATACCGGTCCACATCGTAAAGTGTTTTCTTTGGATAATTTTTGGGTTGTCTTCAAAAAATATTTGTAATACATTGTATCCTAAATTAAATGCTGTGTTTGCAATTTTTGAGAGGATTGTAGTTTTACCAACACCAGTTGGTGCTAATATAACCCCAATCTCTCCTTTAGCTAAACCACCTTTTAATAGTTTATCAATCCCCGGAATACCCATTGGTATTGGATGACGGTAATCTTCATCTAAAACAGTATCTAAATTTTCAAATATATCTGTCTGACCTTTATCAATCTCTCCGACCTGTAATGCGTCCCTCATTAATCCTTCAACTTTGTCATATGATTCAAAGTCTCCCTGAGTAATAATTTTCTGAGCTTTGTCCATCGCCTTTTGAAGTTCTTGTTGTTTACAAAACTTTAAAGCTTTTTCCTGAACGAACATTGTCCCTTCAATTGGAGCGTCTTGAATTTGTTTGATTGTATCTAAAACAATTTTAGCGACCATTTCTTGTGAGATTTCGGACCTAACTATTTGTCCTAAAGTATCAAAATTAGGAGTAGATTCATATTTTTTATAATATTCTTTTGTCATCTGTAAAATGATTTTAAAATACTTGTTATCAAAATATACAGACTCTATAACATCCATTATAGATGATGAAAAATCTTTATCTACTATTATCTGATTTAGTAATTGTATTTGAAATGTGTTGCCTAAGTAATCGAAATTTTTATTCATAAATTGTTTTAAAGTTATCCTTGTATTATTAAATACTTACTTAGCCAAGTCAAGTTCCAAATAATTGTAACTTAATTTTTTATCTGAAAAAATGTCAGTCAATCCTCGAAGAGTTTCCTTTAAGAATGGTCTTACATCGACAGTATATCGAACTTTTGGTGGATAAAATTTTCCATCAAAAATTCTATGACAAATTGTCTGTTCACCTAATTTAATATAAATGTTAAACATTTCGGGTCCATCAGTGAACGATGTGTCCATAATTGTAGGGTCATGTATAATTGAATCTTGGTTATCCATCATATACGCCAATGTTTTCATTTTCAAGTATTCTTGCATTTCTCTTTTAAATTCGATAATGAATTCATATAACTCAATTGAGCTCTTCGCTTTTGAGTTATAACCCCGTACATTAAAGAATCTTTGAACTACGATATTATCATTTAATGACAATAAAAATTCCATCTTAGTACTTTCTTGTTCTCTCATAATTTTAGTTTTTGTTTGTGTTTCTTTTTTCTTTTCTTGTTAATTTCATAAATGGTCTTAGGAAGTTGACCCAAGCTTCATCGTTTTTTGGAAGATATTTGAAAAGACCATCTTCCATCATAAGTCTCATTAGATTTTTATACCCTCTATCTGTTGGGTCAATCGTGTCGGTAATAATTTGGTCTACTAATTCTTTTGCATCTTCTGTAATTAAAGGGTTAGATAAATCGACTATTTTTTTGTTTGTTAAGTAAAACTCTTCACCAAGTATACCATTTTTTGTTTTACCAATCAAAATATTTTCCAATACTTTTGATTTCTTTTCTTGCACGATATTTCCGGCATTAACTCGTATTTCGTCCATAGTGCATGGTTTAACCAGCATATCAGGGAATAATTTAACTAAAGTTTTTTCACCTAAACCTTCAATACCATTAATATTGTCAGAATTATCTCCTGTAAGAATCTTACAAGTTAAGACATTATAGTGGGGTATTTGAACTTTGTTAATCGTAATCAAATCACCCTGTTTAAAGTATTGTTTTGAGTTTGGTGAGTAAACGGATACTTTATCCGAGATAAGTTGCGTAAGGTCCTTATCTGATGAAAAAATGGTAATGTCTTCATCAATCGACATTTGACAATAATAAGCAATTAAGTCATCCGCTTCGTTATTAACCATCTCAACTTGTCTAACAAAGACTTCTTCAAGATATTCTTTAATACGAGCATTTTGAGTTAAATATGATTCGAGTTTATACTCATTCATATCTTGCTTTCTATTTCCTTTATATTGTGGATAAAGTTCTTTCCGAGTGGATGAACTATGTTCGGCGTCCCAGAATACAACTACCTTATCGTAGTTATGTTCCTCAAGGAATTTTCGAATTGTGTTGATAAAGTGGTAAATTGCCCCTAAGTGACTTCCGTCACTATAGAGGTCTTTTACTCCGTGGAATCCAATCTTCATTAAGTTGGACCCGTCAATTAATAATGTTTTAATCACATTGGTGATTTAAAGGTGAATAATATCTAAGCTTCTTTTTCTTCTTTTAGGTCAAAATCACCGTCAGTTCCGATGATATCTTTCCAATATTCTGCGTATTCTTTCTTATATTTTTCAATATTTGTTTTTTCTTCTGCACTGTCTTTACCTGCAATAAATCCATGAGGTGTAACGATAATCTTTCCATCATCATAACCTAATCCATTAATATGGTTTTTCATAACTGAAACTTTTGTTCTTGAAGCAAATTTAATTGTTCTTTTGTCTTTTGTTGCAGTAATTTTGGTTGTTCCCGCACCTTTTTGATTTCCAAATAAATAAACCAATGAAGAGTTCAACCAAATTGCCTCACCACCTTTAGCTTTAATCTTCGGTTGTCCAAAAGGATTATCCGGTAATTCAACCCATGGTTGGTTAACAATAATTAAAGTGTTTTCATATTTTGAATCCGCTTTACGAGACCCTGAAATTCTTTGGTTGATACCCATACCAATTTTATCCGCTAATGTGGATGCATTGTGTTGTTTACCACCTTTACCTTCATAAGTCATTTTACAAGGAACAGAACCAACTGAATCCCACATAAAACATAAACTGTAATCTAAATTACCTTTCTCTTGTTCATCCAATAAGTTATTGATGTAGTCAGTAATTTGTTCAATATAGTCAAAATTATTATTGAAGATATAAAACCCATCCCAATCTAATTCTCCGGTTTCTTCATCAACCACTTCCTCACAATCAAATCCCATCAACTTAGCATGTTCGAACGACCATTTCTGTTCAGTAATAATGAACACAGGAAGAATCCCTTTCTTTTGAGCATCAACCGCTGTTTTTACAAGTGCTGTTGTTTTACCTGTATCCGAGTGGCCTAAAAACATATTGATATGTCCAATAGCCGGTCCCGGTAATCCAACCGCATCCAAAAAGTCCGGACCTAAGTCAAAAAATCTTTGTGGTTTATATTTTGCCGATACAGAGAATTTATCTTTAATTGATTTAAAATCGTTTTTCTTAATCGCCATTTTCTATTTTTTTAATGTGTGGTAATTTGTTTGTTTTATTTCTATTGTATTTTGAAGGGTCTTCTTCATATAGTACATCAATCTCTTCTTCATGAAAAGTAATTATCCGACTACTAATTACACCTTCTTCATTAACCCCTTCATCTAACATACCAAATAAAACACTGTCACCAATTTGTTTACTTCTCCCTGAGAAATAAGTTTTATCTTTTAGTTGACTTAGGATTTCATAAGATAACATTTTATTATCTCTTGATTGTAAGTCAATTTCTTCTTTAAACGTCATATTG
>Ga0181346_1000583_pt1 | contig 15968 bp, 15 predicted proteins | sample Su13VDMM15DN_FD_130100 | JGI IMG/M metagenome (GOLD analysis project Ga0181346, IMG submission 130100) | Freshwater viral communities from Lake Michigan, USA - Su13.VD.MM15.D.N | ecosystem: Environmental > Aquatic > Freshwater > Lake | place: USA: Michigan | collected 2013-07-15 | reverse complement strand
TACTGGAGCAGTTGTTCCGTACCGTGCAGATTTGTTTACAGATCCTAATAAATACGGATTCTCAGAAGTTTTAAGTCCAGTTGAAATTGGTCAACGTGGGACAAGCAATTATTTATTTAGACCTCTGCCAGAAGGCAAAGCTCCAGTTGCACCAGTAAAGCCTGCCGAGTTTGCTGGCGTAAAACCTGAGATGCCAGAGATTGGTGAATTTGATACAGCTCAATTTGAAGCTAAGAGGGCTGGTGCAGAACAAACATTCAAGCGTGAAGTTGGTGAGCGCCGTGCCGCTAGGCTTGGTGCTGTCTCTCGCAAAGCAACACGACCACTACTTGGTGGAGCAACACCATGAAAGAAGTTTGGGATAAGCCAAGACCAAAGGACTTAGGCAAGTCTAAGCCGCTCTCTTCAGTTGAAAAACGCAACGCTATGCGCCGTGCCGCTAAAGCTGGTAGACCATATCCAAACTTGGTAGACAACATGGCAGCAGCAAAGGAAAACAAATGAAAGACAGCAAAACAAAAATGCAAGAAAAGGTTGCCAAGGTCATGCGTGAGTACAAAGCTGGCAAGCTCAAAAGCTCCAGTGGCGACAAGGTAACCAATCAAAAGCAAGCCGTGGCTATTGCCATGTCTGAAGCTGGTGTCAAACAAAAGGGCAAGTAATGGCAACACGAAACATGCTTGAAGATGTCGAGCTGGAAGAAGGCGAAGAAGAATACTCTTGCCCGATTGCAACCAAAGACTTGGCTGAAAACCTAAAGGCTCGCAACTACGCTTTTGCTCACTACGGATATGGCCCAGCCAATCCAAACGACATGAAGAACAACGAAGTCTTTTGGCTCCGTAAGTCTGTCATGCTCAACACTTCAGTCGAAGAAGCTATGGGTATGCGATGCGGTAACTGCGCTGCGTTTATTGTCACTAGTCAAATGCTGGATTGCATCAAAGCAGGCATTGAAGCCAAGCGTCCTGAACAAGAAGCTGGGTACGATGAAGACATTGTTGAAGCGGCTGGTCTTGGCTACTGCGAACTGTTGCATTTCAAGTGTGCTGATAGCAGAACATGCGATGCATGGCTGGTTGGTGGGCCAATCAAAGATGAAATGGAAGATGACTGATGGCAGTCCTAACAGTTACTCGTGAGTCAGAAAATCAAAAGGCGCAGTTTGTTGCACTGACCCACAAGAACAACGCTGGTGAGCAAGTAATTGCTGGCGCTGATGCGCCTGTCATTGTTGTTGATGTCAACCACCAGCGAAACCACGATGGAAGAGCATTCTTTGCGTACAAGCTTGCACCAGATTCTGCTCCACTTGCAGCTAATGCAAGCATTGACATTGTGCTGGCATCGCCATCAGGCGTGTTTCCTCATTTAACTGTTGAAGCAATGTGTCTTGGTGACGCAGAGTTGTACATCTACGAAGGAACATCCACTACTGGTGGCACAGCATTCACACCGATCAACCGCAACCGCAACTACGCTGTCAGCAATGTCAGCCAAGTTGCCATGGTGATCAACCCAACGGTCACATCACTTGGTACAGAGATCGATGCGCAGATCCTGCCTGGCGGTTCAGGAAAAAAGTCTGGTGGTGGTACTGCTGGCTCACTTGAATATGTACTGAAGCCATTGACAAATTACTTGTTCCGCTTGACAAACGTGAATGGCACAAGTCACGCCGCATTTATGACAGTGGAATGGTACGAATAAAGGAAAATCATGGAATACGATAAAAAAGCACCTGGCGGCATGCGCCTAAGTCCTGAGCAAATCTTGAAACGCCAGCAAATAGCGCAGACAAAGAAGGACGAATTCCAACAACTCTATCAAGACGCATATGAGTTTGCTTTGCCACAGCGACAGTTATATGGTGTGTGGGAAGGTGGCTCTGTTGGCGCTAAGAAGATGCAACGAGTCTTTGACTCTACTGCCATTAACTCTACCCAACGGTTTGCCAATCGCTTGCAGTCTGTCGTGTTCCCACCTCAGCGCAAATGGGCAAAGCTGGAAGCTGGCAGTCAGATTCCATTTGACAAAAAAGCTCAGGCACAAGCCATCTTTGATCAGTACTCTGATGAGATGTTTACCGTCCTGAAGCAGTCCAACTTTGACATTGCCATTGGTGAGTTCTTGCTGGACTTGGCTGTGGGTACGGCTTGCATGATGGTTCAGCCTGGCGATGATGTTAATCCAATTAACTTCATCCCTGTTCCACTCTTCTTGGTCAGCTACGAAGAAGGCGCAAATGGTCAGGTTGACAACGTCTATCGCCGCATGCGCATGAAGGGTGAAGCTATCCAGCGCCAATGGTCTGATGCCGAGATCCCAGAAGAGATGCAACGCCGCATTGAGAACAAGCCAACAGACGAGATTGAGCTGCTGGAAGCCACCATCTATGACGCAAACCGTGGTGACTATTGCTACCATGTCATTGACCGTGTCAGCAAGAATGAGATTGTCTACCGCCGCCGCAAGATGTCTCCATGGGTGATCAGCCGATACATGAAGGTGGCTGGTGAGATCTATGGTCGTGGGCCTTTGATAACTGCTTTGCCCGACATCAAGACGCTGAACAAGACCAAAGAGCTGTTGCTCAAGAATGCATCGTTGGCGGTGGCTGGTGTATATACAGCGGCAGACGATGGGGTGTTGAATCCTAATACTGTCAAGATCGTCCCTGGCGCAATCATCCCAGTTGCCCGAAATGGTGGGCCACAAGGCCCTGCTTTGCTGGCTTTGCCCCGATCAGGTGACTTCAACGTCAGCCAATTGATCATTAATGACATGGTGCAGAACATCAAGCGCATCTTGCTGGATGAATCGTTGCCACCAGACAACATGAGCGCCCGATCTGCCACTGAGATTGTTGAGCGCATGAAGGAGCTGGCTCAGAACTTGGGTTCAGCATTTGGTCGTTTGATCAATGAAACTATGATCCCGCTGGTTGCCAAGATCCTTGAGGTCATGGACGAGCGTGGCTTGATCGATATGCCTTTGCGTGTCAATGGGCTGGAAGTCAAGGTTGTGCCAGTGGCTCCATTGGCTATGGCTCAGAACATGGAAGAAGTCAACGCCATCATGCAGTTTATGCAGATTGCACAAGGACTTGGCACTGATGGTCAGTTGGCTATCAAGGGTGATGTGTTGGTGGACTACTTGGCTGACAAGCTTGGTGTACCAGCGGCTGTCAGGAATACCAAGGCTGAACGTGCTGTGCTGATGGAAGACATGCAGAACCAGCAGATGCAGCAAGCTATGGCACAGCAACAACAGATGGCTATGCAGGCTCAGGGAGCCTTGCCAGCACCAGAAGGTGCAATGTAATGTCATGGGAAGAACTAGAGGCTATAGGACAGCCTACGGATGTCAGGGAAGTCGAACAAAGAAGGGAAGATCTTGCCAGACTTACCCTGCGGGTCTTTGGCACTGAGGACGGCTTGAAGCTGCTTCAGTGGCTCAAAGATATGTATGTGAATGTACCTGTCGCCGTGCCAGGCACAGACCCATCGCATGCCTACTTTGCTGAAGGGCAAAGGAACGTAGTGAGGGAAATTGAAGCACGGATTAACCAAGCGAGGAAAATTTGACCACTGAAGCAACAACTGACCAACCCGCATCTAGCGGCCTATTGGACAATGTGCAAGTGACTGATGTAAGCACTCCATCAAACCCACAAGCCGTAGAGATTGAACACCGATCTGACACCACTGCGGCTACCAGTACAGCACCTACAGGGGCAGATGATCCCTTAGAGCGTCCTGACTTCTGGCCTGAGAACTTCTGGAAGAAAGACTCCAACGAGCCTGATCTAGAAGGCATTGCCAAGAGCTGGTCAGATCTGCGTAAGCAAATCAGCCAAGGCAAGCACAAAGCGCCAGCAGACGGCAATTACGACATGAAAGCCTTTGGCGACAATGCTGAAGCCAATCCAATTGCCACAACCCTGACCAATTGGGCAAAGGAAAATGGCTTATCCCAAGCGGCATTTGATGACTTAGTAGGCAATCTGCAAACTCAAGCGCAAGAGATCATGGGCGCTGACATGATAGACCCAGCACAGGAGTTGAAAGCCCTTGGCCCTAATGGGAAAGCCATGGTAGACGGCATGGTGAACTGGGCTAGGGGACTGGTCAACAAGGGTGTTTGGTCACCAGATGACTTTGAAGAGTTCAAGATCATGGGCGGTACTGCTCGTGGCATTAGGGCTTTGATGAAGGTCAGAGAGTCTTACGAAGGCAGGATTCCAATTGAGTCTGCACCGTTGCCAGGCGCAGCGAGCAAGGATGAGCTGTACCAAATGGTTCAAGATCCAAAGTACAAGACTGACCCTGCCTACAGACAAAAAGTTGAAAAGATGTTCCAAGCGACATTTAAGTAAAATCTCCAAGGCAAGCAGTTGCCCTTTGCCCCTACTTGCGTGGGGGCTTTTTTTCGTCTATACTGATTTCGTTGTCGTTGCACACAACCTAGGAAAGCCGCTTACACATGCGTTCTGGCCTCTGAGACTACTCAGGGGGTGCAACCCGAATGCAGTTGTAAGTGGCTTTTTTTATTGTGTTCGGCATCCGTACTCCAGACGATACCAGTGAGTCTGCATGGACTGCTTGGAAGAAAACACAGGGCTTGGATTACACCCCCAAGATAACCCTACTAGCCTGTCAGCGAGGGACTAGGGTAGATATTGGTACATGGGTGGGACAAGCCAATATCGGATGAATCGCTGCCTCAAGGGTTTACTGGGATGGTTGGCTTTGGGGGGAGTTATTAGATTAACTACCCCTTAAAGCATGACCCTCTGGGTAGGGCTGGATAGCATTGGCTACCACCCTTGGGGAAGCTATGCCTAAATAAATGTTGACATACTGGAAAAAGTGATATATATAATGTAAGCATAGGCATATCTGGCAACAGACCCTTAACCGCAGTGGATGCTGTAGATTGGCTGGCTTAACCAGCAAGCATTCGGCCCTGACTCTCAGGCTTACCGTGGCGAGAACCCTGATCAATTAACTTAATGAGGTATTCAAATGAGCGTTTCTCTATCCAACGCCTTTGTTACTCTGTTCGATGCGGAAGTCAAGCAAGCCTACCAAGGTAAGGCAATGCTGGTTCCAGCGGTTCGCCAGCGTCGTGGAGTCGAAGGTTCTACTGTCAAGTTCCCCAAGGTCGGTCGTGGTGTTGCCACTGTCCGTGTTCCCCAAACTGATGTCACACCTTTAAACGTAGCATTCAGCACCGTCACTTGTACGTTGGCTGACTTCAATGCTGCTGAGTACAGCGACATCTTCTCCCAAGCTAAAGTCAACTTTGACGAGCGCCAAGAATTGGTGCAAGTTGTTGCTGGCGCTATGGGTCGCCGTCAAGACCAAATGATTCTGGATGCCTTGACTGGCTCTAGCACCAGCTTGACTGTTGCTAACAGCATCGGTGGTTCAACCACCAACATGAACGTAGCCAAGCTGCGTGAAGCCAAGCGTTTGTTGGACAAAGGTAATGTGCCACCCGATGGTCGCAATATCATCATCCACGCAAATGGCTTGTCCAACTTGCTGTCTGAAACCAGCGTTACCAGCTCCGACTTCAACAGTGTGAAAGCATTGGTGCAAGGCGACATCAACACATTCTTGGGATTCACATTCCATGTGTTGGGTGACCGCTCTGAAGGTGGCTTGGCAATTGATGGTTCTTTGGATCGTACTTGCTTTGCATTCCACAAGGATGCAGTGGGCTACGCCGAAGGTCTTGCAATGCGTACTGAGATCAACTACATCCCTGAGAAAACCTCTTGGTTGGTGAACGAAGTCTTCAGTGCTGGCGCTATTGCCATTGACGATGAAGGTATCGTCAAGATCACCTGCCGTGAAACTTAATCTAGGAGAACAACATGGCATTTTCATCTACAGGCTTTAACGCAATTGGTGGTCAATCTAAGGCTGGCAATGCTCCCGCAATTTATACCTACAGCAGTGCTGACGCTCAAAGCGTTATCCGTGCTTCTGGGTATTTCAATTCGGTGGCTTCCATTCTCAAAGTTGGCGACTTGATCTTCTGCTACTCGGCAACTGGTGGCACTCCTGTAATGTCTACCGCTTATGTGAATTCAAACACAGGTACTGTGGTTGACATCACTGACGGTGTGACCGTTACTGCAACTGACACTGATTAATCAGTAGTCGACTGAGTAGGCCATCTTCTGGGGATTCTCGGAGGATGGCCTTTCTTACATTGAGAGGCACATATGGCAGCAGGCGATACAGGTATTTCAATTTGCTCAGATGCATTGATCATGCTGGGAGCCAAGGCTATTACGTCTTTCAATGACGGTACTGATGAGTCTAGTACTTGTGATCGCTTGTATGGCGACATCAGAGACTCTACGCTTGCCACCTATCCGTGGACATTTAGCTTCAAAAAGATTCAATTAGCGCAGTTGCTGACAAATCCAACTTCCGTGTGGAAGTACCAGTATCAACTGCCTGGCGACAAAATCTCCAACCCTCGTGCTGTGTACAACTCAGCCAACCCTGGCAGTCCTGTGCAAAAGGACTGGGAGATCCACGGCGATGTCTTGATGACCAACCTGACCAGCGTCTACATTGACTATCAATACAGCCTTGGCGAATTTGCCATGCCCCAATACTTTGTTCAATTGCTCAAGTACATGATGTCTTGGCACTTGGCAATGCCCATTACCGAACAAACAGACAAAGCCCAATACTGGCAACGTGTTGCAGTTGGCGATATTTCCGAAAATGGTCGTGGCGGGTACTTCCGCACAGCCATGCAAATTGACGGACAGAACAACCCAGTGCGGGTGATGGAAGACTATAGCTTGATTGCAGTGAGGAACTGATGGCACGTTTTGTTGACGTTACCACCAACTTTTCCACAGGAGAGCTTGATCCTTTGCTCCGTGCAAGGGTGGATCTGGCTACCTATGCAAATGCGTTGGCAAAGGCGACAAACGTACTGATCCAACCCCAAGGTGGTTTGCGCCGTAGGCCAGGCTTAAAGCATATCCTAGAGCTTCCCAACAGCAGTACCCCATCAGCAGGCAATGGTGTGCGCCTTGTGCCGTTCCAGTTCTCTGTTGACGATAGCTACATGCTGTGCTTCACCCATGAGCGCATGTACATCATTAAGGCTGGCGCTGTCATTGCCAACATCAATGGCACTGGCAACAACTACCTGACCACCACCGTCACATCCAGCATGGTTGATGACATGTGTTGGACTCAATCTGCCGATACGCTGATCGTTGTCCACCCAGACTTACAGCCAGTCAAGATTGTGCGTGGCGCTTCAGATTCTTTGTGGACGGCTACATCAATCACATTTGACAGCATCCCCAAATATGCTTTCACGCTGACAACCACCAATCCAGCGGCAACACTGACACCAAGTGCTGTCTCTGGCAACATCACATTGACGGCATCTGCTGGCGTATTTAGCGCAGGCAGTGTTAACCAATATGTGAATGTGAGTCCACAGGGTCGGGCAAGGATTGTGGCGTACACCAGCACTACTGTTGTCAGCGCCATCACAGAATACCCATTCTTCAGCACAGCAGCAGTTGCAAGTGGTAGTTGGGAGCTTGAGTCTGGCTATGAAGATGTGTGGTCTGCTGGAAAAGGATGGCCTCGGACAGTGACTTTCCATGAAGGTCGTCTGTACTTTGGTGGATCTAAGTCTCGCCCATCTACCGTTTGGGGTAGCAAAATTGCACTGTTCTTTGACTTTGCTGCAACAGAGTCATTGGATGATGATGCGGTTGAAGCTACGCTGGACACCAATGATTTGAACGTGATCACTGACATCATCAGTTCTCGTGACTTCCAAGTGTTTACCACTGGCGGTGAGTTCTTTGTTCCACAAGCTGGCACTGACCCAATCACTCCGCTGACATTCACATTCAAGAACGTCAGTAGAAACGGAATCAAGCCTGGCACTCGTGTTCAATCTGTTGACTCTGGCTCTGTGTACATCCAACGCCAAGGCAAGTCGCTCAACGAGTTTGTGTTCTCTGACACTCAGTTGACCTACATCACTCAGCGCATCTCGCTGTTCTCTGGACACTTGCTGAAGAACCCTGAGCGCATTGCATTGCGCCGTGCGTCCAGCACAGAGGATGCTGATTTATTGTTGATGACCAACACGCAAGATGGCAGTATGGCGGCATTCAGCGTCATGCGATCACAGCAGGTCACAAGCCCATCTGAGTTCACAACCGATGGCAGATTCTTGGATGTTGGCGTAGATATCACCAACATATACACAGTCACCAAGCGAACATTCAATTCTGTCGACAGGTATTTCGTTGAGTTGTTTACAGAAACATTGTTCACAGATTGCGCATTCATTGGCGGTGCTGCGGCAAGCGCCAGCAGTTTGCCTCACGTTGGCAAGGCTTTGAACGTGATTACAGATGGCGTGGTGCAGTCCAATGAGACTGTCAGCGGTGGTGGTTCCGTGACGTTTGATCGTGCCAGCACAACAGCTTATGAGGTTGGTTTACCAATCACTGTGTACGTCAAGACTATGCCTGTTGAGGTCAAGTTGCAGACTGGCTCTCGCTTGTCGTTCAAGAAGCGCATTGTCGAGATCAGCCCAATTGTCAAAGACACACAGCACTTGATCATCAACAATCAGCCAGTGGCTTTTAGGTTGTTTGACAACGCATTGCTTGATGACCCTGAGCCTACATTTACTGGCGTTAAACGTGTGAATGGCGTACTTGGCTACAGTAGAGAACAATCCATTGAAGTACAACAAAACTTACCCTTGAAGATGACCTTGCTTGGCTTGGACTACAGGGTGGCAGTACATCCAGGGACATAAAAAATGGCAACAAACTACGAAGCAGCGGCAGGATTCATAACGGCTTATGGTCAATCAGAAGCCCAGAAAGCTGCGGCTATCAATCAGCAAACTGGCTACATGGTGCAAGCCAGAGACAACTTGGCTATTGCTGGTGTTCGTTCAGACATGGACAACCAGTACGCAGAGATCCAAGCTGGTCGTATTCTGAAGAAGGCAGAAAACGAGGCCATGAACTACCAGATCGCTGGTAACTCATTGCTGAAGAATATGCGAGCAACCAATGCTTCCATGCGAGCAAGAGCGGCGGCAAGTGGTGTGGTTGTTGGAGAAGGATCATATGCGGCTGTTGCTCGTGAAAACGTAGCGGCAACCATGCGTGATGTTGGCATTGCTGACTTGAATGCTTTGACAGCCAAAGTGCTTGGCTTTGAAGATGCAAGTGCCATGATCCAGTCAACTCAATATCAGACATTCCTGAACAACTTTTTTGCACAACGTCAAGCTGGTCAGTATGAGATGGCGGCAAGTGCGGCTCGTACACAGGGTAACCTTTTGTCTAGTTACACATTGCTCAAAGGCGGCATGGACTTAGCCAAGACTTATGCGCCAACACCACCTAAGAAAGCATCGTAATGGCTACAAGAATTGAATCAGGACAGATCCAACTGCGTAGTGCTGGTAATGTACCTATGCAACAGATCCAGCCACAGGCTGTGGATCAGATTGGCTTTAGAGCGCAAGCACAAACTGCTGGCACGTTGGGTCAAGTGCTTGATCGCATGAGTGGTGCATTGTTTGAGCAGGCTGGTAAGAAAGCCCAAGAGCAAGCGTTAAATGATTACTTCAACAATTACCGTGTTACTGACAAGCAAATTGAAGATGCAAAGAATGGCATCCCAGTAGATTTGTCGCTTGGCAAAGGTTTCAGCATTTACGACATTGCTTTGCAAAAAGCTCGTAGCTATGAATTGTCTGGTCGCTTTGAAGTAGAAGCAAAGAACGAGTACAACTTAATCTATGACAAGCTTGTAAACAACGAGATGTCTGTCAAAGATGCCGCTACCAAAATGAAGAGCGTGACTGATGGATACAGTCGTGTGCTTGGCAAAGAAGATGGTGAAGCTGCTCTAAAGTTTGTCAGTTCCATGGGAATGCATGCCAGCACAATCATGGCAAAAGGATTTGAGCTTGAAGCAAAACGCAAGCGTGAGCAAGATGTAGTCACACTTCAACAGGCATTGTTCAACGAAATCAAAATGCTTCAGCCTACGCTGGAAGCGCCACTTGAGCTGGATGACAATGGACAGCCACGCTCACCAAATGTGAAGCTTGAGGCAGTCAGATTAAAGCTTGGTCAAGTTGGCACTGCTATTGGTGGTCTTGAAAAAGGCAATGCCATGCAAGCAGACTGGGACAAAGCTGTTCGCCAAGCAAAGATTGATGTGTTGACTAAAGTTGTTATATCAGACCAGTATTTGTTAAACCCAACACAAACACTTAATGCAATTCGCAAAGGTCAACTTGGTGACAAGACGCATATCCTGCAAGACTTGATGGCAACAGATTTACAAGCTGTTGAAGAAGTATCAAAAAACTACATGCAGGCATTGGCTGACCGCCGCACTTTAAATGACGATGTTCAAAAAGAAGAGAAGCGCAAAAAGGAAGCTGATGCAAATACTCTGATGATTGAGTTTCATCGGAAGGGTACGCCAATGAAGCGCAAGGAAGACATTGCGTTGCAAGTGGCAAAGATGGGCATCTTCTCTATTGAGCAATTGGACAAGTACTTGAGTCCTGAACCAAAGGATGGTGACCCATATGCATATGCCAACATTGAGACACAGATTGTGTTTGGCAGCATTACAGATCCAGCAGAACTAAAGCGTATTGCAATGCGATCTGGCATGAGTGGCCCACAGTATGTGCGCTTGAACAGCAAACTGCTGGAAGGATTCAATCAGGAAAAGTCAGATGCTATGCGCTACTTGCGCCGTGTGTCTGGTGTGCCAGATGTTGCAAGCTTGTTTTCAAGCAAAGATGATGAGCATAAGATTGTAAAAAATAACAAGATTAATGACATCTTTGAGTTTCAAGTAAATGCGTTTAGACAGACAAGCCCTGGTGTGCCAATCCCATACAAGCAAATTGCTCGTAGTGCAGAGGAAACATACAACACTGGTGACCGTGCTGATGCTGTCAAGACAAAAGCTCGCAATCAAATAAACAATGTTGTTGGTGATTTGGTGACAAGTAAGAAATTACCTGCTGGTACTACCATTGACGAAAACACAAACATTGACGATTTGGCTACACGATACAAGCTCAAAGAAGACGACATTAACTATTTGCGTCAACAGCAAAAAACATTGCGTGGTAACTGATGGCAACAAAACTTGAACAATCATTGATCGACAACTACTTGAACGCAACGTATCCACCGTTGCCAGTGGAGTCAACTGACTCTATGCAAGCCACACCTCGAAACAAATATCAACAAGCTCTTGGTGCTATTGGTACAGCCATTCAAACTGGTGCAGAAGCTGTTGATTTCAATGTAATTGGATTTCCAAATGTTGGATATCTGACATTGAAAGATCTGACTGTTGGTGATCTTGGTCGTGTGCTAGAGCAGATAAGCTACGGTGAATACCCAATTGAAGGTGCTGGTGGCATTGGCGGTACATCCAAGCTGAATTTTGAAGACACACTTGAGCTATTGAATGCAGTTCCTATTGCTGGAGCTGCTACCAAGTTGGCAATCAAAGGCGGGAAAAAGGTTGTGGAAAAAGTAGGCAAAGCTGCAATGGAGACTAAATAATGGCAAACGAATCTCTTGATCAGCGTCTAAGTCAAATCATGCCTGCTGAGGTGGAGCAGCAATTGCCTGCTGATTTGCCTCGTGCTGATGTGGAACTTGCTGATGCTGGTGATGACACCACAATCCAAGTGGCTGGTCTTGGTGACAAGATCATCAAAGGGCTGACCAAGGTTGTTACAGACTTTGGTGGGCCAGCAGGTAGCAAGATAGAAAAAGCTGCGGCAGAGCAAAAGTTGTTGCAAGAAAGCGAAAAGGTAATTCCTCCATCACCTACGCCAGCGGTAACGCCTGCACCTATTCCTGCCACACCCAAACCACGCAAGATCAAGGCAGCGCCAACACCTGCACAGAATATTGGTGATCTTCCACAGAAGTTGGAAGTCTTTGAAACCAAGATTGAGACTGCGCCAACAACTGGCAAGCCACCTGAAACGCTAATTAATGTCGAGCGCATTGATGGCCCTGATGACTTTAAACAAACTGTCAATGCATTGTCTGATGCAACAGGCATCAAAGTTGACAAAATGACATGGGAGCAGACATTGGCTGCGGCTAAGGAAAAGGGCTTTGGCTCTGACATCCTTGGCGATTTACAGTCAATGAAAGAGCAGTATGGCGACATTCCAGTTGACCTAGTTCGTTTGCGTCTTGCCAGTTACCAAAGCATGAACGACTTCTACACTTTGGCACGACAAGCATATTTAAATCCTGATGACACAATATTGCAAGCCAAATTGTTGCGTCAATTGAATTTGCAAGGCGCTGTTAATGATGCATATGTGTTGTCTCGTACTCGTGCGGCACAAGGAACTGCTGTTGGTCGTATGCAGATTACTGAAGGCAAAGCTGCTGGCATCATGGATGAAGCAGGCAACATCAAGATCCCATCAATTAATGATGCTGAAATGAAAAAGATGTTGGCAGATCCAAATGTGACTGACAACTTAAAGTTAATGATTGAAAAATTTGTGCAGTTGACTGATGAAGGCGCACGAGAAGGTTTGATTAACAAGGTAAGCAAGGTTGGATTGATTGGCGACTTGTGGGATCGTACTTGGAAAAATGGCTTGCTGTCTGGCACTGGCACTCACGTTGTCAACTTTGGATCAAACACAACTATGTTGGCAAGCACAGTAGCAACACGAGCAATTGCTGGTGGTATTGGCTTAACTAAACGTGCATTTGGAGGCACTGCTGAAGTTGAGCTTGGTGAAGCTGGTGCATTGTTGTCTGGCATGATCCATGGCTTTAGAGATGGCATGAGTCTTAGTTGGCAAGCATTAAAGACTGGTACTACTCGTGAGCAAAGAGCGGGACAAAGTCTTTTAGATGATGGCGGCATGAAGCTTGAAGGCCAATACAACATCTTTGATGCCAGAGATTACGGCTTTGAGAATGAAACATTCATCAAGGGTACAAACTTTTATGCAAACTTTGTTACGTTGCTTGGTGGTCGTCCAATCATGGCAATGGATGAGTTCTTTAAGACCATTGGCTATCGTGCTGAATTGACCGCACAGTCATATCGTGCTGGCGCACAAGCACGGAGAGATGCAATTGCCAGTGGAAAGACAGCAGAAGAAGCCGCACAAATTGAGTTAAAGGTCATGGGCGACACATTGGCTAATCCACCCGCCAACATTGATGAAGCCGCCTCAGACTTTGCCCAAATGATCACATTCAGCCGTAAGTTGACTGGCGCTTCCAAGCAAATACAAGAGTTGGCACAAGATCATTTAATTGGAAGAATTACTTTGCCATTTGTAAAGACTCCAACATGGGTTGCCAGCGAGTCATTGCAACACAGTGGAATGGCATTCTTGTCTAGTCAATGGCGCAAAGACATGGCGGCTGGTGGCGCAAAACGTGAGCTTGCCATGGCTAAGTTTGGCATGGGTTCAACGCTAATGATTGGCGTTGGATCTTATGTGGCTGATGGTCGCATCACAGGCGGTGGCCCTGGTGACGGTAACCTGCGCAAGATTTACTTAGACAGCGGATGGAAACCATATTCATTTGTGTTTCAGCCTGGCGAATGGGACGCTGAGTTTGTTGACTATCTCAAAGGCATGAAGATTGACCCATCCATTGGCACTGACCAACGTCTGTATGTACCATACCGTGGCATTGATCCACTTGCTGGCCCAGTAGCAATGATGGCTGATGCTGTTGAATATGCTCGCTATGAGGATGATGAAGACTTGGTTGCTCAGGCTATCCTTGGTGCAACATGGGGTTTGTACAGTTATGTTGGACAACAGCCTTTCCTGACTGGCATCAGCTCAATTGCTGGAGCTTTCAGCCAAACCATACCCAACCCCAAACAGGCATTCAAAGATGCGCTTAATCAAGTTGCATCTACTGGCGCTCAGTATGCCGTTGAAGGCTCTCCTCCTGGCATGTTCAACAGCGCAAGAGCGCAGATTGAGCGTATTGTTGACCCCAACAAACGTGAGACTGGAGAGTCTCCAAACTTGCCTACCGTCATCAAAGGTTTCTATGAGGGGTTGAACAGGTCAATTTCTAAGACTCCATTCTTGAGTGATTCTCTTGGCAAGCAATATGACTACCTTGGTGAAGAGATGATGGACATTGATCCAGCCAATCCATGGTTGGCATCGTCCAGTGGCATCAGATTCTCTACCAGCAAACAGCGTCCTGCCGACAAGATCATCATTCAGCTTGGCATGTCGATTAAGAAGCCTGGTCGCTCTATCACCATGGGCGATGTCAGCGTCAAGCTGGAGCCAGACGAGTACGAGTACATGATGCGTCAGTTTGGCAAGATCACTGATGGTCAGGGTATGCGTCTGAAAGATGCCATCGTAGAGCGCACCAAAGCGCCAGGCTTTGACTCACTGGACAAGTATGTCAGACAGCAGAATATTGCTGAGGTCTACAGTTCATTTACGGAAGCGGCAAAGCAGGACTTGATAGCAAACAGCAAGTTTTCCACAGCTATCCAGCGCCGCATAGAAACTGCACAAAACAGGCTTCCAAGGGTAGGCAAATATGCCAAGTAATCGTACAATTTCTAAAAGGATGGACTGATCATGGCGATCCCAATTTCCAACGTAACACGCCGAGTGGTATATGCAGCCAGTGGTACTGGGCCGTATGCCTTTACCTTTGAGATTTTGGCAAACACCGACATTGCTGTCTATCGTGACGACACCCTGTTGACGTTGACCACAAACTACACAGTCACTATTGCCTCTAATGGCACAGGTTCTATCACTCTGACAGCCGCACCCACTGGTGCAACTCAGATTGCCATTGTCGGTAACCGCACCATTCAGCGTACTACTGACTTTGTGACTGGTGGTGACTTTTTTGCCAACACTGTCAATGATGAGATGGATCAACAGACCATTTTTGCACAGCAGAATGCAGAAGGTTTGAACAGGGCATTACAAGCTCCACAAACAGACCCAACCACCATCAACATGATATTGCCACGCAAGGCAGATCGTGCAAATAAGACATTGGCTTTTGATGCTGATGGCAACCCAGCAATTGGTATCAGTGCGGCTGACGTTGCCAACGCTGTGACTTATGCCACCAACGCCGCCAACAGTGCTACTGCTGCGGCATCAAGCGCAAGCTCTGCGTCCAGCTCTGCCTCTGCCGCAAGTGGATCTGCCAGCACAGCAAGCACTCAGGCCAGCAATGCATCAACATCTGCCAGCAATGCGTCTACTAGCGCAAGCGGTGCGTCAACTTCAGCCACCAATGCGGCGGCATCTGCAAGCACTGCGACAACCCAAGCCAGCAATGCCAGCACATCGGCTACCAATGCGGCAAGCTCTGCGTCTGCTGCCAGTACGTCTGCCAGCAATGCCGCTACCAGTGCAACGAATGCAAGCAACTCAGCAACTACTGCCAGCACCCAAGCAAGCAATGCAGCAACAAGCACCAGCAACGCAAGCACAAGTGCAACCAATGCCGCAAGTTCTGCCGCCGCTGCCGCCTCTGCTTTGGACAGCTTTGATGACCGCTACCTTGGCACAAAGACATCAGACCCAACGCTAGACAATGACGGCAATGCACTGGTGGCTGGCGCTCTGTATTTCAGTACAACTCAGAACGTGATGAAGGTCTATGACGGTGCAAGCTGGATCACTGCTACATCTGCTGGAGCCACCTCACTGCTGCGGTTTCGCTATGTTGCCACCAGCGGTCAGACCACATTCAGCGGTGCTGACTCTGCAAGCGCAACACTGACCTACACCGTCAACAACATTGAAGTCATGCGTAATGGCGTGACGTTGGACACATCCGAGTACACGGCAAGTAACGGCACAAGCATTGTGCTGACAGTGGCTGC
>Ga0181346_1000581_pt1 | contig 16004 bp, 24 predicted proteins | sample Su13VDMM15DN_FD_130100 | JGI IMG/M metagenome (GOLD analysis project Ga0181346, IMG submission 130100) | Freshwater viral communities from Lake Michigan, USA - Su13.VD.MM15.D.N | ecosystem: Environmental > Aquatic > Freshwater > Lake | place: USA: Michigan | collected 2013-07-15 | reverse complement strand
GAAAACGGCCGGACGTTCGGCTCACTGGCGGTGGGCGGCGCGTTTGAGTGCTACACGATGGAGGACGAGGTGCGCCCCGCCGGCGAGAAGGTGCCGGGCCGCACGGCAATCCCAGCCGGACGGTATCAGGTGCAGATGACGCACTCGCCACGGTTCGGCAAGATCATGCCCCTGGTGTGCGATGTGCCTGGGTTTGAGGGCATCCGTATCCATGTCGGCAATACGGAGACGGATACCGAGGGATGTCTGCTGGTGGGCTTGGTGCGGGGGCCTATCGCCATCTATCAATCGGCGCAGGCGTTTCATGTGCTGGGACTGAAACTGGATGCAGCGGTGGAGGCGGGCGAGGAGATTTGGTTGACGGTTGAGGACGCGCCGTGACCCATCACAACCCCATCCGGCCGGCGTTCATGACCACCATCGTTCGCTTCATTTGATCCGCCTTGAACGCCTTCCCTCGCAGGGGGCGCGGCCCCGCCATGAACCGGCGGAACCATTCAAAGTCGTGTATGGCCACCGGCTCGCCCGCCATCGCGCCGCATTTCGAACACTCGAGCAGCGCCGTGCCGGCGGGGGACACCGCCACCCAGTCGTGTCCGCACGCCATGCACGCGACGTATTTCGCTGCGTGGGGGCGGCGGTCGTCTAGATCGACGACGTTTGCCGGCGGGGGTTCGTTTGTCATCATCTAATCCTTACACCAAAACATTCAAAGGCATACCGCGCCGGCTGATACATGCGCGGCCATTGTTTTTGCAGCGCCGGCACCGCAGCGGCGCACGCTTGCTCGGTTGCATACGGGCCGTAATTATACCTCGCCGGGCCGGCGCAGGTTGCCGGCGTCCCGTCGAGGCACACGACGATGTTCAAGACGAAGACGATGATGCCGGGGTCAGTCATGGTAAGGTCTCCGCGAGTTTAATACGTGGGTCGCTCCGGTAACGGCAGCCACCGGTATAGCTTAGGCACGCCGTCTATCGGTTGCCCGTCAGCCCACACCCACTCCTGGGTGACGGGGTGACGCAGCGCCACCCCAATCGTGGTGTAGTCGCAGAACAGCACGCGGCCGGTCGGCGTATCTTTGGTTACTGGTTGCCAATCAGGCGGCGGTGTGTCTGTCATGTGCGGCCTTACTAAAAAGCCCCTCGGGCATAACGGTTACCATACGAGTCAGCCGCAACGCGGTGCGTGCATAGCGTGAAGTGCTTCTCGCAATACACATGCCCGGTTCGCTGAGCGGCCCCGCAATATTTATGCGTGGGGCGGGTGTTGCCCCACAGCGGATACATACACCCCCGCCCCCCGATGCCGGGGATGTGAGCGGTAGCGGTGAAGGTTTCCGGCGCAAGCCAAAGGTTCTCCGCTGCAATCCGTTCGAGCCGCAACGCGGCGCTGACAGCCGCAGCCGCGGCGCGGCGCTTCGCAGCGACTACCATCGCGCGCGCAGCCCGCGCGTCCGCTTCAGCTTTCTTGGCTAGCCGCAGCACCTCGGATTCTTTCGAGCGATGAACCCGCACTTTCGGGTTGACCCCGCCGGGCTTGATCGGCGACCCGCGCGGCGGCAATTTATACCGTGCGGCGGCGCTGATGACGCTGTTCTTGGTGCATTGCAATTCCACACCGATCAGCCGCGTCACCATACCCGACAGCCATAGCTGAGTCAGCCGCGCCACACGCTTCGCGCCCCATGGCGTGTTGGCCACCGCTGGCGTGGGCCGCGTATGTTTTTTCGCCATCACGCATCCTCCGTTGGTACCACCGGCCACATCTGCGTGCGGAGCCAGTCCCGTTCGCCGTGCGCCCCCTTGGCCCAAGGTCTACGCAGCCGGAGGTCGGAAGCCTTCCTCGCGATCATCATCAGCGTGGTCGGGCGGCTCTCGGGGATGGCGTTGATGATCTCCAGGATGTCCTCCGTGGGCCGCCCCGCCGGCCAAAGCTCGCGCAGCGTGCGCTCGCGCTCGCCTCCCGGTATCCACACCACATTCAGGGGGGTGTTCCCCATGCCGCCCTCGCGGCGCACAGCGCCGGGCCGCGAACTGTAGGGCGCGGGGTCCACTGAACCCGGCCCGCGTCGTTTCTGTTTCATGCTGCGCCTCCCGATGTAGAATCACGTAACTGCGGTTCATGCGGTTCATGCGGTGGCGCCGGCGGCGGAGCAAGCAAAGACAGCACGTGTGCAAGCGCGGCGCCGTGCGCCCGCAAACGCAATATCTCATCGATGGCCAGCCGAACCGCAGCAGCGTTTTCAGTCCACCCTTCACTCTCCAAATTGTCGGCGCCTTCGACGCACAGGTCTATGAGTATATCCATTGTTTTTCTCCATCCGTGCTTTGGCATAGTTGTCACTCCGGTTGGCGGGTCATACCGCCCTCGCGCTTTTCAACAGCGCCATCCGCTCGCGGCCCGCGCGGATTCGAGAATACCGCTGGTGCAGCCGCAGCAAGAAGCGGGCGCGGGCCAGTCCGTCTTGCTCGCGCGCTAGTTCATCCACGAGCTGCGTCTCCGTCAGCGTGGGGAGTTGCTTATTCATCGCCAGCCAGTCGTTCATGATTGATCTCCGGTTGAGTGTTGGTCGGGGGTGGACAGCACCTCTAGCGCGAGGTCTGACAGCGAACGGCGCGCGCGCAGGGTCGCCCAGATGCGCTCGTCGATGGTGTCGGAGGTGGTCAGGATATAGACCCAGACGGTGTGCCGCTGCCCCGAGCGGTGCAGCCTGCCGATCAACTGCTCGTAATCGACGAGGCTCCACGGCAGGGACAGCAGCACCATCCGGCAGCCGCCGGCCTGAAGGTTCAGGCCATACTGCGCGCTTTTCGGATGGACGAGCAGCAGCTCGACCTCGCCACGGTTCCACCGCGCGATAGCGTTGTCATCGTCCAGCGTGATCGCGCGCGGATAGCGGCGCTGCAACTCGGCCAGCTCCTCCCGGAACTGATACGCGATGATGGTCGGCGCCCGCTGGTTCTCCGCCAGCAGGTCCTCCAGCAAATCAAATTTATGCCGGCTGAACCAGACGGGGTTGCGGGTGGTGATGAAGCGGCCCGGCTGGGCCGGGTCGGGGCGGGTGGACGTATCATAGACAAACCCGCTGGACATCTGGGCCAGCTTACCCACCACCACCGCCGCGTTGGCCGCGACGGCTATTGAGTCGGGGAACTGCACGACGAAGTCACGCTTCATCTTCTCGTATGGCGCGCGGTCTGGCATGGCGCAGCGCAGCACCACAGTCTCCAGGGGTGGCAGCTTGTCGGTGTATTCGCCCGGTTCGAGCAGGAACGTGGCCGGCTTGATGCGCTGCATCACCGCTTCATATGACCCCGCCGCCGGCTTCCATTGCTGGTATTCCCGGTTGATGCAGTGGAAATACTGTTGCAGGAACGCGCCCTTGCTGCGACCGAGCAGGGCTTGCGAGACGATCTTGCTCTGCCCGAACGTGTCCTCCAAGCCGTTGCTCGTGAAGCTGCCCGTCAGGCCCCAGCGGATGTTGATGTGCGAGATCATCCTCTCCAACGCCTTAAAGCGTTGGCCGCTGGGGTTCTTGAGCCGCGTCAATTCGTCGAACACCACCGCGTCAAAGCCGAGCAAGGATGGCAGCGTCTGAGCGTTGTCGTAATTGGTGACGATGATCTGCGCGGAAGAATAGAACGCCGCGTCTCGCTGCGCCCGCGTGCCGACAGCCACCGCCAGGCGCAGGTCCGGCGCCCACTTGGCTGCCTCCTCTGGCCAGACCGAGGCGGCCACGCGTAGGGGCGCCAGGACCAGCACCCGCGTGACGAGACCCTCCTGTAGCGCGCGGCGGATGGCGGTCAGCGTGATGACGGTCTTGCCGGCACCGACCGGGGCCAACAGCATCGCGCGCTCGCGCGCCGCCAAGAACGCCGCGCCTAGGTTTTGATATTCTCGGAGCACCATTTCTCTATACCCGTCCAATCCCAAAGGACCACATAGTTCTGGTTCAGCCGCTGCATCTCCAACGCGAACAGGCGTTGCAGTTCCGACACCCGACCACCTTTAGTCTTCAGTTCAACGAACCACGTTGACCCGTTAGGCAGACAGGCAATACGATCTGCGACACCGCGCTGCGCGGGACTGGCGAATTTGTAGGTGCGGCCTCCACGGCCAACAACAACGGTGACGAAGTAGCGTTCGACGGCGGACTCTTTCATGCCGACAACCTGGCAGCACGAAAAAGATTTGTCAACGCATGAAAGCATGTTGACAAAAGAAAACCGCGATGGCACACCAGAGGCTCAACCACGACAGAAACAGGAGAGTAAAATGTTTGCCCCCATCCACCTAACCTGCCCCGCCGATGTGGCGGATGCGTTACGGGAGGTGCAACTGCGGCTCCGCGTGCTGAGAGAGCGCGCACCCATCACCTTCAGTTGCGCCATTCCAGTAGAGGAGTTTTTAGCCCAGCTAGAAGAGGCCGTGCTGGAGCACGACTGGGCCTCAACCTCAGACGAGGCCGTGTCTTGAGCGCCCCCTCCCCCACCGCGCACAGCGTCGTCGTCGGCGGCAGCACGGCCGCCCGCGTCATCGCGTGCCCAGCCAGCGTGCGCCTCTCGGCCACCGTGCCGCCGCGCCCGTCCAGTCAGTATGCAGACATGGGCACCATGCTGCACAACGCGATCGCCGACACGTTGACATCAAGCCTCCCCCGGTCGGATGCGATTGGCAGCAGCTACGCCGGCCAGACGCTCACCGACGATATATACGACGAGAAGATCGCGCCGGCGCTGGCCGCGCTGGACGTTATCGACCCGGAGGAGGGCATGACGGTATCGATTGAGGCGCGCGTCTCGTTCGGTGACTGGCTCCCCGGCGTGTTCGGCACCTGCGATGTGCTGGGCCGGTTGGGCAACCGCGCCGTAGTGTTGGACTGGAAGTTCGGCGATGGCGTCATCGTAGACGCGGAGGAGAACGCGCAGCTTATGTTCTACGCGGCGGCGGCGATGCGGACGGAGGAGTTTCGTCCGGTGTTCAAAGGCGCCACGGAGATTGAACTCATCATCGTGCAGCCGCCGGAAGTCCGACGCTGGGTGACGACACCGGAGCGCATCCGGCAGTTCGAGCTGCTGCTCAAGCGGTCGGTCACGATGTCCGAGAGCAGCGCGGCGCCGATGGTGATGGGGCCGCACTGCCGGTTCTGCCCGGCGAAGCCCGTCTGCCCGCTGATGACCGGTGCGGCGGCCCGCGCGGTGGATACTCAACTGGTTGGTCTGCCGGCGCGGGATATCGGCGCCGCGCTGGTGCTGGCATCGCAGTTGGAGAAGTGGATTGAAGACCTGCGCACGCTGGCGATAACCATGCTGACCGCCGAGCATCCGATCCCGGATTGGAAGCTGGTGGCCAAACGAGGAATGCGTAAATGGATCGACGACGCTGCGGCGGAAGCCGCGTTGCTTGCGTTGCTCCCCGAGTCGGACGTTATGGAACACTCGTTAGTGTCCCCCGCCAAAGCAGAGAAGGCCTTGAAGAAACTCAAGCTGGATCTGGCGCCGGGCCTCTACCATTCGATATCGTCCGGGACTACCCTCGCCCGCGCGGATGATCCGCGCGCCGAGGCGCTATCTATCGGGCGGCAGCTCACTGCCGCTCTGAAACACATACAGTAAGGAAGTAAAACGATGTCTGAAGTATCAGTGTTTGCTACTGCGGGTCTCCCCACCGTTACCGATCTCGCGGCGTCGCTGCGGGGTATGGCTGCCGGCGCGGGCAGCGGGTCGGTGTTGCTCAAGATGGCCAAGAACGGCGACTGGATTTTCGGCTCCGATCAGACCACCGTCGAGCCGAACGCCGAGTGGGCGATCAATCCCTTCTCCTTCATCCACGGGTATATCGCGTGGGGTGACGGCGAGGTTCTTGGCGAGGCGATGGGTCCGATTGCCCGACCGAAGCCGGAGGTGGGCGAAGCCCCGGCGGCGGCCAAGCGTGGTTGGGAAGACCAGGTTGGGTTGTCGGTAAAGTGCGTGAGCGGCGCCGACGAGGGGATGGAGGCGCGGTTCACCGTCACGAGCGTTGGTGGCAAGAAAGCGGTGCAAGCCGTGGCCCTGGCCATCGCCGCGCAAGTGGAGGTGGACTCGACAAACCCCGTGCCGGTGGTGGTGCTGCGTAAGGGTCACTACCAGCACAAGTCCTACGGTCGCATCTATACGCCGGAGTTCGAGGTGGTCCGGTGGATTGCCATGGACGGTCGGGCACCGGCGCAGGCTGCGAAAGATGACACGCTGCCCACGTCGCCGCCGCCAGCGGAGGCGGCCGCAACGCCGCAGGCCACCCGCCGCCGCGTCGTCTGACGGAATTGCCCCGGTCCTTTAGGGCCGGGGCAAAACCTCACCCCTATGAATAACCCCCCTATCCTGTGGCTCGACTTCGAAACCCGCAGCCGGTGCGACCTGCGCGTGGCCGGGGCATATAACTACGCCGCCCACGCCAGTACCGAGGTGCTGTGCATGTCCTACGCCTTTGACGGCGGCGGCGTGGTGACGTGGCGCCCCGAGGAGGGGCCGTTGCCCGTCGAGGTGGCGACGCATACCGGGCAGATCCGCGCGCACAACGCCGCGTTCGAGCGGCTCATATTCCATTGCGTCCTGGAGTGCGACTTCAGGCCAGATCAATTCTACTGCACCGCCGCCCAGGCCCGCGCGAACTGCGCGCCCGGCAGCCTGGAAGATGTGGGCCGCTTCGCCGGAGCCGGCATGAGGAAAGACCCGCGCGGGGCGCAGCTTATCCGTAGGCTGTGTGTCCCCCGCGCCAACGGCACGTTCAGCGAGGACGCGGCGCTGATGGCAGAACTGATTGACTACTGCGAACAAGACGTGCGCGCCATGCGCGCGGTCAGCCGCGCTATGCGCCAGCTAACCGCCGAAGAACTGCACGACTACCACATCAATGAGCGTATCAATGACCGCGGCGTGCTGGTGGACCGGCCGCTGGCCGAGGCCGCCACCCGCTACGCTGACGCGGAGCTGGCCGAGATACAGCAGCGGGTGCGGGAGGTGACGGCGGGCGCGGTGCCCACGGTCCGCTCGCCGCGCATGTGCGCCTGGGTGTGGGACCGGGTCGGCCCGGCGGCGCAGGCCATGATGACCGTGGACCGCAAGGGTGTGGCGGGGCGCGGCATCGACAAGAGCATCCGCGCCAACTTACTCGCGCTGGCGGATGAAAACCCCGACGAAGTCCCCGCCGATGTGTCCGAGGTGATTCAATGCGCGGATGATTTGTGGGCCTCCTCAGTCGCAAAGTTCACGCGGATCGGTCAGCTATCCGATGACGTGGACGGCCGGCTGCGCGGGGCCTTCGTGTTCAACGGTGCCGCAGCCACCGGGCGGTCGAGTTCTTTCGGCGCGCAAATCCACAACCTCACCCGCCAGTGCAGCAAGACGCCGGATGAGACGCGGCAAGCTATGGTGCGCGGTCACGCTATCGTCCCCGCCTACGGCACCCGCGTGACCGACGTTCTGAAAGGGATGCTACGTCCTGCGCTGCTGGCCGCACCGGGCCATAGCTTGGTGGTGGCCGACTGGGTGGGGATCGAGGCGCGGGTCAACCCCTGGGCGTCGAACGAACCGACATCTGAAGCCGCCATGGATATGTTCCGCACTGGCGTCGACCGATACAAGGCCGCTGCGGCCGCGATCTTTCTTTGTGATATTGGGGAGGTTAATCCGAAACAACGGCAGGTCGGGAAAGTCTCCGAACTGGCGTGCGGATACGGCGGTGGCTCGAACGCCTTCGCTGCGATGGGTCGGGTCTATGGCGTGAAGGTGCCTGAAGCCGAGGCCAAGAAAATCGTGACCGCGTGGCGCACGGCGAACCCGTGGGCGGTGGCCTACTGGCAAGCGGTGTCTAGCGCGGCGGCCCGCGCGATGCGGAACCGGGACGCTGATTTCAGCGCCGGCGCGGTGACGTATATGTTTGACGGCCAGCACCTCTGGTATTCGTTACCTTCAGGGCGGGTGCTATGCTACCCCTACGCCAAGCAAGATGATGCGGAGGGCATCAGCTACGCCAAGGCGGCGTGGAAGCCCGCAGCCAGCGCGAAAGAATGGCCGCGCGCGCGGTTGTGGCACGGCATCATGGTGGAGAATATCGCGCAGGCCATATCGAACGACGTGCTGCGGTTGGCGCTGCGCCGGCTGGATGCAGCGGGGCTGCACGCAGTGCTGCACGCGGTGCTGCACGTCCACGATGAGATCGTAGTGGAGTGTCTGACCGAGGATGTGGCGCAGGTGACGGCGATCATGACCGACGCGATGTGCTCGCCGCCGGCATGGGCGTCCCGCCTCCCGCTAGCTGTGGAAATCAAGGCGATGACGCGCTACGGTAAGTAGGCCTATAAATCAACGCCGCCCGGTGAGTGGTTCACCGGGCGGCGATAACCGAGGGGATCGACAATGGACTTTGTAGACCACCTATCTAGTCTCGCGGAGGGCGGCGAGACGCTACTAGTTGTGCATCAAAAGCCGGTGCTACGCAACGGGGAACAGCAGTTGCATGGCGACGGCGCCATAAAGTGTGTGTGGCCGGCGTTCCTGCCGGCGCGCTACACCCCCGCCCGCGCCGCGAGGGGCGAGGCATGGTATGCCAACACGGGCGCGTTCATCGTGGATCGGTTCCCGGACGGGAAGCCCCGCGCGGGCGCGGCATTCTGCGAATACGTGCTGGTCATGGTGCTGGATGACATCGGCACCAAGGCCAAGGTGCCGCCGCTGGAACCGACCTGGAAGATGGAAACCTCCCCCGGCAACTACCAGTGGGGCTACGTGTTCAGCGAGCAGCCCCGCGCGGAGATGTTCGCTGCGGCGATCATGGCGATAGCCGACGCCGGCTACACTGACCGAGGATCCACCAACCCGGTGCGGAACTTCCGCCTGCCGGGGTCGGTGAATCTAAAACCTGGCCGGGGCGCGTTTGCGTCGGTGCTCACGGAGTTCCACCCTGATCGGGAGTTTACCCTCGCCGGCATCTGCGCCGCGCTGGGCGTGACGCCGGGCGAGGCATCGTCGCGGGGAGGGTTGGGCGCGCGCAGCCCCACCCTGGCCGACGATGGGCTGGACGATGTGCTGGCGTGGCTGACAGCGGAGGGTCTGGTCCTGGACCGAGGCAACGCCTCTGGGTGGTGGGGTGTGATCTGCCCCAACGAAGCCGAGCATTCTGACGGCAATCCCGAGGGCCGCTATCTGCCGGCGAACCGCGCATACACCTGCCTGCACGAACACTGCGGCGACTGGAACAGCGAGCGGTTCCTGGCTTGGGTGGCCGACGAAGGCGGCCCCGACCAGTCCCCCGGTATGCGTTCCGAACTGCTGGCCGCGACGATGGCGGTGGTGATGGCCAAGCTGACGCCGGGCGATCTGTTCCGCGATGACCCTGCCGCGCAGTTGGCGGACATAGAGCGGCGCGAACTGGGCCGGGTTGAGAAAGACGCATGGTATACCCGGTTCGCCTACAACCAAGACGATGAAAACTATTTCGATCTGACGACACGGCGGGAGGTGTCGAGGTCCACCTTCAACGCGCTGTATCGCCACATCAAGTGTAACTCCCGCCATGCGGAAGGTAAGGGGTCGCGCAAAATCGAGGCGTCGGTGTGCTTCGATGAAAACCGGGAGGACCGGGGCGCGCTGGCCCTGGTGGGGATAACCTACGCGGCGGGTGATGATGTCGTGGTGTTCCGCGACGGTGACGCTTTTGGCAACCGTTGGCGTGACGCGCGCCCGGATGTGAGCGGCGCCAGCGGTAGCGCGCAGCCGTGGCTAGACCACTGCGCCGCGCTGATCCCGAACGAAGCGGAGCGCGCGCATGTGCTGGATGTGATGGCGTTCAAGACGCAGTTTCCTGGCCGCAAGATCAACCATGCTGTGCTGCACGCGGGCGATGAAGGCTGCGGGAAAGACACGATGTGGGCACCGTTTCTGTGGGCGGTGTGCGGCCCGGCGCTGCGTAACCGGGGGATGATGGACAACGACACCATATCGTCGCAGTGGGGATACCAGTTGGAATCTGAGGTGCTGGTGATCAATGAGCTGCGGGAGCCGGACGCGGGCGACCGCCGCGCGTTCGCCAACAGGCTCAAGCCGATCATCGCGGCGCCGCCGGAGATGCTGCCGATCAACCGGAAAGGGCTGCACCCCTACAACATGGTCAACCGGGTGTTCGTGCTGGCGTTCAGCAACGATCCGCTGTCTATCTCGCTGGCTTCGCAGGACCGGCGGTGGTTCTGCGTCTGGTCGCACGCGCCGCGCATGAGCGTGGTTGCGGCGGCGGATATGTGGGCTTGGTATACCAGCGGCGGGTTCGAGAGCATCGCGGCGTGGCTGATGGCGCGCGATGTGGCCGCGCTGAATGTGAGCGCCGCGCCCATGATGACCGAGTTCAAGGAGAACCTCATCGAGCATTCGCGGTCGGGCGCGGAGAGTTTCCTGGTCGGCATGATGCTGACCCGCACCGGGGAGTTCGCGCGTGGTGTGGTGGGGTCGCCGTTCCACGCGCTGTGCGACCGCCTCGCCGGCGCGGCGCCGACGGGGATGAAGATACCCCCGGCGGCTTTGCTGCACGCGTTCACGGAGGCGGGGTGGATCGACTGCGGGCGGGTCCACTCCGCTGAACACCCCACCAAGAAGCATGTGTTCTGCGCGCCGGGTCTGGATATCCAGATGAATAAAAGCGAGCTGCGCCGGGAGGCTGAACCCGCAGTGTCCACGCTGGGCCGGCTGTCGGTGGTGCAGTAGGCCGACTGAACCGCCGCGCCCTCGCACTGATGAAGGACCATCAAGTGACCGACAACCCCGACTTATCCATCCCCGTCGCCGATGGCAAGCCCACCAAGCGAATCCCGCTTAGCCGCGGGCTGTTCGCCATCGTCGATGCCGACGATTATGAGTTCCTGATGCAGTGGAAGTGGTATGCGAAAGTCGGACCCCGGTCAGTCTACGCTTGGCGCGATCAGTATCTGCCGGGCGGGAAGAGGATTAAGATCTTCATGCACCGGGTAATTCTCGAAACGCCGGCGGGCATGGGGACTGACCACGTTGACTGTGACGGCCTCAACAACACTCGGGGCAATCTCCGGAGCGTGACGAGGAGTCAGAATCAGATGAACCGCCGCCCTAATCTTGGCGGAACGAGTCCGTTCAAAGGCGTCTGTCTGGATACCAGCACCCCACGCAAGCCGTGGCGGGCGCGGATCGAGGTCAACGGCCGCACAATTCGTCTCGGCAACTTTAGCCGCGAGGATGACGCCGGCGCCGCTTACGCGGCCGCCGCTGTCAAATACTTTGGCGGTTACGCCCGCGTCAGTGATTGACGGCCGGCCCCGCCGCGCCTTGGCCAAAGAAAAACCCCGCCGGTGTGGCGGGGTTTTTGTTGGGGTGTGGCCGGCGTCACGCGCCCAGCTTGGCGCGGAGGCACTCGTTGTAGGTCCCGTGCCGCACGATCCGGTAGCCGGAGCGGGGGACCGCACCCTTGCACACAATGCTGTTGCCGTGCGCGTCGATCTGTAGCGTATACATGACGGTCTCCTTCAGGTTCTCCCCCTGCCAGGATGGCAGGGGGGGGGGCCGGCATACGGTATGCAGTCAGCCGAGCACGGCGGCGCGGCGTGCGGCCATCTCGTCGGGCGACAAGCCTCCCCGCATCGGCATCACGACGCCGAGGAAGCGCGGGTCTTGGGTGGCGACCAACAACGGGCCGTCGCCATTCCAATCGAACGTCGCGCAAGGTTCACCGGCGCGCGTCATCCCCTTGAACATGGCGGGATCCACGCCCGAGTAGGTGACGGGCCGCGCCTTCGGCGCGTCGTCGTGTGGCGACACGACGTGGCTGGCCCGGCTCCCGAGCATCGCCCCGTCCAAGCTGGGCACAACCCGGCGCCAGTCCGGGAACGTGCCGTCGACCAGCAATGCCGACGCCGGGAAGGTTTGCGTCACCAGCCCGCTGTCGATCACCTCGCCCGGCGCGGGCGTGGCTTGGCTCGGCATCCAGCGCACCTCGACCGTCTCCGTGCGGATGACGATCCAGTGCGCGTCTTTCTTCGTGGCCTTGAGCGCGGCCAGGAACGCCTTGTTGCTGATCGACAGGATGATGTGCGCCGGGGTCGCACCCACCGGGTTCGGGGCGCAGTAGCCCTCGGTCGCGGGCAGTCGCAGGACGCCCATGCGGAGGCCGTCAGTGGCCACCAGATGCACGCCGTCGGGGGTCGGCGCAACGTGAACGCCGTTGAGATAGTAGCGGGTCGTCTCGGTGCTGGCGAACTGCGCGATGTGCAGGAAGTCGCTGGCGGGAAAGATGGCGCGGATGTCGGAGGAGAAAGCGGTCATGGTCGGTATCCTTCTGGTTGGTCTCCCCCTGCCGGGATGGCAGGGGGGTGGGGGTGGGCGGGTCAGTCGGCGTCGTAGGGGATCAAGTCACTCACGATGCGGTGGCACTTATTCGCCTGCTTCCCGGCGAGGCGCGCGGCCTTCGCCGTTGCGCTCCAGGGGGGCATGCCGAACGAAAGGGCGTGCACCCACGCGGTGTCCGCGACATGTGCATAGTACAGACGGGCCGCCGCGTGCTCGATGTCGTCGTGCGCGGTGGGGTTGAGATATTCCCGCGTCACCTGGGAGGGGGTCAGACGTGGCGCCCACTTGTTGCGGGCCTCCAACGCCGCCTGCAGGCGACGCCGGAACTCTTGCTTGCTCATGGTTGTCGTTGTCATTGGCGTGATCCTTTAGGTGGGTGTTACGACTTGGCCGTGTGCGCGATGGCAAGCCGGGCCGCACGCTCCAGGGTGTCCAGCATGTCAGTCAGGTAGTCCTGCGCGTCGGCGAACATTCCGCCGGCAACGTGCAGCGCGTCGGGGTCGCCCGCCGCCTCGCCCAAGGCGGAGGTCAGCGCGGCATCCATAGCTGTGATAGATATGGACAGTTGCGCAACGAGAACGCGGGCGGCGTGGAGGTGGGGGGTGATGGTGATGGTGTCGGTCATGGTCGTGTTCCTTTACTGTCGCCCCCTGCCGGGATGGCAGGGGGGTGGGCGTGGGGTTAGTCGGTGTCGGTGATAACATCGGTGAGGTCGGCGCCGGTCAGGTTGACGCAGTACAGGTCAGCATCGCTCAAGTTGGCACCGGTCAGGTCGGCACCGGTCAGGGTGGCGTGGCGCAGGCGGGCGCCGCTCAGGCGGGCGCGGGTCAGGTTGGCGCGGGTCAGGTCGGCGCCGCGCAGGTCGGCGCTGGTCAGGATGGCGCTGGTCAGGATGGCGCGGTGCAGGTTGGCGTGGTGCAGGTTGGCGCGGGTCAGGTTGGCGCGGGTCAGGTCGGCGCTGGTCAGGATGGCGTCGGTCAGGTCGGCGCCGCGCAGGTCGGCGCCGCGCAGGTCGGCGTCGATCAGGTTGGCGCGCGCGCCCGCCGGGTCGTCAGCCAACCACAGCTTGTGGCTAGCCAGGATGGCGGCGAGGTCGGCGGCGGTGATGGTGTCGGTCATGGTCGTGTTCCTTTACTGTCGCCCCCTGCCGGGATGGCAGGGGGGTGGAGGGGGTGGGCGAGATCAGCCCCGAGCGAAGCCCCATTCGCGTCCGAGTGCCCGCTCGTCAAACTCGGCCAGCACCCGCTCGGCGCAGTGATCGTGCCAAGATTTCTCCTCGATGCTATCCATGGCCGGGGCCGCATCGGCGGGCAGATGCACCTCGTCGAGGAACCTCTGGTTGAGGATGGCGAGGTCGGCGGCGCTGTAGCCCTCGGTGTTATCGTCGGTAAAGCGGGTCATGGTCGAATTCCTTCTGGTTGGTATCCCCCCGCCGGGATCGGCAGGGGGAGGGGATGGATTAGGCGTGGATGATGATTCCGTTGGATGCGGCCAGCGCGATGCCTGCGGCGGTAAAGCGGATCCAGACGTCGCCCTCCCACTTGGAGGTCGTCAGCAGACCAGCCTTCTTTGCGGCAGTGAGGTAACCGTTGCTATCCATGGTCTGAGCCACGTTCCCGCCGACCAGCGGTGTGCCGGACCAGTTGCCGGCATCGGCGGCGTATTTAACGAAGAGGGCGAGGGCTGCGGGGGAAAGGGTCATGGTCGGATTCCTTCTGGTTGGTATCCCCCCGCCGGGATCGGCAGGGGGGGTAGTCCTAGATAACAATAATACAATAGCAGATGTTGTTACGTTTGTCAAGTAGCCGGGATAACCTGGCGGTGGGCAGGCTCAGCCGCTGACATGCGCGATGGCGATGATGCCGACCGCGATGAGAGCGGCGAGGGCGATGGTGAGGTTCTTAATCTTTTCATAGAACGGCATGGTCGGTATCCTTCTGGTTGGTCTCCCCCCGCCGGGATGGCAGGGGGGTGGGCGGGTGAGGTCAGCGAACCTCGTATGAAATAATTACCCAAGGTTCGCGCAAGGCATCAACAGCATAGACTTCCTGGCGCTGGCGGGTGGTGGCGGCCCGCTTGCGCGCCAAGGCCAATGCGTCGGCGTGAGTGTCGAAGCATCTATACGTGCGCCAGCGTTCGGGAGCGAACCCGCGCCGGCCTTCCACCAGGGCGGCCACGAAGTAGGTCACGGGGCCGATGGGAGCATGGGGGTGAAGGGGGATGGTGTTGGTCATGGTCGGTATCCTTCTGGTTGGTCTCCCCCCGCCGGGATGGCAGGGGGGTGGGCGTTTGCATACGGTATGCAGTCAGGCAGCCACGGCCATCGGTTCGGTCGCCGCGTGCAGGTAGGTCGCGGCCTTCTCGGCGGCAGCGGCGGCACGGAAGATGGCGCGGGGGTCGTCACGCAAGCCCTTGATCCAGGACGCGATGTAGCTAGCGTGGTCGGGCCGAGGCTCAGGGCTGACGCCCAGGTCGGCGCACAGGTAGGCCGCGCCCAGTTCGGCAATCAGTTCCTCGAAGGCGTAGTCGGGGTCACCAAAGCGACCCTTCAGGCTGCGGTCGAGGCGGCTCTTATGGCCGGACCAATGGGTCAGTTCGTGCAGCAGCACCGCATAGTAGGCTTCTGGCGTATTGAAGTCGGCGAACTGCGGCATCTGCACGATGTCCTCCGAGGGGCGGAAGAAAGCCCGCGCCCCGCCGTGCCGGATGACGGCATGGGTCGCCGTGGCGAACGCATCCGCGCCGGCATGGCGCTCGCCGATAGGCATAGGCACGGGCGGCGCGGTCGGCGCGAGGTAGGGCGCGGTCAAGCCGTCGCACTGGTCCGCATTGAAAACAAAATATGATTTCATCAGCGGGAACATCTTGGCCGCTTCCGTTTCGGTCGCGGCCTTCGCGACCTTCGTGAAGAAGAAAACCGTGGTGGCCTTCTCGCCCTTCCGGACCTGCCCGCCCGCCGCTTGTGCGGCTTTGTAGGTCAGCCAGTAGCGGGACTGGTAGCCGTGGTCCTGCGCGGCGCCCCAAAGGATCAGCGTATTGATACCCTGATAGCCCTCGCCCGTGGCGCGGAGGGGCCGACCCATCGGGCCGCCGCTCGCCCATGACTTGGACCAAGGCGCGGTGCCGGCCTCCAACATGGCGATGATCTTGTTCGTAACCGTTTCATAAGCAGACATGGTGTGATCCTTTACTGTCTCCCCCTGCCGGGATGGCAGGGGGGTGGGGGGGGTGGGATTAGTCTGCCGCGCCGCGCTGAGGCTGCGGCGGGAACGTCGTGCGTGAGTAGGTCGAGCGGAGCTTGGCCACCGTCTGCTCGTCCTGCGCCTGCGTCAGATACAGGCAGGCAGAGGGGTGCGCGGTCGGGTAGTCCTCAATCCGCTTGATCTCGGTGCAGACCCAGCCAGATTTCAGGCGGCGCAGCACCACCGTCGTGCGGATGACGCTCCGCCCGGCTTTGACATAGGCGGCGGGCAGCGCGTTGCCGGATTTTGCGTGCAGTTCAGCGCCGGCACGGTAGGAGGCGGCAATGCCGAGGGCTTCCAGCCGCGCCTCGGCATCCATGGCCAGCTCGCGGATGTGCTGGCCGGCGGTGTAGGTGTGTGAGCGGGCCGTGCCGTTGCAGGCGGCGAGCGCGGCGGTCAGCGCGTCGAGCGCCGG
>Ga0181346_1000579_pt1 | contig 16047 bp, 16 predicted proteins | sample Su13VDMM15DN_FD_130100 | JGI IMG/M metagenome (GOLD analysis project Ga0181346, IMG submission 130100) | Freshwater viral communities from Lake Michigan, USA - Su13.VD.MM15.D.N | ecosystem: Environmental > Aquatic > Freshwater > Lake | place: USA: Michigan | collected 2013-07-15 | reverse complement strand
GAAGCTCAAGCCATGATTGAAAAGTATAAGTCTGACCGTGATTCTGAGTTGGAACAGGCTCGTTTAGCTTTTGATAAATATAAGGCTGACCTTGATTCCCAGACGAAACTGGCTATTGCAGAACTCCAAGCCCAAGCATCTAAGGAAACGACTGCAATGGGCATCTCCGCTAAAGACGAGGCTAATGAATATGCTTCGGACGGAACAACTAAGCCTAAAGCCGGAATCGAGAAAATCGTTGCATCATTTACTGAGAGCATGGAAAAGCTGGCCCAAGCTCAACAGGAGTCAACTGAGAAACTTGCTCAAGTATTGACTAGACCTAAGAAACTCGTTCGCGGGGCTGATGGTCGCGCTGTCGGTGTTGAATAATGCCGGTAACTGTAAACCACCAGTTAACGGCGACAACGCCGGATGACCCTCTGTTCGAGATCAAGCCGAGCAACTGGAATTCAGAACACGCGGTAACGATTAACGCTGTAGGCTCGGAAATCTCAGGGGCTTTTGGTAACGGTGGTGGGGTTACGTTTGGTCTGTCTGCTGACGGTAAGATAACCGCCTCTGCCCCTGCGGGCGGTGGTGGACTTACGAATATCAACGTAAGCGCGGGAACGACCTCTAATAACCTGTCGGCTTTGACGTTCAGCAACGGAAGCGGCGTTTCCTTCGGGTTAAATGGCTCGGTAATTACTGCCTCGGTTCAGACTAACTATCTGACTACGGCGATGGCCTCTAACCGTGGAACTGATTTTGTCCAGGCTACAGCAGCTTTCGCCGGAACTAACGCAAGCGGAACGATAGCCTCTAACGGTATCTCTGTAAGTGTAGGGAACTACATCACTACCGCTAGAGCTTCAAACGACGCTGTAGGACTTAACACAGCTTTAACTGCTGGCCCGTTGGCTTGGACTGTTAATAGCTCAGGAATCAGTCTTAACGCTAGTAATGCTGCTGGCACGACTTCAGGTTTTGGCGGTAATTTAATTAGCGGGTCAATGACCCACAATACCGCAGGACTGAATTTAAGCCTTAATCATCCGGCTTGGCTTACTACGGCGATGCAGTCTAACGCCGCGACGATCAGCAATATCAGGGTTTCAGCAGGAACGACAAGCAATCTCTTGTCTGCTCTGACGTTCTCCAATAGTAACGGTGTGAGCTTTGGCATTAACGGCTCAACCATGACCGCATCACATAACGGTTTGACCACGGCTAGAGCGTCAAATGACGGTGTTGGACTTAATACCGCACAGTCTAATGTTACGTGGTCTGTAAACAGTGCCGGTATCAGCCTAGACGCTAGGGGTTACGCCGGAACCGGATTTACTGGCACTAACGCGACTGCAACACTAAATAGCAACGGCTTACAACTGTCTGTCGCTGGTGGCGGGGTTATCAACCAGACCGGCCCGAATATCTCAGCAGGAACGGACTCACTGTTTACCAGTGGAACCGTAACCTTTGGTAACGCCTTTAGTGGGTCTTTTGTTACCAGTAACGGCTCTGTTGTTTATTCAAACGCCTTCCTAACTACCGCAATGGCATCTAATCGCGGAAGCGATTTTGTCGCAGCTACCGCTGCATTTGCCGGAACCAATGCAAGTGGAACTATTGCCAGCAACGGAATCAGCGTAAGTGTAAACGCTGGTGGTGCCGCGCAGACTTATTCAGGGCTGAATCATTATAACGACTTGGTTCAGGTAGCAGGACAGGCAGGACAGGGCACTTTGCAGTTCGACCCGATGAGAATTGAGAATTACGTTCAATTTGACCGCTTCTGTCTGCCGGTGATTAACACTAATTCCTCAAACTCAAGCGGCTCTCATACGTTGAGTTTCTGGATTGGTCTTTATACGAGGACTTCTAACACTTTGTCCTTGTATCAGAGCGTATCGGCTACTACAGCTTTGACGCACTCAGGCACAGTCGGGAGTTACTCGCTGTATTCGGGTATTCGGTTGTTCACTATCCCGTTTACTACAACCCTCCCCCCTAATGATTATTGGGTTGGTTTCTTGTCTCGGACTACAACGGGCGGCGCTAACGGAACGTATAGCAACCTGTTGGCAAGCAATATCAATAGTAACTTTTTGGGCATGTTTGGAAGCTCTCACAACACCACTTACCAATTAACGATTGGACAGGGTGTGTATAGCGCAACGACCAGCTCAATACCTGGGTCTGTTGGTTTTACACAGATTCGCGGTTCTGACTCCGCTGCATTGAGAGCGCCGGTTGTAATAATGGCCTACTCAACGGTGTGATATGGAAACTTTCATCCAAGACGGCATCACTTGGGGAATTATCTATAACGTAGGTGGTAGCTTGTTTTTGTGTGTCAATGTTGATGAACCTTACCCTCAGAAAATTTATCTAATCGAAAGGATTTAGTGAAACCACAATTAGTGGAGGTAGGTAGGCACAACCAAGAATTAGAAAAATCCACCCAAAGGATTATCAAAGGTGGAAGCTGGAAAAAACAGAGGATTGTTTCCTTAATTCCAGCAAGTGAAATGATACCCACTAAAGTTTATTTGTCTCACTGTGGGTTGATGTTCCCTCCGAATCAGTCTGTTCACAGAATGGCCGCAATAGGTATGGAGGTAGGACTAGCCTTCTCCGACTCAATAGCGCAAATCCTAGAGCATCCTGAGCTAGGAAATTGGGAATACCTCTTAACGATTGAGCATGACAACATCCCTCCGGCTGACGGAGTGTTGAAACTCTTAAAACGGATGGATGAACACCCTGAGTTTGCTTGTATCGGTGGACTCTACTGGACGAAGGGTGAGGGTGGAGTTCCTCAAATCTGGGGCGACCCTAAAGACCCTGTATTGAATTTCAGGCCGCAGCCTCCGGTGCCTGGACAGCTTGTTGAATGTTGTGGAACGGGAATGGGTTTTAACCTCTGGCGAATGTCCATGTTTAAAGACCCGAAACTTCGTAGACCGTGGTTTAAGACTGTCGCGGGTGCTGAAGGTTTGGGCACTCAAGACCTCTACTTCTGGGGCGATGCCAGAAAACACGGTTACAGATGCGCGATTGATTGCGACGTTCTGGTGGGCCATTACTCACATTCCGACGACATTACTTGGTGAAAATGAAAACTGAACTCAAGCTAGACATTGGTTGCGGCAAGAACAAAAAAGAAGGCTTCATTGGTGTAGATCAATACAAGATGCCTGGTGTTGATAAGGTCATGGACGTAAGGAAGAAATGGCCTTACAAAAACGACTCCGTTTCAGAGGTTCACTGTTCGCACTTTATCGAACACCTGACTTCTAACGAGCGTATTCATTTCCTGAACGAGCTTTATCGGGTGATGAAAAAGGGTAGTAAATGCACTCTGATTGCTCCGCATTGGGCGAGTAATCGAGCTTACGGCGACCCGACGCACCAGTGGCCTCCTATCAGTGAAATGTTCTTTTATTACCTGTCTAAAGAGTGGCGCAAGACTCAAGCCCCTCATACAGATCAGGAATTTAACAAAGATGGTTATAACTGCGACTTTGAAGCGACTTGGGGATATTCCATGAATCAAGCTCTTACTAGTAGGAATCAGGAATACCAACAACACGCATTGCAGTTCTTTAAAGAGGCCGCACAGGACACTGTTGCGACTTTGACTAAGAAATGATTGGTGGTTTCCAAGTCGGGGCGTTTAGCCTCGCTTTCCAGCAAGAGGGCGTAATTGTAGACACGCCCTTTTCGTTGGGGCAGGGCGACGATTATCCAGGTTGGGATAAGAAGGCTTGGAAGAAGCGTAAGACTCAAGAGGACGCTTTAGAGCAGACCATTGAGGAAACGTATAAGAAAGTCATGGGTATCGCTCCTACTCAGACTTTTGTAGCTAAAGCCAAGAAAGAGATTAAACAGCAGGTTGTAGAGACTAAGCGAGAGTTTGAAGATTACTCTCAGGTCATTTCTTGGCTACAGACTCAACAGATGCTTGTTGATAAATATATTAACGAGCTTTTACTTCAGCGTGAAATAGACGATGAGGAAACTTTACTATTACTAATGTAACGCATCATTGTGATTGTGTGGTTTTCCATAAACGATACGCAACTGATGACGGTTTGCATATCTGTTTAAAGCAAATGGAATACGTAGAGTCTGAGAAAGACTGGCGCTGCCCTACACATGGGCTTTATTCAACCCAAATAGAACGCGGACATAAAAAGACATTCGATGATCTACGAAAGTCGATGTAATTCCTGCGGGAAACTATACGAGTATATAAAACCGGCGAGTCAGTATCTTGATTCGCCGTTTTGTTGTGGTGAGAGGACTGAGAAGGTCATTCTTAGCGCTCCTATGGGGCATGTGGTGAATATCCACTACACAAGCCCGATAGACGGACGACCGATTACCACTAAGCAAGCCCGTATTGATGACTTAAAGCGTAGTGGTTCCCGCCCTTGGGAAGGTTTAGAGCAAGAGAAGAAAGTAGCCCAAGAGCGCAAGAAATACGAAGAAAAAATTGAAGATAAAAAACTAGAGGCTGCTGCGGTTCAAGCGTGGCAGTCCTTAAAACCTGAACAACGTAAAGTTTTGGAGACTACTTAACCCTTCTGCAAGGGTCTTGCCCTCTGTCGAGAGACACGGCTTCCGGTGGACGCAGATTAAGCCGGTTTGATGAGGTTTTTATGAGCGAACTGGATACCCAGATCGAAGAAGTTGTTGAAGCTGAAGTTGTAGATACCCCGAAGTCAATGGATGACACCATCCGCGAGACTTACGAAGCAATCCAGAATCGGGGCGAGGAAACAGAGGAACAGGCCGAGGCTAGGGAACGGGATGAAAAAGGCCGGTTTAAAGCCTCCCAAAAGGCCGAGGAAACGCCTGTAGAGGTTTCTGAGCCGGTGGCCGAGGAAACACCCCAAGAGGTCGCTCCGGTTGAACCTGTGCCGGTTGTGGTGCCTCCTGAAGTCCAAAGGCTAGGACTTAAAAAAGAAGAAGCCGAGGCTTACGCGCAAGCCCCTGAAGTCCTTAAACAAGCATTTATCCGCAGATCGGAGGAAATGCACAAAGGATTAGAGCAGTTCAGGACTAAAGCGCAGTTTGGTCATCAAATGGAACAAGTCATTGCTCCGTTTACCCAACAAATTCAAGCGATGGGCGCGACCCCAGAAATGGCGGTTTCTCGACTACTCGCAGCAGAATCTCAATTAAGGAACGGAAGCCCTGAACAGAAACAGGCAATGTTCTTTAAGTTGGCACAAGACTACGGAGTTCAGCTTAACGGTGAGATGCCGACAGTTGACCCGAACGTATCCGTCCTTCAGCAGCAAATACAGCAGTTGACTGGATGGATTCAGCAAAAGCAGCAGAGGGAAGAACAAGCGCAGCAGGAAACACTGAACAGTGAAATCCAGCGTTTCGCATCCAACCCTGCAAATAAGCACTTTGAAGCCGTTAGAAACGACATGGCTGCTCTCTTACAGGGCGGAGTCGTAACGACGCTTCAAGAAGCCTACGACCGCGCAGTTTACGCAAATCCGAACACTCGAACTCAGTTGCTTGCAGAACAACAAGCACAAGTAGAGGCGAAGCGGAAAGCGGAACTCGCTCAAAAGGCACAGGAAGCCAAGAAAGCCGCGAGTGTGAATGTTCCTAAAAAAGGAAGTTCTACTCCTAAACGGCCTGTTGGCACTATGGACGAAACAATCCGAGCCACAGCAGAACGGCTTGGACTAATTTAAGGATTAAATCATGGCCACTCCTGGTCAAAGTTCACTGTTTACTACCTTTACGGAACTGGTCTCTACGACCTACCGTAACCACAGCAAGGAAATTGCTGACAACGTATCGACCCATAACGCACTGTTCCGCCGGATGACCGAAAAAGGTCGTATTCGTCTGGAAGATGGCGGTCTGTCGATTGTTCAACCCCTCGACTACGCTGAGAACACGACTTACCAGCGTTACTCCGGTTATGACGTTCTGAACGTCGCCGCGAGTGATGTGATTTCGGCTGCTGAATTCCCGTGGCGTCAAGTCTCCGTCAACGTCGCTGCCTCTGGTCTTGAGATTCGCACGAACTCCGGTGCTAACCGCATCATCAATTTCGTTAAAGCGAAAATCAAGAACGCGCAACGCACGATGGCTAACGGTCTCTCGGATGACCTTTATTCGGATGGCACCGCGTCTAACCAGATGAACGGCCTTCAGGCGATTATTGCTGATGCTGGCACTGGCACCGTTGGCGGTATCAATAGCTCCACGTTTAGCTTCTGGCAGAACCAAGTCCGCGACGCTTCAGACCAGTCTGTTACCGTTTCGGCGGCGACTATCGAAGCTGGAATGATGCTCCCGCTGTGGCTGGCTACGACTCGCGGTAACGACACGCCGGACCTGATTGTTATGGACCCAGTGTATTTCGCTTACTACGAAGCCTCTCAGTCGAGCCTCAAGCGTTACGCCCCGTCTGACGATGGTAAGGGCGGCATGATCTCGATGAAATACAAGACCGCTGATGTGTTCTTTGATTCGACCGCATCGGGTGTTCCGGCCTCGCATATGTATTTCATCAATACGGACTTCCTTGAACTCGTCGCGCATCAAGACGCGAACATGGAAATCATGCCGGAACTGCGCTCGGTCAATCAGGATGCAATCGTTATCCCGATTCTGTTCCAAGGCAACTTGGTGGTTTCTAACCGCGCTCGTCAGGGCGTTGGCAAAGCCTAATTAACCACTAAAAAGGAGATTGATATGAGTTACATCATTGGTATGAACCTGACGGACGTTCGCACTAACGCGGAAGGCCCTGCTTTTACTTTGGGCAGCGTTGGTCGGACTTCGGACGGTAAACAGTATAAGTATGTGCAATACAATAGCGGTGCTGGTGCGGTGGCTGCGGTGGCTGGTAATGTGGTTTATTACTACGCTCCTTCGGGCGCTTCGGCTGGTGCTACCACGGTGGTTACGTCTGACCTGTCAGATTCGGCTGCCGTGGGTGCCGGTGTTCTTCAGGCTGTCATTGCTTCAACGGGTTATGGTTGGATTCAGACTAAAGGTTCCGCGACCCTGAACACGGCTCTGACTGCTGGTGCTGACGGTAACGCGCTGACTCCGGTTGGCGCGACTGACGGCACGTTGGACGTTTCGGCTCTGGTTACTGACCATCATTGCGCGGTTGCGGTTGATGCTTCGGCAAAAATCGTGATGTGTCTGTTCCCTGACTAATTAAAAGCAATAAATCGTTTCACCTTGGGGCGGCTTCGGTCGCCCCTTTTTTTATGGGTATTCATCCGAGTATCCATAACAAAACCATTCCTAAACAGGAGATGAAATGAGCGTAGCTCTGGCCCCTCAACGGCCCCCGTATATTGAATTTAAAGTTATTGCGAAGGATGACCCGAAGAAAAGTGTAGAGCTTGGTTATCGGGTAACTAAAGACGTTGAAATGGCTTACATCATGCAACCTGGGTCTAAAGATCAGGTTGAGATGGTGGCTAGTGATTGGCTGGCTTCTATTAAAAGAAAGTCACTAGAGAACAGGGCAGATGCTTACCCGCCTGATTGGGTAGACGCTTTCCATAAAAAGTATGAAGCGTGGAAAGCAGGAATGGAACCGCCTCTTAATGGAACCTCAGTAAAACAGTGGGCTTTGCTGTCTCCTGCTCAAGCTGAGAACTTTATTGCCCTACGTATTCTTACGATTGAGGACGTAGCGGCGATGACTGAGGAAGCGATGGCCCGTTTAGGGATGGGCGGTCGGAATCTCCGTGAACAGGCTAGAGAGTGGCTTAAAGGCAAACAAATTGCCGACGCAGCCATGACTGAGAACTTAGAACTTAAAAAGCGGGTTCAGGAGCTTGAGGAACTCGTTAAACAAATGCTTGAGGCTAAACCTAAAAAAGGTCGGCCTCCTAAAATTGCAGAGGCTGCCTGATGACTTGTCTTTCGATAGTTCAAAAAGTTTGCTTGAGGGTTGGTCTAGATTCGCCCTCGTCGGCTGTTGGTTCGACTGAACGGCAGACATTGCAAATCCTTGAATTGTCGAACGAGGCAGGGCAGGAGCTTTCGCGTCGGTATCCGTGGCAAGCTCTTTTGGGTGTTGCGAACTTCACGACTGTAGCGACTGAAGTTCAAGACACCCTCACGGATATTGTTCCGAGTATTGATTACATCATCAATGACACGATTTGGAACAGGACTCTCCGTAGACCGGTATTCGGCCCCAAGACTCCTCAAAATTGGGAGCAACAAAAAGCCTTTGCGATTAACGGCCCTTGGTCTGGTTATCGGATTATCGGTGGGGAGTTGGCGATGTATCCCATTCCTACCGCTGGTCAAGATTGTTACTTTGAATACATTTCTAAGAATTGGGTAACGACCTCAACGGCTTCAACCTCTCCGTATTGGACTAACGACGCGGACGCGGCGAAGATTGATGAAAACCTGATTATCCTAGACACGATTTGGCGTTGGAAACAACAACGAGGATTGGATTACGCCGAGGACTTCGCTAAGTCTGAACGTCTGTATCAAGACCTAGCGAATAGGGATGGCGGTAAGGATTGGCTTAATCTATCCAATACGAAATACGACATTTTCCCTGGTGTCATTGTTCCTGCGGGTAGTTGGAACCTGTGAGAACCGCCCTCCGACCGATTAACAGGGCGTTTAAAGCTGCCCTCTCGTCTATCTCTGCTCCTACGGGTGGTTGGAACGCCCGTGATGCTTTGGGAGCGATGGAGCTTACAGACGCGGTATCTATTGAGAATTGGTATCCCTCGACCTCAGACCTTCAGTTGAGAATGGGGTATAGCAATTTCGCTACTGGTTTGCCTTCTCAGGTCGAGTCGTTGATGGCTTACAACGGACTGACTGCTAACAAAATGCTGGCTGGTTCGGGAACGGCTCTTTATAACGTGACTTCCGGTGGTGCGGTGGGTGCTGCTGTTAAATCGGGTTTAACTAACGTCCGGTTTCAGTATCAAAACTACGCCAATACTTCAGGCAATTATCTTTACATGGTAAACGGTCAAGATTCTCCTATGTATTGGGATGGGTCTACCTTTACCGACGCTGCAATTACTGGTGTGACTAAGGCTAATCTTATTCACATTAACCAGCATAAAAACCGCCTTTGGTTTGTAGAGAAAAACACTTTAAAGGCGTGGTATCTCTCCACCTCTGCGATTGCTGGCGCTGCCACAGCCTTTGACCTATCTGGCGTTGCTCAGATGGGCGGGTATTTAATGGCTATGGCGACTTGGACTGTGGACGGTGGACAAGGTGTCGATGATTTAGCTGTGTTTATTACCTCATGGGGAGAGGTGATTGTTTATAAAGGAACAGACCCCTCTAGTGCTAATACTTGGGCTTTAGTAGGTATCTGGCAGATCGGCGCTCCTGTAGGACGTAGATGCTTTATGAAGTATTCCGGCGACCTCCTGATTATCTGTCAGGATGGTGTTTACCCTATGTCGGGTGCCCTTCAATCATCAAGGGTTAATCCGAAGGTTGCGCTAACAAACAAGATTCAATTCGCTGTCAGTGAAGCCGTAACTAATTACGGTGATAACTTCGGTTGGCAGTTGATTCAATTCCCGAAGCAGAATCAGCTTTATCTAAATGTTCCCGTTAATGAAGGTTCTTCGCAACAGCAGTATGTAATGAACACCATAACTAAATCTTGGTGCAATTTTACGGGTTGGGCTGCTAACTGTTGGGAACTGTTCAACGACCATATCTATTTTGGTGGGAATACTGTCGTTGGGAAGGCTTGGGATACCTTCGCTGATAACGGTTCAAACATTACCGCAGACTGTCTGCAAGCGTTTAGTCCTATGGGTTCCCCTGGAAGAATCAAACGATTCAACATGATTAAGCCGTATTTCAGGACTGACGGAAGCCCTGCGATAGCCGCTAATTTGAATATTGACTTTAATACCGAAGATACGACCGCCCCGATTACCTTTGCCCCTACGACTTACGCGGTATGGGATACGGCTCTATGGGATGACGGAGTTTGGTCTGGTGGATTAAGACCAGTAGAGAAATGGCAAGGAGTCTCAGGTGTAGGAGTTTGGGCTGCGCCTAGAGTTAAAACCGCCTCTAGTGGGATTGATGTTCATTGGGTTTCCACGACGATTGAAATGGAAAACGGCGGGGTTCTGTGATTGTTTCAAATCCCTATATAGGGGATTGGGTTGCTTCAAGAATCAACGGAATGTTTGATAAGTATTCCTCTAACGCTTTGGGGTTACTTATCAACGGAGACATTAAAGCAGGGGTGATATACGAGGACTTTAATAAAGCCTCTGTAGTTTGTCATATAGCTTGTGAGTTTCTCTCCGGTGAGTTTTTAGCTGCAATCTTTGACTATCCGTTTAACTCTTTAAACGTCAACAAGATTATCTGTCCAGTTGCTTCGGATAATCAAAAGTCTATCAATTTAGTTGAAAAAATGGGTTTCTCTATTGAGGGAGTCTTAACAGACTGTCATCCCAATGGAGATATTTTGCTTTACACAATGAAGAAATCAGATTGTAAATATCTGAAGGATAAATATGGGAAAAAGCTCCTCACCGCCTCCGGCTCCTGATTACGCTGGTGCTGCTACTGCTACCGCACAGGGTAATTTAGAAGCGACTCGCGCTGCTACCGAAGCGAACCGGATTAATCAATACACCCCTTATGGGTCTTTGACTTACTCACGCGACCCGAACGCGGCGACCCCTGATAGTGGTTGGAGTCAGTCCATTAACCTAAATGACGTAGGGCAGAAACTTCTGGATTACCAGAATAACGCCTCTCTTGGTTTGGGTGAGCAGACCGGCCTTGCGCTTGATCGAGTGGGTCAAGGTCTTTCTCAGCCGTTTGATTTCGGCTCTGTGGGTGATGTTCAGAACGCCGCAGAAGGCGCTATTACTTCAAGACTAGACCCGATGTGGGATAGGAAACAATCTCAGACCGAGACTCAATTAGTCAATCAAGGGCTTCGTCCTGGAACTGAAGCCTACGACAACGCAATGAAAGACTTTAACTTCGGTCGGAATGACGCTTATCAACAAGCTATTTTGTCCGGTATTAACACGATGCCGCAGACCTACCAGTTAGCTAATTCTCTGCGTAGTCAACCGTTGAATGAGCTAAACGCTTTACGGACGGGTTCGCAGGTCACTAACCCCACGTTTAACCAAGTTCCCCAACAGCAAACGACTACGGGCGCGAATATGTTGGGCGCAGCTCAGGCTCAAGGGCAATACGGCGGTGATCTTTATAACGCGCAGGTTGGTCAAGACAACGCAATGACTAAAGGGCTATTTAGCCTCGGCACATCGGCTATTGCACTTTCTGACGTTCGTCTTAAATCAAATATTGAACGGGTAGGAACGCACCCGCTTGGTATTGGTATTTACGAATACGACATTTTCGACCGCAGAGAGCGTGGCGTTATCGCTCAAGAGGTTAAAGAAGTAATGCCGGAAGCCGTTATTGAGCGCGAAGATGGCTACCTGATGGTTGATTACGGGAGGCTCTAATGGCTGAAATGTTTTCGCCTTACGGTGCAGAAGCCGGTGAGATTGACCGCCGCCAGAAATACGCGGAACTACTCCGTCAGCAATCAATGGAGCCACTTCAGGGGCAATCCTCCGGTAGGTTTGCTGTTCCTATTAGCCCGCTTGAAGGTTTGGCTAAGATGCTCCAAGCCTATTCCGGTCGCAAGGGCGTTGAGGGGGCAGAACAGCAACGTAAAGACCTGTCGGGCCGGATGGACACAGAACGCTCTACGGATATGACTGCACTTGCTCAAGCTCTCCGTGGAACTCCTGCGCGTCCTCAAGTCATGGGTTCAGATGACCAATCCATGCTTGCAGACCAAGGCGGAGAGGCTAACCCGATGACCCAAGCGGTTCAGGGCGACCCGAACCAAGCCGCGATGATTGCTCTGCAAAGCCGCTTGCCTGATGTAAGACAAATGGCCCCTGGATTGATGCAAATTGGGGAGACTCGCCAGAATCGTCAGGAAGATAAAGCCTTCCGTGGTGAACAGGCTCAAGCTCAACGAGACTTCCAGATGGAACAACTGAGAATGAGGGCGGAAGATCAAAGGGCCTCTGCTCAAGAACGCGCAGCAGCACAGAGACAGCTTGTGCAGATGCAGATTGAAGCTAAGCGAGAGGCCGCTAGGGATAGGGCCGCGATGGTGGCGGCTAATCGTCCGCAGGGGCAGGTTCAGGTTGTAAACACTGAAAACGGCATTTTCCGAGTAATGCCTGATGGTCAAATGGCCCCGCTGATTGACCCCGCAACGGGTAAAACCCTGATGCCGAAAGCTGCCGCAGGGAAGGCGGCTAAAACCGATGTGGATAAGACGATGGACTTGTATATGGCTGCGAGTAACGGGCTTATCTCCGGTCTTTCCAAAACCACAACCGGCCCCCTTGCTGGAAGGCTCCCCGCGACCACTACTCAAGCGCAAGTCGGTGAGGGCGCTGTTGCTGCGATGGCTCCGGTTCTTAAGCAACTGTTTAGGGTTGCCGGTGAAGGCACGTTTACCGATAAAGACCAAGAACTTCTGTTGGACATGGTTCCGACTCGTAAGGACACGCCGGAAGCCCGTAAACAAAAGATTGCCAACATTGACAACATCGTAGCGGCGAAACTTGGCTTGCCTATCCCTGACCGTGGAGACAAAGCGACCCCGCCTTCAGCGCAATCTTCCCCCGTTGATGCCCTTTTGGATAAATACAAATAATGGCAACCCTTGAACAACTGGAATCCGCCTTAATCAAGGCTGACGCTGCGGGTGACGTTGACGGGGCTAAGATTCTGGCCGGTGAGGTCAGAAAGCTCCGAAACCCCGTTAAGCAGATCGACATTAACGGCCCCCAAGGTGCCGCGTCAGACTCAGCATGGAAAAACGCCGCCGCTGGTGTTGGTAAAGCGATTTACGACACTGGAAGGGGTTTAGGTCAGCTTACGGGTTTAGTCTCGTCAGATGACGTTAAAGAATCCCGCCGCCTTGATAAAGACTTAATGGATACAGGCGCAGGGTTCGCCGGTAATGTTGCGGGGAATATCGGGATGGCCTTGGCTCCTGGTGGCCTCGTAAAGGGCGCAGGAATGGCTTTTAACGCATTGGGCGCACCTAGTAAGGCCCAAGCCCTGTCCGCCGTTGGTGGTTCGCTCCTAGCCCCTCGCTCGATTGGTGGGGCTGCTGCTTTGGGTGCTGGCATGGGTGTTATTCAACCCGCCGAGAGTCTTGAGGAAAGGGCTATTAACACAAGCATTGGCGGTATTGCTTCCGCTGCTATCCCCGCCGCTGTCCGTGGGGTTAAAGCTGTTAAAGCTGCCGCAGAACCTTTCTACGAATCAGGCCGGAATCAGATTCTTGCAAGGGCTTTACAAGAGGCTTCCGGTGGCGGTCAGTATGCCGATGACGCACTTAAAAACCTTCAGCAAGCCGGACAACGTGGCCCCTTTGCTACGGGTTTAACAAAGGGCGAGATTGTTCCTAACTCCGTTCCTACCGCTGGACAGGTATCTAAAAACGCCGGTATTGCTGCATTGGAGAGGTCGGCAACCGCGACCAATCCTGCGGTGACTCAAGAGGTATCTGAACGTCTAGCTTCTCAGAATCTTGCAAGGGTTGGGGCTTTAGACGAAATCGCCGGTTCCGATGGTGCTAGGCAGTTTGCCAAGACTGAACTTCAGTCAACCGCAGATGACCTTTACGGCCAAGCCTTTGACCGTGGAATGGATTTGCGGCGCGACCCATTGACCGGCGCTTTCTTGTCCAAAGCTCAACAAGCGGGGCGGAAGGGTGAAATTAATAAGCTGATGCAAACCCCCGCGCTTCAAGAGGCAAAAGACAGAGCAATTAGTCTTGCTCAGAATGAAATGATTTCCCTTAAAGACCCTTCGGGTTCTGTTCAGGGGCTTCATTACATGAAAAAAGCCCTTGATGACATGATTTCCAATTCAAGCGGTAATGAGCAACGAGTTTTGAGGAATCTACAAAAACGCTTCCTGACTACGGTTGACTCTCTTTCCCCTGATTATGCCGCCGCTAGGGGTGTATTCCGTGATATGGCTGGCCCTGTTAATCAGATGGAAACCGCCGCTGAAATCTCTAAACGGTCGGTTACTCCTACAGGTCAGATGACCCTGAATAAATACGCTAGGGCTTTGTCGGATGACTCCGCGCAAGCTGCAACAGGGTTTAAAAAGGCGACTCTCTCAGGAACCATGACCCCTGAAAGCATGGGAACCCTGAATAACATTAAAGAAGATTTAACTAGGGCTGAGTTCGCTAAAAACGCCGGTAGGGGCACAGGCTCCGACACAGTTCAAAAACTGGCTTATTCAAACATTCTGAATCAGGCCGGTGTTCCTAACTTCATGCGGAACCTTGGCCCTGCTCAGATCGTCGGAAACCTTTTGTCTAGGGGCGGTGATTTGGCTTACAAAGACGCTAACCAGAGGCTTTCTGAGCAACTCGCTAAAGCCCTGTTAGACCCCGCAGAAACCGCCTCACTGATGGCGATTAAGCCAAGCCAGCGTCAGGAAATGCTTGTAAACCTTCTGTCTAGGGGTGGAGCTAGTGCGGGGATGATGGTTCCCGCCTTGTCAAACTCGCAGCAGTAATACCCGTTTTAACTTGCCTTCCGGCATCCATTTAATAACAGCGTAACGGATAGGCAAAAGAACACAAGCCAGGATTAGAAACAAGGCTACTGGTCGCAGAAATGCGGCTATGGCGAAGCTCATTCCCTAAGTTTACCACAAGCCCCGAAAGGGGCTTTTTTCATTTGTAGGAGTCGAAATGCCGAGAAACGGAAGCGGGTCATATTCTTTACCTAGTGGAAACCCTGTAGTCACGGGAACCGCTATCAGTTCAACCGTCCAAAACAACACGATGAGCGATATAGCCACGGCTTTAACGGCTTCCATTGCTAAAGACGGTCAAACGACTCCCACGGCTAATCTACCGATGGGGGGGTTTAAGCATACGGGGGCGGCTAACGGCTCGGCTGCGACTGACTACGCCACTATTTCAAATCTCCAAAACGGGACGGGAATTCATGTTTCTACCGTAGGCGGAACTTCGGACGTAATCACTCTTACTCCTTCTCCGGCTATTGCCTCTTATGCAGCCGGACAGTATTTCTCTTTCGTTTCTTCTGGTGCGAATACCACAAACGTAACGGTGAATGTCTCTGGACTTGGTGCTAAAGCAATTACTAAGAATGGCGCTACTGCTTTGGTCGCTGGTGATGTTCCTTCCGGTGCTTTGGTTGCGATTATCTATGACGGAACACAGTTTCAACTACAGACCTCCGCTAACTTAAATCCGCTTTCTTCTATTACTGGTCTTGGTTCTAACGTATCGACTTTTCTAGCCACTCCTTCGTCTGCGAATCTTCGCGGGGCTTTGACTGACGAAACCGGAACGGGTGCGGCTGTATTCGCTGACACCCCGACTCTAGTAACTCCGATTCTCGGAACTCCCACCAGTGGAACTCTAACGAATTGCTCTGGTTATCCAACGGTGACATTAAGAACTCCTGTCGCCTCTACCTCTGGAACGGAGGTTGATTTTAACTCTATCCCTTCAGGGGTTAAGAGAATTGACATTACTTTCTCCGGTGTTTCTACCAATGGAACATCGAACGTCATCGTTCAGATTGGAGACTCTGGCGGGATTGAAAACACGGGCTATCTCAGCACGATAGGTCTTGTTGTTGGCGGAACCGCTGGCGCTGTAACTACGGGTTTTGGTTTTGCTTCTCCTGCTGCCGCTTCGGTGATGCATGGAGTTATTAGTTTAGTCATGGTTGATTCGTCTACAAACACTTGGGCCTCTGCTTCAAACATTTCATTTGATGCGGGTCAATTTAATGTAGGCGCTGGCTCAAAGTCTCTCTCTGCAACGCTTGATCGTGTGCGTATCACGATGGCTAACGGAACAGACACATTTGACGCTGGAAAAATCAACATTCAATACGTGAGCTAAACATGGATTTCTTTCAATTTCTCGCTCAACTATTCGGAAAAGTCGATAACGTCGCCATCCTTGTTTTG
>Ga0181346_1000577_pt1 | contig 16076 bp, 15 predicted proteins | sample Su13VDMM15DN_FD_130100 | JGI IMG/M metagenome (GOLD analysis project Ga0181346, IMG submission 130100) | Freshwater viral communities from Lake Michigan, USA - Su13.VD.MM15.D.N | ecosystem: Environmental > Aquatic > Freshwater > Lake | place: USA: Michigan | collected 2013-07-15 | reverse complement strand
TGCGTATTCGTCCAGTATAGGGTGGTTGTACGGCAGGTTGGCCCTGTCTTCTGGCAGCAGGTCTTCTAGTTGCATGGCCGCTCCTTAATTGATGTTGCCCTGTACACCACGTGGGCGAGCAGGCCGCGGCAACCCCTTGTCCAGCACATAAACGGTGCCGGTAGGTCCAACCTTTGCGCCTGGCTCGTAGTCCTCAAGTCGAACGGCAGGGCGTGGAGCTGTAGCAGGCTGTGGTGCCATGCCTTGTGTGGGTGGCGTTGGCTGCTTGGTAATGGTAGAGACAGGTGGTACAGTTTTATTGGGTACCGCAGGGTTTGGCTCGTGGGAGTTAAGCTGGCCACTGCCGCCTTTGATCAACTGCTTAGCTTCTTCCACAGAGTACGGAATTTCAAAAGCTGGCACACTAAGGTTGTCGCCGTTTTTGCTAGCGTACTCGCCCCACGCCTGTAGCTTGTTTGTCACGTTGGCTGCACGACCCTTGGCATAGGTCATGAACTTGTCAAACGAGGCAGGGTCAGACGCAGTGCTCATCATGGCGCCGTTCAGCATCATCAGCTCTTGTTGGCCAATACGTCCTTGACCGTCAAGTGATGTCTTCAGCTGCGCCATGGCCTCTTGCACTTTCATGCTTTCGGCAAACTGTTGTGCAGCCACAGGATTTGCTCCTGTGCCATCGCCTTTTGGTCCCATCAGACTTGTCACATAGTTGTTGATAGACTCTGTGGTTGCGCCAGGGAACATACGTGCAAGATCTTTAGTGGCAGCTGCCAAACCGCCAACCTTGGCAGAGTATTTACCAGGCGTAAAGCTGGCCAGTGCATCGTTGATGGCATTGCCGCGGTTTAGCATATCTGCATAACCGTTCAGAGAGCCAGCCATGTCTTCTGTGTACTTGCCTGGGTTGCCACGGTACATCTTGTCCATTTCCACAGATGTTTTTGTGGGGTTGGTTTTGTCCGCGCCAGCCTCTCCTGGCAGGCCAACCTGGCCCTTGACCTGATTCTGCAAAGTGGTCTGGCCAGCTTGGTTGGTGCCAAATTTAGACAGGCCCTCTGCAGGCGGTGCAGCAGCAACGCGGAGTTGTTGCAAGTAGGTGTCAATGCCGGATCCGTCTGGACCAGCACCGCGGTGAAGCGCAAGGTGGTGCGGCAGCAGTTCCTGCGGTGCCATATTGAACATGGCGCCAACATCGTCAATGCGCTTGTGGGCTTCACTCAGGGACGGCGTTTTTCCATCGGCCTGCATTCCGTACAGTGCTTGATTGATCATGGGAGTGACCTTCTCGGCACGCTGCTGGCCAAATTGTGCATAGCCGAGGTCGGTCTGCCGCTGCTGTACCATAGATTGCATGATCAACGGGATATAGGCCGCTCTGAGCTTATCCTGGGCTTCCCGTGCAGCAACCTGGGCTGCCATAGCATTGCTTACGCCAGACATACCACCGCTTTGGGGTCCTGTGGCGCCTGCCCAAAATGCCTTGCGCTCTGTGCTCTCAGAGCGTTCTGGATCCATCAAAGCACCAAGGGCTGTAGCAAATGCTCCGTACCCGCCACCCTGACCAGGGCCCTGAGAGCCATAGGCTAAATTTTGGGCAATATCCCGGCCGCCAACATTGGCAGGCTCATTAGCAACTGCGGTCAGTGCACCGCCTGTTTCTTTATCGGCCATATTCTTACCTCAGTGTAGACAAAGCTCCCGCTCCTGACATTGCAGATCCACTGTACATGCCATTAGCGGGCGTGGCTGGTTGATTGGTTGTCTGCACAGCACTTTGTGGCAGCTGCAGCCCACGAACCACAGAATTCATATTGTTCAGTGTGTTCCAGTCAAAGTTGTTGGCGTTTGTCTGATTTGTGTAGTCGGTATTCAGCACGGTTTGGTTCAGATTTTGCTGCTGGCCGCCGATTGTAGACAAGTTTTGAGCATCTGCAGAGCCAAGTTGCTGCATAGTTTGACCCAAGGCACCAAGTGTACTGGCCTGCGACTGTGCTGCACCTGTGGCAAGACCAGCTCCCTGCAAAGCCGTTTGGCCTTGAAGCTGCTGCTGCTGCTGCTGCCTGTTTGCATCTTGGGTAAACATGGTTTGTGCATTTGTGTAACCCGCATTCAACGCCCCGGCCACCTGTCCATTGATGTCGGTGTTTGCGTCACGCACTGTGCGACCAAGAATATCCGCGTTGCGAGTAGAGCCAAACTGTCCAGAGCCTAAAAATTGATCCTGCACACCAGGAATCAAATTTTCATTCAAATTGCGAACACCCAAGCGCTGGATGTTATCCACCACCTGCTGGGTGTACGGGCTCATGTAAGCTTGGGCAGCCTTTGTGCCCCAAGACTGAGATGGGCCGGCAACTGCGTCTTGCGCCTTGTTGATCAAGTCAGACGAGTTGCCAATAATGCTGCTTGCCGCATTTGTGGCGTCAGCAATAGGCGCTTGCCAATTACCTTGATTTTGACGAACCTGGTTGAAGGCCTGTATTTGGTCTGGGTTGAACCCAGCTACAGACTGCGCCGGTACGCCAATATTGGACTGGTTGCCTGCAATTTCTGTGGCCTTGCCAGCAATGCCAGACAGGTATTGTTGGTACCACGCAGGCAGCCCATTTGAGCTGGCCGTGGAGGTGTCAACGGCATTTGGCGGCGATGCGCCAAAGAGATAGCTCAGATCCGCCATTATTTTTCTCCTTTTGGCATATACGCCTTAACACCCTTAAACTTGGGTGGAATTTTGTGGGATGGGGCAGCTCGCTTGTGCTCGCGAAGTTTTTCACGCCACTGGTCAAGAACTTTTGCCCCAGCTTCGTTGTTTCCGTCCCCTATGCTGCTTACAGAGTCGGCGTCAAAAACATACTCGCCGTGGGCAACGTAAGCCGGCACGGCGTCTGCCTGCCCACCTGTGTCACCTTTGATATAGGCTGAGCTCAGAGCGCCTGGGCTAAAGTACTCTGGGCTATGCCCTTCTACATCACCGCCTTCTGCATAACGCGGAGTGGGTGTAAGAGACGCGCCAGCGCGATTGTATTGCAGCGTACGAGGTTTCAGCGCCGTCCCAAAGTAAGAATTAGCTGCTGCAGCTGACGGACCTTGGAAACTATCAAACGGGCTTTTCAAAGCAGCTTGCAGTTCTTGCGGCGACTTCTTACCTTGCGGGCCTTGCAGCGTGTTGATCATGGATCCACCAGTAAACAGTACTTTCAGAATTCTGTCAAGGGTGCCAGGATTTGCAAGGTCGATGTCGCCATTTTTACCGGCAATGCCCATTCCCTTAAGCAGCTTTGTAAAAACGCCTTCGTCGGCTTTACTTGCTGGGTTGGGTCCGTATGAAACCCCGGTTTCACCTTCGGGGTTATATGTAGGTCCGTAGTCTGTGCCTGACTCATTTTCAGAGTTGTACGTCGGCCCGTAATCAGCACCAGTTTCAAACTCTGGGTTGTACGTCGGCCCAAAATCTGTACCGTCGCCCTCACCAACTGGCAGGTAGTCAAGGGTATGCAGCGCTCCACCATCTGTGGGAAACACTGTTTGAGGGTCAAAGTTTACTGGCTCGTCAGCGGTAAGGTCTGCCCAAGAGTCGCCATAGCTTACGTCGCCACCATCATCAAACCGTAGTATTTTTCTGTGCATATTCACCTCACGAAATTGTGCCCACTACTGCGTACGCCCAGTCCCGCCATGTTGCAAATCCATACGGATCTGGTACTGGGGTTCCCGGCATGCCGCCATTGTTAAAACTTGAGGCCCATTGGGCCCAATCTGCTTCCGTTGCTGGAGGTGACGGTAGGCCAAAATCTGCCAATTGCTCTACAGCAATGTAAGCCCACTCATGGAATTTTAGCGTGTCTGGCCCAGGAAGCCCAGCTAAGTTTGGGGACGTAGCCATCAGCTACTACCCCGTTCGTCACCAGGTTCCAGTTTTATGAGAACCTGTCCCTGCTCAAAAAACCCGTCAAGAGTGTCAGAGGTTACCCTAATTTGAAGAATGCGCTCCTGAGCTCTAGGATCTACAAAATTTGTATCGGATGCTACAACAGAAGAATCCAGTTGTCTGTAGGACTGGTTAGCGTAGCTTTTTCCAAGCACCTCAATAACCAAGTCTCCAGTTTGCCTAAAGTCTGGCTCGTAGCGCACTAAGCGTGTTAGGGTGTCTTGTGTCTGCGGCACTTCTTCAAAAGGACCTGCCACAGCCAATCCAAAGTTGCAGGTTGTAAAAGTTGCCAATACTGAGGTTTCGGTTTGGCCAACTATCTTGTTTAGCCCGGACTCATGACGGTAGACGCTTGTGAGTTCCTGGTCATATGGCGCAGAGAGTATTGTGGCAGTGGCACCGGATTGACCTGTAATTGTCTCGCCAGAGACAAAGGTTCCTGTAATGGTGCTTGTCAATAGGCTAATCGATGTAGGTGTTACACGAATGGCGGTACCTGTAGCGCCAGAAGTTCCACCCGTTACTGTCATTCCTGGCGTGAAGGCAGTTGTCATGCTAGAGTAAGTCACAGCAGTGCCGGCAGGAACAACACCAGTAGTTGCGGGCGACATTGTAGCCACAGTTGCGGTCACAGCGCCAACTACCGCCGTAGAGGGAATAAAAGCATGCCCGCTTACTTTTTGCCCTATGGCAACACCAGCTGTAGAGACATAAGTCAAGTCCACGTCTGCAGCGCCAGAGTTGATGCTTGTGGCCAAGGTTACGCCAACTGTCAATGCTGTAGTGTCTTGTGTGTCTTCGTCGCCAGCCCATACAGGCTTTTGGTAAATCTGCACAGAGTGCCCGGCGCTGCGGGTGCAACGGGCGTCGTACCATGTGCCTTCTAGGTAGTTGAAAATAATGGCATCATTGCACTCTGTGTCTACACCGCGTGGATAAAACCACCAAATCTCGCCAAATCTGGCAATTTTTGTGCCCCATACTTTATTGCGGTGCTCGTAGTTCAGGCCTTCAAAGAAGTAGTTGCAATTTAGCTGGTTTGGCAGCTCTTGCACAATACCGTTGTACATCAGAAAGCGGTCTGTACCAATCCAAAAGAACTTACCATCGTGCTCTACCACTGTCTTTTTACCAAGAATAGAGGTGGGGTCGCTTAGTGTGTCGTAGCTGAAAACCCGTGTTCCGCCTACAAAGGACATGCGGACAACAGAGTCCAGTGACCAAAACAGACCTGCAGGAGTTTGCCCACCTCCGCGAATAGGAGCTCCATGCACAAACTTGGTACCGGCAGGATTGGCACTGTTTGCATAGCCTGAGCCTGTGGTCCAACCTGTTGCTGCTGAAAAGTCGTTGGCGTTACTGTTACGGATAAGACCATTGCTTCCGTACACTACCAAGAACGGCTGCAACACGCAAACGCCCCCGCTTGTAGTGACGGCGCCAGATCCGTCAAACACGGCTGTGAGTGGTTCCTGGGTGGCCACATTGCCAGCATAAACGGCCCCTGCGGAGTCGGAAGTTAAATCTAGTACGTCAGGAGTAGATGCGGCAATCATGGCCGCGTAGGCGCCACCGGTAGAGCTGTACATGGTAGCATGAGACCAGGTAAACATATCACTTGGTACAAAGCCTACAGGCGTCCGATCGGCCAAATTTGTGGCAGAACCACCAGAAATAATTTGCTGCTGAATACCCCACTTGCCAAAGTAGTGTGCTGTAGTTTGGCCATTGCGCGAATCTACAAAGACTGAGCGAATTGGAGCATTGAGTTGACCACTCAGTTGTGAGTACCCACCCATTTTACGGGGCTTGCCTCGTTGAAACCTAACCCACTGTGCGTCAGCATAAAAGGGGGAGTCAAGATCCGTCCCGTCACGGCGGACTCCTGGCATCGACCGAAGGGGAAATAATGGATCTGCCATGCCTAGCCTCTGGTGACAATTTCTGTGCGATCGCCTAACCGCTCTGCAGTTTCTTGTAAAAACCCAGCCTTAGCAGAGTTGTAGTGCGTAGTCCACTCAGCAACCTTAGCTGCGTTCTTGGTCCACATAAAGGCTTCAAGAATACATGCGTACAGCAGGCATTGAGGCGCATTGATAGTCAACCAATTGGTTGTGTTCTCCGCGCTTAGTGGCTGCAAGCGAGCGTAATATACAAGCTCAAAAGTGTAGCCTTGGTCTGGCGATGGGGCAACCAAAAAATTGTTAAAGTTGTAGTCTGCGTAAAACCGCGGCGGTTGGGTAGAGGATTGCAGCGGCCAGAAGTTTTTCAAGTACTCCAAGGCGCGCAACCGCATGGGCTGCCATCCTGTTACAGGATCCAGGTAGTTAAAGCTGATAGTTTCCCGCCAAAATGATGGCTTTTCCATTACAGCGCCTACGCCGCCGGCCGTCATTGTTCCACGCACAACACCCTGGAAGCCCTGCTGCTTCATGTCAGTGGCAATGCGGTTTTCTGCCAGCATAATAAATGTAGGAACTTGGGCCAAAAACTTTACGTCAGTTGACCGCTCCGCATAGCTTGGAATTTCCTCTACAAGAGAGGTATAGGTGAGGGCTGCTGTTGCCATGATTAAGGCTGCAGAGATGAGAGCGCACCTTGCAGCTCTGGTGGTGGAACAGGCTGTGTAGAGCGATTTTGTGGCGACGCCTGGCCATTGTGTGCGTACCGCGATTCAGCGCTAAGCGGATGGAATGTTAGCGGCGCACTAGATGGTAGACCGTCAGCATGGTAGTTCATCCAAGGGCCCTGCTGGTCTGCTCTGTAAATGTGCTGATACGGGTTTGGCCCTGCGTTACCAACCTGGGTAAGAGGTCCACCACCATATACAGGTGGCTGTTGGGATGGCTGACTACCATTAGATCCAACCAACGAAGAACCAATAGGTTCGCGCGGTGCACCTTGGGGTGGTTGGATCCAACCAGCTTCACCAGGCTTTGGGGCAGTAGACGTGCCTGTAGCTGTGTAAGTCAAAGCCCCATTGCTATTGATGCTCATGGGCTGAGATGTCTGCGGGCCCGTATTCAGTCCGGCGGCGCCAGGGGTCCAACCCTCACCCATGCCACGGGCACCAAGTCCATTTTCCTGGTAGCTAAAGTCGTGGCCAGTGCCAGGTCCGTATATACCAGTAGGCCCAAAATCTTTTGGCGCTGTGACAGCACCAGAGTAAACACCGGCGCGCATTGCATTTGCGGTACCAGCACCAAGATCATTTACCCAACCGGCAAAGTTGTTTGCATAAGCACCATTGGGGTTGTACTTTTGGTATGACTTGAAATAGTTTTGCAGAGCCGCGTCACCAGTAGGTGTAGCGTTGCCAGCAATGCCACGAGCCTGCGTAGACAACGTATGAATAAGATCTTGGTTGGTTACGCCCTGCTCTTGCAGAAAAGCGTTAGGGTCGCCACCTTCTGCAATAAACTGTCTGATTTGCTCATCAGAGTAAGTTGTTCCGTTTGGTAGTGTCATGGGCATGATAAGCTCCTACTTACTTTGTTGGCCAGGAATTTTGCAGCTTTAAGGAGTCGTTAGCGTGTCCTTGAGCATCTGCTCCCACTGCCTGATATTCCGCTGTACACGCACTGAGAACGGCTCCGCAGGTTGTGGCGTACTTACGGACGGCTTCGATGGGAGCTGTAGCGACTCTTGCGTTGAGGGACTTGATGGTGCCGTTGAGCACGCGGTTAGCAGCAATAGCAGCATCACGCTCAGAGTTAGCGCGAGCAGTCTGTTCTTGAAACTTTTGTTCAGCATCATCTTTGTCCTTTTGAAGTGCAATTTCACGCAGACGTTGTGTTTCAGCTTTGGCCTTGTCCAACTTCATTTGCTCGTTGACGTGGCGGTCATAGCCTATCTGCTGCTGATGGTCGTTGTAAGCGTGTACAGCGAACATGGCCGCGGCCACCAAAGCAGCCCACATGAGAATTTTGGTCAAGTCCATGAGTTACACCGGATTGTTGATTTCAATAAGTACCAATTCGCCGCGTGCTAGCGCCCGGCTTACCTCACCTTTGACTAGCGCAACCGCTGGCTTACTAGTGCCGGCAATCAAAGTGTGGTCAGTGGCCTGCATACCTAGCAAAGGGCAACCCTCGGTATTTGCTGCTGTGTTGCCAGCATGCATCCGTATGCCGGTGAACCCTTCCACAGGCTTGATTGTCAAAGTGTCAGGACCAAAGCGATTGGACAGCTCCAAAGTGACTGGGTAAGTGCCAGAGGGGATGGCTGTCTGGCCATGCACTTTCCACGTAGATACTGGCTGACCAGGCACTTCACGTATTTGGTCCTCCAAAGTGTAACAGACGAACACGTCGTCTATGTACAGCTTGCCGATAGTTGCCCCTGCTACGCTGGGTCTACGGTTGAGTGTGAGTTTCATAGCCGCTTTCAAATCACGTAGTCTGTAGACCTACGCTTTGGTTTGTGGCAGTCCCTTATGTACTGAACAGGAATGCCGTATTTCCAGTATTGAGATAAAACCACCTCGGCCAGTACAGCGGGACAGACAACTATTAGGGTCTCTGCATCTGGCGTCCAACCATACAACGGCATACCAGCACCAATCAATGCACCAAACCCAGAAAGACGCAGGGTCCAGCGCACCATAGGTTTTGTGGTCTTATCTACAAACACTAGCCTGCAGAAGACGGCCCACACCAGTGCGGCACAAGCCGCTTCCCAAATAAAAATATTCATGGTTTTGGGCCTCCCACCGTAGAGATAAGTGCCGCCAACCTATTTTTAACAGACTCTATTATGTCCTGCCAGCGGTTGCCAAGCATTCCAATAATAAAGGCAACCAGTCCATAAACCTCAGTGACTGGTTGTTTTATCCACGGCCCAACATAGGTAGCAGCAAGTGACGTTAAAACAATGGCTGTAATTACACAGCGTAGCATAAGCCAAAGTCCCTGCTTACGGGACTCCAGTGTTGTATTAGAAATAGCCCAAAGGCCTCCACCAATGGATCCAAGGACTATCACTATGTAAGGCCCGGCCTGAACCCCAAATAGGGCCACGGCCAGGGTCATCAGCGAAACAGCCTCTATGGCAGGTTGTACAGGTGGGGTCATCCGCCGCCCTTTCTTAAGGTGTTACAAATGGTGCGTAAATAGTTGGGCAAAGAGGCACCAATAGCGGTTCTGTCATTGCCACATAGGGATCGTAGTGGCAGTAGTAGGACATGACTCCGGCAGCCCCAGATTGGTGATAAGCGTCAGCTTGCAACTGTAAGTACATCATGCGGAATTCGTGAGTGTCCGTAGTCAACCCAAATCCAGCCCCTACAAAAACTAGCTCGCCTGTCCAACCCATAGCACGCAATTTGGCTTCAGAGCATTTGTACTGGTTCAGCGTAGGGTTAGAGCTGATATGGCAGCCATGCGTATCCATATGTGGCCCCATAGTCACGTAGTACGCATCTATGCCAATAACGTCTACCTTTGGCAGCATAAAACCAGGGTGTAGGACTACGTTTGGCGTCATTGTCACTACGGTCTTCAACCCAGTTGCGTGCGCCATCTCTGTTGCAAGGTTTACAAGCGCTGTATCGCGGCCCGGGCACGGACCGGCTGGGCACAGATCAACCTCGTCTTGCACATACACGTGTGTGACCTTGCCGGCAGCAATGTAGGGAGCGGTAGCGGCCAGCACGCCTACAAAGTTGCGATTGCGCCAACCAGGTAGATGTGCCCAGTCTTCCTTGCCAATCCACAGCATTACATTGCCTGGTTGCTGCATTTGGCGTACAACAAACTCTGTAACATTTTCGTTGTAGGCAATTACAGGTTGGATAGAACTATCGCAACCTGTAGTTTGGGCAATTCGATCTGACGGTTGCAGGCAGACATTTAAAGGTTTTGTCTGGCCACCACATGCGGCAACAGTCAGTACAAAAGCAAGCAGCAGGGATTTCATAAGGTACTCCATTAGTGTAGTGTAATTATACAGTGCATTTGTGTAGTTCCAGCATTTATTTGCACTACATTTATGGACGAAGCGCCACCATACCGCCAACAAGGTCAGCGCCACCACCTCCTGTTGTGACAGTCCTCGTGCCTGTGGAACCGCTTGCAGCCACTATTGCGTAGTAAGCAGAAACCGGTGGGTTGCCGGCGTTTGCAACTTGCGTCATACCGCTGATGGCATTTAGGGTCACCCCAGCATTTGCTGCAAACGCCGCAATCAACATGCAGTTGGGAACTGTTGTAGTGACGGCATTTGCGGCAAGAGAGGACGACGCAGGCGCCCCGTTTGCAACACCCACAACGTCAACTGCAGCAGCGTCTCTAAATGCCAGGCAAACTAAATTTATGAACCCAGCCCCGTTGAGATAGTTAAAACTAGCCGCTTCAGAACCATTTGCGATTCTGTAACAGGCCCCCGCCGTAGATGCACCGCCTCCAAACATATCCGTGAATCCAGAGGGTGGGGTCCAAACACCTGCAGCAGTATCGGCCGAGCCAACTAAAATCAATATGTCACCAGACACCACTCCACTTGGCTTGCTAATAGTACCGCCAGATGCTGTGGTAGAAGACCGCAAAGAGATAGGCGTAGCTATCTTGGCGGCCAAAATCATTTGTTGTAAGGCCGCCATTATGTAAGTCCTGTTCCGTTGATCTGCCATCGGGTAGAAGTTATCTTCAAAGCGGTTGCCACCCCGTTGGCAGCCAGGGTTCTGCTGCCAGTGGAGCCTGTTCCGGCCAGAACCAGTGTATCTGTAGTAATCGCAATAGTGATAACTCCGGCTGACGTGTCGTTAACAAAGGTGATGGCCGTGCCAATTGGGTACGCAACACTTGCGTTTGCAGGAATGGTCCAAATCCGGGCCGTAGTATCTGCACTTGGGTGGTAGATGTGCTTACCGGCATCTGACAGCACAAGTGTGTAAGCTGCGCTTTGACTGTTTTGAACAATATTTATTGTTCCATACAGTGTGTCAAAGTACGTTTTGAGTGTAGCCTTTAGGTTTGCCCATGTAAGTTTCTTTAATACGTTAGAAGCTGCACTGTCAACCAAAGGCATCTCATCGGCGTCAACAGGAGTCGCTTTGCTAGCGGCTGCGTTTGTACCCGGCGCTATAACAGTGATGTTGGCAGTGCCGTTGAAACTCACTCCATCTATGGTCCGAGCGTTCTGCAGAGCCGTTGCTGTTGCAGCGTTACCTGTGACGCTTAGATACAACGTGTCAAAGTAAGTTTCTGCGGTGGCGAGCAGGTTACCCCAAGTTAACTTCTTCAGCGTGTATGCGGCCGCACTATCAACCAAGGGAATCTCATCCGCACTAACCGGAGTGGTTTTACTTGGCGCTGCGTTGGTTTGTACGTCTATCTGAGAAGACGTCATGGCTGTGGCAATCACAAAAGCTGTGGTGGCCAGCTGCGTTGTGTTGGTGCCTGGCGCTGCAGTTGGCGCGGTTGGGGTGCCTGTGAACGCAGGCGAGGCCAAAGTTGCGTAACCTGTGGCAACAAATGCTGTAGTGGCAAGCTGAGTTGTACTTGTGCCGGGCGCCGCTGTAGGCGCCGCAGGGGTGCCCGTAAATGTTGGTGAAGCTATAGGCGCAAAACTTGCAGCCACAAAGGCTGTTGTAGCTATTGTCGTGTTGCTTGTACCAGGTGCTTGCGTAATTGCATTTACAGCGTTGGTTGCATTGGTTGCATTGATTGCATTGGTTGCATTGGTTGCATTGGTTGCATTGGTTGCAGTAGCTGCGTTACCACCAATGCTCAACCCGGCTGCAGTGCCGGTAAGATCGGTACCAGCACCATTAAATGTTGCACCATACACAACAGCCCATGGCAGCGCCACAGAGCCCATATTTTGTGACAACCCAACTGGTACCAAATGGCCAGAGCCGTCTAGCGTCATACGGCCTGACGCACCTGTAGCAAACCCCAAAGTATTGGCCCCGGCTCTGTACAGGCCAGTATCTGGATCAGCTTGGAATCCGTAGGCTGGCGCTGCAGAGGTACCATCAGCGCTTAAAGTTTGGCCGCCAAACCAGCGCACGTGTTCAACGCCCGCAGCTGTAACGGCTACAGCGGCACTTGAAGGTGCAAACAGACCATTGTTAGTGTTGATAAATGCCAGTGTTGGTGTTGATACAGACCCCCCGTTAAGCAGCAAAGATGTAACACCTGATATGGTTGTTGTAGTGTTGGTGACATTTACGCCGTCACAAAACACCACTGCAGCCTGGTTAGGTGGCAGCACAAAGACACTGCCCGGCGTAGGAGACTGAAAAGTCAGCGTAAACGCGCCAGTAGTAGTGTTGGAGATGTAATATACCTGCACCACAGCCGGCAGTACTACTGTGCAGTTGCTGACTAGCACGCCGTTGTAGTTCTGTACTATGTTGCTTGCCTCAGCTAGAGATAGCGTAACTGTACCACCTGTGACTGTTTTGGACAACTGTGTAAAGTTGAATTGTGTATTCCTGCCTCGGCCAATGGTATACCACGCGCCTGTGCCAGCAACTACAATGCAGCTCTCATTCAGTTGTAATTGAATAGAGGCCAGCCCATCAATTAACTCGCCGCCTGATGGCGCAATGGTCAAAACGCCAGTGCCTTGATTACGGGCAGCAAAAAAGAAATCGTTGCCAAGCGTGGTTGCAGAGGCAAGGTTGTAGGAAATAGTACCGCCTGTATTTGTGACGGCCAAAGCGCGAAAAGACGCGTCAACTGCTTGAGTAGCAGATACAGTAATGACCTCCATGCTTTGCGCCAGGCTTGCCCCTATAGCTTTTAGCCCTGCGCCGGCAAGCTGGCTAGCATCTGGTGAGGAAGCCCCAACACCAAATAACACAACTCGCCATGTCCCTCCTGGCGTGCTGTTGTCAATCAAATAAAAGTACTTAGCCTGGCCCGCTGCAATAGTTGCTATGGAGGCGCCAGTTGAGTCTGTGACAGTGTAAGTGTCAGAACCAAGGTTGCTAAACAGCACATCCTGACCGTTGCCAGCAAGCTCTGCGTCAGGCAGTGCAATTGCCAAGCTGGCAGCAGATGGTGTCACGTCCATAATACGAGCAAGCACCTGGTCAGTGCTGGCTGTCACGTATGGAGGCCAAAATGTATCTATAGAAGCGCTAAGCGCCACTGCAGCATAGGACACATCAGCAGGTCTAACTGTGCTGCCACCAAAAGCATCTGTAAAAATCATGGTACAGCCTTTAATTATGTTACTGTGATAGCCGTCATTGGAGTTCGCACTTCTGTGTCTAATAGTGCGTTGCCTGAATCAGATTCGTGGGTGCCGTCAGTTGTAGCATTTGGGAACCACTTTGCAAGGTTAGTACCTCGAATGCTTTGCGCGTCAAAGATGTAGTCAATTGCGCCGTACTTGAGCCATTCTGCAGCTTGGGTATCGGGAACGTTCGACGGATACGCTCGTAACACAGTCTGCCCGGCCTCCGTAGCAAAGGTGCCGCTGGTTGCCGGGAAGACCACGATTTTCATGATCTTGTCTCCACCCGCCTCTTTGAACGCCTTGTAATAGCTGAAGTAGGCAAGATTGGCATTGGAGTCATTACGGCCCATAGCGTCAATCAGCACACGACCCATGCCAAGATAGAACGACCACCCGGCTAGGTTTTCCTCAAGATCAAGTTGGTCCATACCTCCGGCAGAAATCTCCAACATAGGAATGCCCAGAGCCTTTGCAGCAAGCTTGGTGTATACACCAGTCGCACCTAAACTGCCGGTGCCTTCGATTGTCGAGTCTCCGTCCAGGACAAAAGTCTTGGGGTCACCTGAGACGAATGTACCAAACAGGCAGGGCGAGTATGCACGTGTCACAGTTGTACCCGCCGGGCCGCTTAGCAGGGTCATGTCGCCAGTGCCGTAAACATCAGAGTACGTTGTTGCTGCTGGGTCAAAATTACGGGCAAAGCATCCGCTCTCTGCACCGTCACGGGAGCCCATGATGACGTTTCCGGCAGCCGGTACAGATACCTTAACACGCTCCCAGAACTCCATACCGCCATCAAACTTTGTGAGCCCGGTAAAGGCACTTGGAGGTATAGGATCTGCGAACATTTCAACAGCACCGTCTGGTATGACAAACGACTGCTGACCCAGATACGTTACTGGGACGTACTCAACCACACCAGTTACACGTTCTAACGCCATCTTATCAACAGTCAGGTCATTACCAACAGGCGTCTTTGCTGCAAAACGGAGCTGGGCCAGGTTGATCCTAAGTCCGGCTACGTCGTATATGTCACCTGTACCTAAGGTGTATTTAAAGCGTGTCTGCTGCGTCAGCACCGTCCCTGTAGTCGTATGCGGGAAGGAGAGAGTACGGTTTTCAACAGCCACCGTGCGCAGTGTGCCGGGGTTGGCAGTAGATACAACTGGTCTAGCCGACATCAGTTGAATATCAGCATCTGTTAAAGTGGCGACATTCAAAAACTGAAGAAGGCTAATATGTCCGCAATTTGTTACACCAGTTGTAGCCAATAACCGAACGTCGCTACCCGAAAATGTTGGGACTGGGCCTGTTGTTACTGCACCACCGTTAGTGCAAATTTTGCTGCCTGTTGCGTCCCAGGTAAATACAGTACGACCCGGGGCTGTAGCAGAAAATAGTGCGTTAGCTCCTGACCCTAGCAAGGTACCTACCCAGCAGTCGTGATCAATAACAAAAGTTCCCTGCGCGGTTGTCAGCCACGAGGTGTCGTTAAAGATTGCTGATTCACCAGCCCTAGCCACTCCGGCCGAAGTGGTTGCCACGTAACTTACAGGTCCGCTTGTAGTCGTAAGACTGGCACCCGCCATCTGAAACTTGCTGCTGGTCGTAGCGGTGTACGTGCGGGCATCAGTGTTTGTCTTGGCTGATGTGCCGATCTGGAACTGCTTATCCCCAGTGGCGGCCCAGGTACCTGTAATCCATACAAAGATCACGTCACCAGCCATCTTGCGATAGCCGTAGCGCACATTTGTGGCGTGTCCACCGTTTAAAACTGGGAAAAACCCTTCGTTGCCGTCAATACGGAAATGGCAGATAGCCCCGGCATTATCGAAGTTTGGTGCCATCTGAATCCAGACGGAGTAAATATCAGACCCTGGCTCCGGCTTGATGTACGCGCTCCATGTCTGCGTTAGGCCTATCGCCTGTGATCCAGGCTTCGTGATTACACGGTGGTATGCGTTTGTGGCAGTGGACTCGAACTTGGTGAACTGCAACAACGCGCCTGGGCCGGTGTCCCCCGCCACAACCGCGCCGCCAGTTTTCGTCCAGATCGCGTTTGTGAAGTCGTTGCTGTAGGTCTGCAGGTTGGTGAATGCAGGCTCAATTGCCAGCCCACGATTCACGCCGTCCCACGATTCAAACGCGGGCAGGCCAGTACTCAGCGCAGTAAGCACCCCCGCGGTTATGTAGTTGCGCGGGTCCGCACGTGCGAAATCAATAATGGATGGCAATGATGACGTTAGGTCAAGACTTAGCGTCAGGGAATTAGACTGAGCCAGGGAGACAGTTCCAGCTCCAGAAACTCCAATTCCCGCACTAACCCCCAACGCTATGGCCAGAGTGGTCAGCGCAAAATTGCTCACCCCTTCATTGCTCACAGCCATATTAAATCCCCGCTTGAGCTACGGTCGCGACAATAGAGCCTGTACCCGCGGTGATGTTTACGCGGATACCTCGTACAGGGAATGCGTAGTTACCATCCGCACTTGCGGTTTGCCCAACCAAGGATGCATGGGGGAACCATGTTGCGGTAGCCGGGTTGAAGGTTGGAGAGTACACATCATCAAATGTGTGCTGCACAGTGTAAGTGACAGTACCTGTAACCACAATGCCAAGGCCAATATTAAATGGACTGACATTAAGATTGGTTGGAGCCACAGCTGTAGCAGCTACTCCTGATGCTGTTAGTGTGATTGCTCGCATGATAGGCGCTTCCTATGTTAGCGGCTCATCTGGCCGCGGGTACTGAAGGGTGATGTCATCAGATTTCCGAGCCGGTAATCTATAAGGGTCTAACTGATCCACGCACTTAGGGTGAACACGCAGCCCAGGTGCGTTTGGGTCACTGATCAAATCAGTGATGGACGTTTTAAAGTGGCACCTATCACAGATCGCTATGGCCAGCGAACTTTTGCCAAGTGTATTCAGATACTCAGCCACGGGTGTAGCCTCTGATATT
>Ga0181346_1000574_pt1 | contig 16099 bp, 8 predicted proteins | sample Su13VDMM15DN_FD_130100 | JGI IMG/M metagenome (GOLD analysis project Ga0181346, IMG submission 130100) | Freshwater viral communities from Lake Michigan, USA - Su13.VD.MM15.D.N | ecosystem: Environmental > Aquatic > Freshwater > Lake | place: USA: Michigan | collected 2013-07-15 | reverse complement strand
TTTCAGACGCTAACGAAAAAGATGAATGTTTTCATGCTATTGATAAATTACCTGCGGTTCAAAAGAAAGCCAAATGGGCTTTGGATTGGATTGAAAATTCAACATTCCAAGAGAGATTGGTGGCGTTTGCTGCGGTTGAAGGTATCTTCTTCTCAGGTTCATTCTGTTCAATCTTTTGGTTGAAATCAAGAGGAATAATGCAAGGGTTATGTAATGCTAATTCACTTATCTTTAAAGATGAGAATTTACATTGTGATTTTGCTATCCATTTGATTAATAATCATGTTGAAAATAAACCAAGTGAGAAAAGAATTAGAGAAATCTTATTATCCGCTTTGGAAATTGAAAAAGAATTTATTACAGAATCTATCCCAGTATCGTTAATTGGTATGAATTCAAACTTAATGAAGCAATACCTTGAGTTTGTTACTGATGGTTTATTAGTTAAGTTTGGTTGTAAAAAACAATTTAATGTTGAACAACCATTCAAATTTATGGAACAGATAGCTGTTGAGACAAAAGGAAACTTTTTTGAATCAAGAACTATGGAGTATCAAAAGGCCAAGTTAGGTGAGTCATTAACATTTACGGAGGATTTTTAATATGATGTCATTAAAGATAAAAAAAAGAGATGGGGACGAAGTTTCGTTTAACCCTCAAAAAATATACAATAGAGTTAAAAGAGCAGCAAGAGGATTAACAGTTAATGCTGATGAAGTATTCATTAAAGTTATTACTTCAGTACCAACAGAGGGTGTTATTACAACCAAAGAGTTAGATAAATTGGTTTACGAGATTGCTGCAGCATATACTGGAAGTCATCACGATTATTCAAGATTAGCGTCTTCAGTTGCAATTTCTGCATACCATAAAGAAACTGATGAAAGTTTCTGTAATACAATGCACACCTTACATGTTGATGGTATCATTAACGATAAGTTAATGGAAACTATTGAACTTTATGGTCCTGAAAATATTGATTCTGTAATAAATCACGAGAATGATTACAATTTTGATTATTTTGCGTGGAAATCATTACAAGAAATGTATTTGTTAAAAACTCCTGAAGGTAAGGCAATTGAAAGACCTCAACACATGTACATGAGAGTTGCTTTATGGGTTACTAAATCATTTGAACAAGCGGTTGAGTATTACCAATCATTGTCAAACCAACTTATTTCTCCTGCAACACCAATCATGATTAATGCAGGAACCAAGACACCTCAATTGGCGTCTTGTGTATTGAAATACAATCATGGGGATTCAAGAGAAGGGTTATTACAAACATTCAACGATATTTCAACCTATTCATCAGACGCTGCAGGTATTGGATTATGTATGTCTAACATTCGTAGTAAAGAAAGTAGAATTAACTCATCAGGAGGATTTGCTGGTGGTCTATTAAAATACTTAAAAATTGTTAATGAGGGGTTAAGATTCTTCAATCAACAAGGAAGAAGACCGGGTAGTGCAGCTATCTACATTGAACCTTGGCATAAAGACATCATGGACTTACTTGAAATCAAAAAGAACACAGGTGCTGAAGAGATGAGAGCAAGAGATTTGTTTACATCTATATGGTTACCAGACAACTTTATGAACGCAGTTAAAGACAACGGGGATTGGTATTTATTCTGTCCTAATGATATTGTTAAGGCGGGTATTAAACCATTACAAGAAGCTTATGGTGATGAGTATGAATCAAACTACAATAAAGCGGTTGAACTTGGTTTAGGTAAAAAGGTTAAAGCTCAAACAATTTGGAATAAAATTATTGAATCTCAAGTTGAAACAGGAGTACCTTATTTATGTTCTAAAGATAGTGCTAACAGAAAAACAAATCATCAAAACATTGGGGTGATTAAACAATCTAACCTATGTAATGAGATTTACCAATATACTGATGAAACTACTACAGCAATCTGTACATTATCATCTATGGTATTAAAGAATTTTATTATTAAAGGTGAGTTCAATTTTAATTTACTTTATAGTGAGGTTAGAAAAGTTGTTAGAGCACTTAACAAAGTGGTTGACATTAATAGTTATTCAACTGAACAAGGTAGAAAAGGTGGATTAGAACAAAGAGCAATTGCGATTGGAACTCAAGGACTTGCTGATGTATTTTATTTGATGGACTATATCTTTACATCGGGAGAAGCAAAAAAATTAAATAAAGAAATTTTTGAAACTATCTACTTTGCGGCAATCACCGAAAGTATGGAATTATGTAAATCAGGGGGATATAAACCATACAAATTTTTCAAAGGTTCACCAATGTCAAAAGGGGAATTCCAATTTGATATGTGGGGATTAGATTACGAAGGATTAAGTAGAATGTGGGATTGGGATTCACTAAAATTAGAAGTGTCTAATCACGGGGTTTGTAACTCGTTATTTACGGCTCAGATGCCAGTTGCATCTTCTGCTAAAATCACAGGTTCATTTGAAATGACAGAACCGGCTCACTCGGCATTATTTAATCGTCGTGTAGTTGGAGGAGAAATCTTAATTGTTAACAAATACTTAATTAGTGATTTTGAAAAATTAGGAGTATGGTGTGAAGATTTGAAAAATGAAATCATCATGAAGGAAGGTTCAATTCAAAATATTAACTTTAATCATTACCTTGACACAGAAGACAAGAATTACAACAAAAAAGTTAAAAGAATTGAACACTTAATTCCAAAATACAAAACAATTTGGGAGATATCTCAAAGAGAACTTATTGATATGGCGGCTGACAGAGCACCATTCATTGACCAATCACAATCAATGAACATCTATATGTCTAATCCAACATTGTCAAAAATTTCATCATCACACTTCCATTCTTGGGGTAAAGGATTAAAAACTCTTTGTTATTATGTAAGAACAAAGGCTATATCAACGGGAGCTAAACACTTAGCAGTAGACATTTCAAAGGTACAAAAACCTAAAAATGTTGAAGTCCCTAAAGTAGATTATAGTAACATGAATTTACCACCTAAACCTGAAGGTATTGAAATTGATTGTTTTGGATGTTCATCTTAATTATTAAAATAATCCCGGCAATGTCGGGATTATTTATTTTTAGGTATTTATAAGAAATAATCACAACACTATAATTATAGATATGGCAGCAGGTACAACATACGGTCTTAATTTTCCTTTTAGAAATTCTAAAAGAGGGGACTATTTGGAATTAACTCAATTTGAAGCTCAAGAAGTAAAGGCGGATTTAATCCATTTATTGTTAACAAGAAAAGGTACAAGATATTATCTACCTGATTTTGGTACTAGATTATATGAGTTCTTATTTGAACCATTTGATGGTCTTACTTTTGATGCTATTGAATCTGACATTAGAGAAGCGGTTTCAAATTATATGCCAAATTTATTATTAAATAACATAACAATAACACCAGCAGACCCTCAAGAAGAAGTTGATATTGCAACAGGACAAAATTCTATCGGTAGTAGTGAATCACCAATCTATAGATTTCCTGGAAAAGGGACTTCAGAATATACTGCTAAAATTAAAATAGACTACTCAACAGATAAAAACACTTTTGCACAAAGTGATTTTGTTATTATTAATATTTAATATAGATGGCAAATCGTAATATATCATATACAACTAGAGATTATCAAGGGATAAGAACAGAGTTATTAAACTATGTTAAAACTTATTACCCTGAATTAATACAAGACTTCAATGATGCTTCGGTATTTTCTGTGTTCTTGGACTTAAATGCTGCGGTTGCGGATAACTTACACTATCATATTGATAGGAGTATTCAAGAAACAGTTTTACAATACGCCCAACAAAGGTCTTCAATTTACAATATCGCAAGAACTTATGGGTTAAAATTACCGGGTCAAAGACCTTCGGTTGCTTTAGTTGATTTCTCTATTACAGTTCCTGCTTTTGGGGATAAAGAAGATGAAAGATATTTGGGTACTTTAACAAGAGGTTCACAAATTACAGGTGCGGGTATTGTATTTGAAAACATTTATGATATTGATTTTACATCACCATATAATGCTCAAGGTTTTCCAAACAGACTTAAAATACCTAATTTCAATGCCAATAATGTATTAATTAATTACACAATAACAAAAAGAGAACTTGTAGTTAATGGTATTACTAAGGTATTCAAAAGAGTTATTACGCCAAATGATGTAAGACCATTTTTTGAATTATTCTTACCTGAAAAAAATGTTTTAGGGATTACAAGTGTTTTATTAAAAAGTGGGACTGAATATACAAATATACCGACAGCAGCTGAATTTTTAGGAGTGTCAAATAAATGGTATGAAGTAGACGCTTTGGCTGAAGATAGAGTTTTTATTGAAGACCCAACAAAAGTTTCTGACCAACCAGGGATTAAAGTTGGTAGATATATTCAAACACAAAATAGATTTATGACAGAGTATACACCTGAAGGATTTAAAAAAATGACTTTTGGTGGAGGAACTAATACAGCCCAAGACGCGTTAAATCAATTTACAACGGTGGGTGCGACATTAGACCTACAAAGATATTCTAATAACTTTTCATTAGGTTCTGCCTTAATTCCAAACTCAACATTATTCATACAATATAGAGTTGGTGGTGGATTAGCAACAAATTTAGGGACAAATGTGATTACTCAAATCGGTACCGTTTCGTTTTATGTTAATGGGCCATCAGAATTAACAAACTCTTCAGTTGTTAACTCGTTAAGATGTAATAATGTTACCGCAGCTATTGGTGGTGCGGGTATTCCATCGTTAGAAGAAATACGAAATTATGTTTCATTTAACTTCGCAGCACAAAAAAGAGCTGTTACAGTTCAAGATTATGAGGCGATAATTAGAAATATGCCGGCAGAATTTGGGGCTCCTGCGAAAGTGGCAATAACAGAAAATAATAATAAAATATTAATTCAATTATTGTCATATGATACTTCAGGTAAATTAACCAACATTGTATCAGACACATTAAGACAAAATGTTGCAACATACTTGTCAAATTATAGAATGATGAATGATTACATCTCAATATTAACGGCTGAAGTTATTGACCTTAGTGTGGATGTACAAATTGTTTTAGACTCTGCACAAAATTCAGGACAAATTATTGCAGATGTTGTTGATAAAATATCTACATATTTTAATCCACAAATAAGACAATTAGGTCAAAATGTTTATTTGTCAGAAATCAAAAGTATTGTTCAAAACCAAAATGGTGTATTAACAGTAGCAGGACTTAATGTTTATAATAATGTTGGAGGACAATATTCATCAGCAGAAACATCAATGCAATATTCGGACCCTGAAACTAAAGAAATCGCACCTGTTGATGATACCATTTTTGCACAACCTTCACAAGTTTATCAAATTAGATATCCTAATAAAGATATCCGAGTATCTGTTAAAAATTTCCAATCTGTTACCTTCTCATAATATAGGTTTATTCTTGAATTGATTAGTTTATAATTTAAAAAGAGTGTGTTTGTATTCCAAAAATAACACATAAACTATTTATAAATTAAAGGTATTACATGGGTCAATCATATAGAATAAAAACTGAACTTGGTGTCAATAAGACAATCAATGTACAATTAGACCAAGATTTTGAGTTTTTAGAAATATTATCATTAAAAATACAACAAACAGATGTTTACACAAGAAGTTGTGCTGACTATGGTGTATTAGTAGGTAGAGTAATTGCAAATGGAGGATTTGGGGTACCTAACGCCAGAGTTTCGGTGTTTATCCCAATTACAGTTGCCGACCAATCAAACCCTTTAATCTCAAGTATCTACCCTTATAAATCACCTACAGATAAAAATGAGGATGGTTATAGATACAATCTTTTACCTTACGAAAAATCTTATTCAAAACACGCGGCAACGGGTACTTTACCATCAAGAATTGATTCTTTAACAGGTTCTACCGCTGTTGAAATATTTGACAAATACTATAAATTTACTGCCAAAACAAATGAGAGTGGTGATTATATGATAATGGGAGTTCCTTTGGGGAATCAAACTATTGTCATGGATGTGGATTTATCAGACATTGGTGAATTTTCATTAACACCTCAAGATTTAATTAGAATGGGACTTGCAACTGAAGGTCAAGTTGCGGGTAATAAATTTAGAACTTCTACTGATTTAAAATCGTTACCACAAATTATTAATATTGTTAAAAGTGCCGAGATTTCTCCATTATGGGGAGACCCGACTACCTGTCAAATAGCCGTTAATAGATTAGATTTTGATTTAAGAGATGAGGCAAATGTTGATATACAACCGACATCTGTATTCATGGGTTCAATGTTTTCATCTTCTGATGGGTTTAAAGTTAGAGATAATTGTAAACCAAGAGACAATATGGGTAATCTTTGTGGATTAACAACAGCTCCTGGTCAAATACTAGCAATTAGACAAACAATTCAACAAGATTCTGAAGGTAATCCTGTATTAGAGCAATATGATTTAGAACAGGCTGGAAATGTTATTGACGGAAGTGGTACATGGTTAATTGAATTACCTATGAATTTAGATTACTTTATTACAAATGAATTTGGAGAAAAAGTAATATCTTACGACCCAACAGTTGGAATCCCAACAAAAGGTAAATATAGATTTAAAGTAAAATGGACACAACCAAATGATTTAACATTATCAACAAGGAGACCATATTTTTTAATTCCTAATGTTAAAGAATATGGGTGGATTGGTAATGACCCGGAAGATGACCCAACATATTATCGAGGTTCACAAAACCAACTACAAAAAAGGTTATATGACAAACAACAAAGTTCATATTATTTTGGATTGGCTTGGAGTGGGTATACTAATGGATTTATTCAACAACAAAAAATAGATAAATTAAATGAATCTATTGATTGTAATGACACTTTTTATCAATTTGAATTTAATAGAGTTTATACAATTTCTTCATTTATTGACCAATGGAAAAAAGGAGGAAACTTTATTGGTCCATCTTCAGGTAATTTTATTGGAATTAAAGAAATTGATTCTTTTGATTGTGAAGATACCGTAAATAAATTCCCTGTTAATGACGGATTTAAAAATTTTGACTTATTATATTTTTTATTTTCAATTATATTTACAATTTTACAACCTGTTGGGATAATCGTTTTAGCTATTGCTCATGTTTTATTGTATTTGTATGATATAGTAACGTCTTTCTTATGTTGGTTATCGAAGTTGGGAATCAGTAACTATTTTATTAGTTGGTATCCATTTAGAGGATGGAGAAAATATTGTGATAAAAAAGATTTTACGGTTAGATTACCGATGCTTACTTACCCTGAATGTCAAGCTTGTGGTTGTGAACAAGATGTAAAGACGGCACCACGTAATACCGTACCGGAAGGTGTTAATGGTTCAGGAGTTTTATCTTATTTATCCAATTATACATATTATCAAGATTTACTTTCCGCAAATTATTTTAATTCTGGAGAACCAAATGATATGGATTTTACAACTATGTTTTCCCAAGCTCTTGCTGGAAATACTACATTATCTCAAATTAACAATCCACTTGTGTATAAAATGCCGATATCTCAATTAATCAAAATTTCGGATGATAGTCAAAGATTTGCACATTCTTATGGTTTGCCTCCTGGAGAAAGAATTAATATTTTTAATCAAAGAAGTAACTTTTTTACAGGTCTTAATAAGATTAAAGTTACAGTTGCTAAAGATTTAAATGCGGGTAAATATCATTATGATAACACATTAACAGTTTTATCCCAAGAAGAGTTTCCTGCTGGCACTTTATTAAGTTTCAGAGCCCTTAGTGGTACTACGGATATGAACTATACCTTTTCTGCAACAACAACAGGAGGAACTATAACAGGTATTAGTGGAGAGAGTTATAATAGTACAGGGGCATCTACAGTTAATGTTTCATATGCTATAAATCAACTTACTAATTCTGTACCAATTGTTTATAATTTACCTTATGGGTCTGGAGAAACTAATTACAAATTTCCGGCTGACATAGAATATTTTCAAGTTGTAACAGCAATTACTGTTGCAAACGCATCAAAATTATGGAATACAGGTACAACACAATCGTTTGGTAATATTTTATCAGTACCAACACCTTGTGCCGATTGGAGACCACGGTTATTTGGTAGTGTTGATGACGGTAGTTATTTTTTATATGGTCCTGACTATTCATATCCTGAAAACTTAGTGGCTACTTCATACTATGATGGGTACCAAGAACAATTTATTTTAGTATTACAAAGAGGTGTTGACCCGTATTCTCCTGTATACCGAAATGAATATAGTTTGGGTAACATATTTGGTACCGGTGAATCCGACCCAAATTGGACATTTACTGCGGAAACAAGAATTAATATACCAATACAAAAATTAAGTAATCCTACTATTTCAGTACAAGGATATTCTCAACCTGAAATGTTCTATCAGTCTTACTTTTTTAAACCTGGAACAACAAGTCAACCAATCCCTGGTCAATCATTTACGGGGTATAATACAACAAATACCGCATATTATGGGTCGTTAGACCATAATAGCGCTGCTCCAGGTGCATCGTCATCTTCAACAACAATACCAAACCCTGGTACTACGGGAGGTGCTAGAAGGTTAACTTATGGTACTCAATCATATACTACTTCATTAGATGCTTGCGGTAATCCAATGACACAAACAGATAGTTTATTTGTCCCTCTACAATATACCTCACCTGCAGTTGGATTACGGTTATACGAAAATTATACACAGTCTGGTGCAGGGTATTATAGTACTCCTTTAGGTGGGAATGATAGATATTGGAAAGTTAATTGGAATGGTGCTTTTTATAGTATAAAAGTTAGTTACTTCGGTTATATTCAATCTTTTACTTCTTGTCCTCAACCTACGTCATCAGTTGGAGAAGTTTTTTCTTCAACTACTAACGGAATGTATAGTTCTTCACCATCCGCAATATATTATGATGGTAGTGAAGATGTTTCTGGTATTGCGATAATGTCACAAGTTGTTCCTAGTGAAGTCTCGCTTTGGCCTGGTACGATTGGTTCTCTTCCCGCAGTTGGTAGTCCTTATACTGATTTCACATCTTATTATTATAGTAGAATTTTTACATCAAGTTATAATACAACAAGTCCTGTTTTTATACCAATGACAATTAGTACTTCTGAATTAAATGTAATTAGAACAGATAGATTGCCAAGTTCAGATGTGTTAGATGGGGGTAGTTGGGATTTAAATCCTTCTTTGTTACAACAAAATCTTAACTTTGCGATTTATGAAATTAATACCACAGGGGATGAAATTAGTTCAGTATCTTTCGCAGTTGGAGCTCAAACAGTGACAGCAGATTTAGATGGGTACGGACAACTAACGACTGGAGTGTTAGAAAGTTTTGATTGTGAAAATATGGTTGGATTAGGGTGTTATACAGGATTTGGAACTCAATTTGGGATTAACCAAGATTGTCCAACATCTGATGCCGTTGAGGGAGGATGTTATATGTTTTTAAGAAGACCATTAACAGACTTAAACAAAGACATTGGTCAAACTTTTCCTGAATGGGGATACAGATTTAGATTTTTCTACGCACTCTGTAGAGGAGTGTTATCACAATCATTTATGAATAATTGGATTAATGGAGCGTTATACGCTTATCCAATACAAGTTACTACATACTATAATAATCAAAACAAAGCAGAATATCCAAGATTTTGCCAAGGAATTGCTTATTATAATATGGATAGTCAAAACTTTTATTATAGAAGTAGTCCATGGAACGATAATTCAAATAGATTTGTTGGTAAGAAAACCAATAATCCTGCTGGTTTAAATGGGGTTAATTTATTAAATCCAACAACAATTGTTAATTTAGGTATGAAAGATTATTTTTATTCTGAAATTACTTTTGACCCAACCACTAAAGCTTACATTATACCAAATATAGACTCAACAAGTTATGCGGATACTTCAGATTTAGTTAATTTATTTGTAATTTCTAGGCTTACTGACTCATCTTTTTTAGAAAAACTTATTGCAGCCGGAGATTCTGGCATAGATAAATTATTTTCAAGACCTCAATTAAGAGTTGATGGGGATTTTGCACAATTAACCTCAATAAATTCTGAGATTGGAAATGTTAATTTTTCACCTCAATTTTATGAAATACTTCCGGGAGATACAAATCCACCTACTAATGTTTTAGGAAGTGCTGGTGACCCCGCAATGGCTGTATGGTTTTCATCAACAACTCAAGATTTACAAACAAAAGATTATTTAACACCGGGTGTTATTGATTTCAGAAGTTCAGATAATTTAGGGTATTATCCATATCCTTACGGGATTAAATCTCAATTGGTACCATATTATCAGTGGGGGTTAGCGGATGGAAGTAGAATATTTGGTAATCAACAAAATAATTGGAAGACAAGTACTAATGATGTTATTCAAAATTATTACCAATCTTTAGATAGAGCTGCAACAAATACTAAATATTTTAGAAATGGTACATCTGTTGCTAATGATTTAACCGCAAGGGCTTACATATTTAGTGTTGATGGAGACAGGGCTAATTACCCAACAACAGGTGGTAAATACAAAAACACAGGTCAACAATCAAAGGAATTTTTAGTTGGGGCACCGTTCCAATTTTATTTTGGTCCTGTTAAAGGAGCTTCGGCATTAGATAGATTTAAAACAAAATATTCCGTAGATGAGTAATTATTTAATAGTTCCGAGTAATTTAAGATATAAAGGGGCGCCTTCGGTTGATGAACAAATTGCGATATCATTAGATAGTCATAATCAACAGATTACTGAATATGATAGAAGCTCAACCATAAGTCTTGCTCAAGTTTATGATGATGAGAGGCAGGGATGTACGGTATTTAGACCAACTTTTAAGACGACATTCCTGTATGAAAATACTTATACGGGAACTACGGGATACATACCATTTCAATATAACCTTTATTATACCGCACCTGTTTCATCAAAACAAAGTACAAAATGGCAAGGTTTCCCACAATATTATGAATTTGATTTTTATAGACCAGATGTTGGTGACCAACATTTTAATTATAAAGCTAAAAGTGCCTACACATATAATTGGACTTACTATTTAACATATCCTTATAATAATAACTACACTAAACAGTTAACATATTATAGAAATAATATAAACTCTATTAATTGGATTGCAGGAGATGGAATACCTTTTTCAATTACAAATACATCACAAAATGGTAATGGGTTAGTGTCATTTACTTGTATTGCACCACATGGATTAACTATTGGTGAATACGTGGAGTTATCACTTGTTTATAGAAACTCAAATTTATTCCAAGTATATTCTTTAGGTAATGGATTATTGGATAGTGATGTTCACATATTTAATCTGTTAAACATAGGTTATACAGGAACAACATTTAGTAATGGAACTACAGGTACATTTAAAAGGGTTATTAATCCTGATAATTTAACGGAAACTAAATCAAAATATTATATTAGAGAACAAAAAGTTCTTACAAATTTAACAGATTTGGAAGTAACCAAAGCAGGATTTGAAAAAAATGTATTTGCGGAACAAAGAAAATTAGAATATAGTTCTATAACACCAAACAATCTTACAAGAATATCTCAAAAAACAAGTAGTAATGCTTATAATATGACTTCTGCATATGATTTAGATTTTGCTAATTTAAAAGATAATCAAAAAAGACCTATTAGCGAAATTAATTTAACGATTGTTAATAAAGGATATTCAGGTTACTTTAATCAACCAAGTAATGGTTTTGGGTTAAAACAAGGGTGGGAGTTTAATTTATCAAAAACAACAAATCCTTGGTGGAATCTAACTGAACAAAGGTCTAATACTTCTATTCCTGTTTCTTCATATACATTAACTAGTGGTGAAACAAAAACATTTTATTATAATCTTGATTTGAAAAAGGACGATGTTATGGATGGTGATTTTTGTGAATGGAATGATTATGAACAGATTGAAAGAGTGGTTTCGTCATACTATCACAAGTTAAAGTTTAACCAAACTGTTTTTCAAACAACAACGGTTGCAACAACAAATTCACCAGGGTATTACTATCAACCACATAATAAAATGACTATCAGGGTATTTTCAGATTATGTGGAAACAGGAGATGTGGAGTTTGTTGACCAAGTCCCTGAGTGGTCTTTCTATTCAACTAGCGACCGACAGTTTAGATGGAGAGATTTGTATACGTATGGATTTAGGGATAATTTAAATAGAGGAGTGGATTACCCGTATATTAATACGGCACATTACCCATTTTCAGAAATTATTTTTAGATTAATTCCTGAAGGAATAAACTATAATGAGAATTTAGACGGATATGACTTCTCATTCAAACCATTAATAGATGAGTGTGAATAAATTTGTAATACGACAAGACGGATTTCAAGATAAGCAAATTGATATACCGATATCTCTTACTTGGGATTATCTTGGGTTAGATATGGCTATTGAGGAATATGAAAAAACTATGATTACGGAAGTAATTGGTGTTGGTAGAGATTTTGAAGTTTCAAGATTTGCTCATTTACCTGCAACGGCTACCACAAATAATACTGAAATTAATTATGAATTTTATTTTTATTCTGGAGGTTCTTTATCAAATATTAATAATTGGAAAATAAATTATTTAGGAGAAGGATTCACCCCTCAAGAACTTTATTATTATGAAAACAATTTTTCAAATTCATTTTTTAAATTGGATTTTTATGATACACCTGATGATAAGGCACAAACAAATTATTTAACAATAATCATACCTACACAACAAGGTCTTACAATGGATACTCTGATGCAACGAACATTAGTTAGCGTTAAAAAACCAAAATTTATTTTAGACTATGTTGGTGATAAAGAAGGGTTTTTTATTTATTGGTTAAAGAAAAGAAACTTTTTAAACATAGATACTTTCTATATGGCTGCTAAATTTTTTAACGCCAAAACAGGTCAATTTACTAAAATGATGACAGGTAAAGGAACAAATTCATCAGACGATACAGAAGGACCTCAGTGGGATATGGGAACTAATCCATACACTTTTGACGGTGCAACTTATTTTTATTACACGGTAAAACTAGATTATTTAACACAAACTTATCAAGTATTTAATACTGCCGGTCAAAGATTAGGGACTGAGATTCCCATAAAATGGTACGAATATGTTAACCCACCACAATAATGGAAGATTATTACAAAATAACGGTATCACCAGAGAACATTAAAGGAGATTTGTCTGTGGTATATGACACAGAAGGTACTCCTGTTGGGGTTTATTCTGCCATGACCAAAGTGGTTAGTTCTGGTTCATATGGTACCTCATTATTAACTAACTTAAGTGTACCAATATTATTACGACAAAGTGCCGTTGACGCGGGATATTATAGTCCATTTGATGGTGCGGTATTACAAAAAAATGTGGTTGCGAATTTTATATTTTCATCAACAACTACCAACCCATATGTTTATAATGTTTACAATACTTCAAATGAATTTCAAAAGTTTTTAGACTTATCAGCATATAGAATAAATTGGGGTGATAATTCACCAACACAACTTATTACAGGGTATACACCTACCTCAATAACACATACATACCCATCGGCTAATAAAGTTTATAAGATTACAATGGAACAAACAAATCCATGGGGGGTTACTAAAGTAATTAAAAAAATAACAACACCGTTTAGTAATCCAACAATTTATAACCCTCAAGGGGAAGCTTTTTTTGTCCCATCATCAGGTAATTGGGTTGGTACTCCTGTATCATATGATTATATCTTTTCAGGTGATGCGGTAAATGAAGTATCCGCACAAACATCAAATAATTATGTTACAGTACCATTTACAGTATCGGGTTTAACTAAATCAAGAATAAATGAATTAGCTCAATACGGACCTAATAAATTTCAAGTTGGAGTTCCTGTTATATCTAATGGTCAAATATGGGGGGCAATATCAGATATAAATGTTATCTACACTGCTTACACTATTACAGGTATCAACTATTATGACTATGAGGACGGTACTACAATATATTTCCAACAATCTTCAGGATTGACAACAAACAATCTTACCGCCGAACCAATAACAAAAGATGAGGTATTATTAAAAGTTGTTGACCAAGCTCAAATACAAACGGACGTTTTTGTTGAAAGAGGTAAAAACAGTGCATATGAGAGAGTTCAAAGATTGGGAGAAGTTGATAATTTAGGGGATATGATAAATTATGGATACGGATTCTTTAATGTTGAGAATAAAAAACAAACAACCTAATTGAAAAAAGGAACTAAACTATTTATAAAATAAAAGAATATGGCAATAGGTTCATACGGTACGATAAGACCATCCGATGTCTCACCAGCAGATGTTGAAATTATAATGAATTACACACCAACAAGGGATGTAACAGACCAATTCTTGCTTACAAAGTTAGATGCACAGACAATACTTAGACCTTACTTTGCGAATACTGAAACAGGTGGAAATGCAGGAGTTGAGGTTTTAGGTGGATTATACAATTTAACTCTACCTGCAAGTCAATTTAACGCAATAGGGATTTATACCTTATATTTAAGACCTGCACAAATAAGAACAACAATTACTGATTGTGGTGTATTAAGTGCGTTACCAAATGTTAAGGGTCTTGTAATTGACATTACAAATGTTCCTACTCAATATCAAAATAAATTTGTTCCACAAGGACTTATTGGATTTAGAATTGAATATTTAAATCCTGATGGTTCAAAAATACCTAATTTCTTTAGAGTAGTGACCTCAAGTTTTTATTGTCAACCTGTTGTAACAAATGAGGTTAACACTTCACAAAAATCGGTTAGATATAGATATGTTGACGGTAGTTCAAATCTTTTGTTTTTAACATTATCACCTTCGTCATCACCAACAAACAAACCAAATGCAACACCATTTATTGGACAACCTGACCAAGATATTATAATTAGTAATACTTTTTTCAATCCTGTTACTTTGGAAATACAAATGGCTGAATATGACATTGATTCATTGGCAATTGCTCTTTACGGTAATCAAACCAAATCTATTGATGACGGTATCTACACAATTTACGATTCTCAAAATAACATATACAGACAATACAACTTATATGAAATTAGAGACCAATTTAATGCATTGTTATACGAAGTTAGACAGAATAGAAACGATAATATTGATTTCAGTAAAAATTTCACAAATATAAGTAGCTAATGGCAATAACACAAAAGAGCACAAAATATTTTTATCCCCCAAGACCTGGTAGTGGTGCAGGGACTTTCTCAGACAACATTGTAGGATTACAAACTGTTGAGGGTGGAGGTCTTACGCAAGGTAATTTTGAGTTCACAACTTCTGTTGTTGAAAAAGTTAATAGAACTTTTACAGTTGGTGCTTTTTCGGAACCAATTAATTTAGATGATTTAGATATTGGAACTTTAACGGAAAGTCGTAGGATAATGGCAACTCAATTTAGAGTTTATCCAAACTATGATGTATCCCAAGTTTTAAATTTTTCAATGTATGGGTCTTTAAGTAAAAGATTCCAAGTCTCCGTTACACAGATAATTCATAATTTCCCTGCGGGATTAGATGTATTATACACCAATTTAGATTTTACTACAGGACCAACAGCATATGACATATCTTATGATTTAACAACTGATGAAACATATTTTAAAGTTAATGTTGATAGGATTAATAATCCTTTTGATATTGATTATTCAATCAGTGCGGCTACTAACTTGTCAGTTAGGGAGATAATTGTATCACCATATAGAAATTTGTATAACAGTTATTTGGATTATTGTATTAGTATTAATGATAACATATACAATGTAATGTCATTTAATCCTTCTGAAAATTTAAATACGGGTTACATAGAGTTTTATGTTTCAGGGGCTCCTTTTGGAGATACAGCAACAACAATTAATGAACAATATCAGATAAGATTAAATGATTTTATTACGGATAAAGTATTTGCGGAAAACTTTGATGAGGTTGAGAAATTTTTATTAAATCGTTTAGTAAGACCTGAATATAC
>Ga0181346_1000571_pt1 | contig 16193 bp, 11 predicted proteins | sample Su13VDMM15DN_FD_130100 | JGI IMG/M metagenome (GOLD analysis project Ga0181346, IMG submission 130100) | Freshwater viral communities from Lake Michigan, USA - Su13.VD.MM15.D.N | ecosystem: Environmental > Aquatic > Freshwater > Lake | place: USA: Michigan | collected 2013-07-15 | reverse complement strand
TGTAGGTGTAGGCGTAGGCGTTCTTGTAGGTGTAGGCGTTGGCGTTCTTGTAGGTCTAGGCGTTGGCGTTGGTGGAGGTGTTTTAGTTGGTGTTGGTGTTATAGGTCTTGTAGTCGTTGGACTTGGCGTCGGTGTTGGTAATGTACAACTACTACACCCTACTCCCATAATATTTGTTACTATCGTTAAAATAGAATTTGAAGATATGTTAGACAATCCCTCGTAAGTTACACAAACAAGATTCTCATTAATAATTGCACTAACAGTTACCCCTGTTTCAATTGGGATTCCACTAAACTCAAGTGGGTCAGTAATATAATACTCATCACCATTATAACAATTAACAAGTTTTTTAGTTGTTGAACACATAAAGGTTTCATCAAATAAATTATATACAACATCTCCTGTAAAACAAATTGTAGGTAAAACAGTTGTCGTAGGTGTTGGAGTTGGTGTTGGTGTGATAACTACAATGGTCGTCGCACTTAAACTAATCTCTTTACCTGAACAATCTGGTGTTGGGGTTGGAGTTGGTCCTTGTGTCGCGGTAGGTCTTGGTGTTGCGGTTGGGGATGGTGTTGGTGTAGGTGTCGGGTTATAACAATTAAAAAGAGCATTAAAATCAAAATCATCACAAATCCCTGGCGTTGGAGTTGGTCTTACTTGACACTGTCCTGGAATTAATTCTTCATCACAAATATCAGGACAAAAATCGTTACAATTGGTTCTTCCAAATAAAATACAATCACCACCTAAGGTATCTGATAAACACCATTTAGTATCATCAAAAAAGATATATCCTGTTACCGTATTACCCCCCACAAAATAATCTCTATCATTATATTTTCCACCATATAAGTAATTTCCGTCGTATATAGTAACACCTCCCGTGTTTAAACAATAGGAGTCATTAGGACATCGACAACAATCATCATCAACACTACAAGTACCATTAATAGTAAACGAACTATGAGTTGCGGTTACTAATTCGTTATCCTGATAATAACTAATAATTGGATTAATAACGTAAGGTAGAGGTGTTGGTGTTGGCGGCCCTGGTGTAACTATTGGGGCTGAAGTACAAGGATTGAAACTAACTGCGCTTCCTGTAGGACATCCACTATATATTAAATTAGCGTCTCTATAAATCCTAACCCAGTTAACTCCTACGTGACAACTTGACCCTGGACAGGTAACCCCTCCAACACAACCACACACAATATTAAGTTGAACTTGTCCTGAAGGGTCATTAAGAGCAACTTGTTGAGCTTGGGCTAAACTCATAGAAACGGTACCATATCTATCCAACGCACTCGCACTTGGATAATTTGGGTAACTTGGTGGTCGGTTTAGTAAATCATAAGTCCCTCCATTATTATTTAAAGAAACTGAACCAAGATTAACTGTATTTGCTAAAACTGAAAAAACCGCTTGATTACATTGGTGTCCACCCGCACAAGGGCTTCCACTTGATAGGGCACTATTATCATATTCTATTATAATGTCTAACGAGGTTAAACAATCAAGTACAGGAATTGTTGGAGTTGGTGTCGGTAATACGGGATTATTATCCAAACAAAAACATTTGGTCTTTGGTTTTGTGAAATTATAATTAAGTAAACTTCCACTACAATTATAAGCGTTAGTAATATTAACTATGTTATTTAACGAAGGATTAGTATTTCCCGTTGCACTTACAATATCGCCACTTCCAACTATTACCTCAACGCAATTACACTGAACAAAAGGAGTTGGAGTTGGTACGGGAGTATGTGTTGGTGTAGGTGTTGGGGTAGGTGTCGGGCAAATTCTGCAATCATCACAATTCTCATAAGGGCCTACTAAAAACGCAGTAGAAGCGTCATAAATAGGACTAACAACCGCATCAACATTAACCTCAGAACATCCTGAGTATCCTCCTATAGCACTACTAATATTAATATCATAAACTTCACCAAGTGTTAATGTTCCTGGTAGTCCAATAATTCCAAATTTAATTTTTGGGTCACAACAATCCGCAAAATAATAAGTTACGGGTGTCGGACTTGGCGTTGGTGTTGGTGTCTCAGTAGGTGTTGGTGTTGGTGTCTCAGTTGGAGTTGGTCCACAAGAATTTCCACTACAAGAACCATAATTACCATACCCTATACCAAATAAACTAGATGGAAATGGTTGCCAAGGATTGGTAAGTGGTATTGATGAGGACACTAAAACATCGTCTTGATAAAAACTTACAAGGTCTATAATTCCGCTTTGAGTACATATATAAAATACCGAATTAACGGTTTGAGTGTATGTTTGTGTTTTATCATCGCAATCAGTATAAAATATTTCAACAACATTATTAAGACTAGAGGTTGTATTACCAGTCGCTAAAGATACCAAATTAGAATCAACTTCAAGACAAGTACAACCTACATTTGTCGGTGTTGGGGTTGGAGTCTCTGTCGGTGTTGGGGTTGGAGTCTCTGTCGGAGTTGGGGTTGGAGTCTCTGTCGGAGTTGGGGTTGGTGTCTCTGTCGGAGTTGGGGTTGGTGTTGCAGTTGGTGCCACGTCACATTTAACCCCATCACTACATAACCCATCAATAGTGAATGTTAGTTTTGCACTCTCACTTGTAGGGTCGCTACCACAAACGTTAAATATAAATGGTATTGGGCTTGAAGGCGTCGTATCATTCACTATAGTACCCGAACAATCGATATAACTATAACCAAGACTCCCTGATAAAGCGGTATATTCAATACATTGACAAGGAGGTAGTGTAGGCGTTGGCGTTGCGGTTGGAGTAGCAGTTGGAGTAGCAGTTGGAGTAGGAGTTGGCGTTGCGGTTGGAGTAGGCGTTGGTGTTTCAGTCGGTGGTGGTAATAAACATTCACAATTAACACATATCTGACCCGTTGGGTGACATATATTACACGGGTCATTAGTAACCGATGTTGTACAAAATAATATTGTTTCTCCTTTACCAACAGTTATTGTAGTAGTTGTATCAGGAAATCTACAATCAATATATGAAACCGAACAGTCATCACCTGTATTGTTAAACGCTTCATAACAATATACTATTTCTGGTGTTGGTGTTGGGGTCGGTCCATTACAAGGGTTTTCAATAGTACAATCATTACAGACATCATAGATTGTACCCCCACCCCAAATAACAGTGGCAGAAGAACCTCCTAAACCCATAATGGTAAAACATCTACCCAAGTTGTTTAAAATAGTTTGTCCAGCAACAAAAGTGTTAGGTAAAGACATTACTTCAACAAACCCTGTACAACAGTCATAAACCTCGTATAACGCATAAATTAAATCACAAGGGTGTTCATCGACACATTTTACACAGTCTGAAGAAGGAGAAGAAGGAGTACCATCCCAATATAAATTGGGGGTTGCCAAATCAGCTGAGGAAACGACTTCATAACAAAATCCGTCAGTCGCAACAAACACATCAGGAGAAAACGAATTAGTTGGTAAAGCCATAAATTGGTCATCTGTGAATACAGAATCACAACATCCCGACACTACATAAATCCGTAAGTTTGGGTCAGGTACATACGGTGGGCAAGGGTCTTTAGTTACACATCCTTGGCAGTCTATTGTACCTCCAGATAAATTCCAAAAAATATTAGGTATTCCCGTCATTGGAGCTACAACAGTATAACATACACCGTCAACAGATACAAACGTAGTACCTACAGTATAATTTGCAGGTAATTCAACAATACCATTACGATACATAGGGTTTTGAGTACAACAAGTTTCAGCCGAGAATGTGGTAAATTCAAATGGGTCAGCACAACAAGCAACACTTGTTGCGGTAGTGTATGATGTTGGAGATGAAATAGGCAAACCTCCCATTGCATAATAAAAATCAGGTGTAGGACTACCATCATCAACACAAATACTAAGAGGATACGTTCCCGCAACAAAATATCCTTTAAAAATAAAATTACCTCCAAGAGTCCACCTAACCGCAACACTACCAAACGGTGAGCTATCTAAATCTTGTTGTGTAATCTCTACATCATATAAATGTCTCTCACAAGGAGATAAGTTACTACAGTTTTGTGTTGGTTGGGTTGGTGAGGTTCCAGAAATAAAAGAGTTTCCCGAATTAATCGAAGTTACGTTATAACCTGTAACCGCAGACCATTCTATTCCATCAACCTCATTATAATAAACATTCCCCAAAACAAATGCACTACCGACAAGCCCATTAATAATAGGTGTGCACGGTTGTATAATAATCGCGGGATTAGTTAAACAGGATAATTGTATTGTATTATAACACGACATATAGTTTTTAGTCTTTTTTTCTTAAATAATTTACTCAGTCTATAAATACTTAATTATTTTTTTTATTTTTGAATAATCGACTTCATTACTTCAATATATTTTATTGTGGAACTATTCTTATCTACGTAATTAAAATAATTTTCATCCTCTTTTATCTTAGTTAAAGGATTAACTTCAATAAATTCTCCTTTGTAAAATTTACAATGTTTTAAATTATCGGTGACCCCCGCCATATGTAGTATCGGCTTCTTTTCATAAATATCTATATCATCTGTGGCCCAAGAGAAATCTAAATCTTTTATGATTTTAGTCTCTTTACCAAAACACCATAAATTCCAAAGTAATGACCACATCTCCGCAGTCCAAAATTGAATTTCACCAGGACTTATTGGAAATCTTTGTTGGTAATTGTGCATCTGTTGATACAATTTATTTGAATCTTCATAAATCTTATACCAATTCTCAGAAGTCGTGTTTTTAATAATGTATTGCCCCCCACCTGAACCTTCTTGATTAGACGCAACACAATCAATATCTATCCCAACAACATCGACCATCTCTTGTAATAATTGATTAACCTCAGATGTTGGATGAGCCGATTCATATCTACGACAACAATCAATGAGATAATTATATGCGATATATCCTTTGGTGTCGGATAAATAACAAACCTCATCCTCCATTAATTTTGTATAGTCAGGAAGTTCTCTAAAGATAATATCCGCATCGTGTAAGAAAAAACTTTCACCATATTGAGGGAATTCTTTTAACCATTTGTGAATTAAAAAAGGTTTAATACTCGGTATGTACCCTTTTTCATCTCTATCATCAATATAAAAATGGACATTGTAACCTTTTTTAATTAAATTTAATCCATCTTCAGATGGCTCGGTATTACCGTTAACCATACCGAATATGATATGTATCTGATTTGGGTTAATTCCCCTTTCTACGAAGTTATGACAATATATTTCACATTGCCAATGAAAGTATGGAACATCTGGTTGTGCCGTAACAAACAATAATTCTGACATAGTTTTTTTTAAAATAATGATAATACTTTATCACTTTTAATAAATAGGAGGAATTCGAATATATTTATATTAGTATGAAACTAATAAAAACAATACAGAAATTAGTCGAGGAGTCGGAAAGAGATTACTATGTCGCTTGTGATAATTGTGCTGATGAAAGAACAATTAAACGACTAGAAAAAAATTATATGGACACCCTTGAGTTGATGAAGAAAGTCAACAAGGTTGATGTATCTGTTCCTAAGAAATAATTAGTGTTACTTCGATAACACATTTCATTGATTTATCCCAATCATTTTACTATTTTTTGTTTATATGGCAAAAGATATTTTTTTAGATTTATCTGAATCAAAAGGTTTAGGTGATACCTTATGTGTGACTCCTGTAATTAGGAAGTTATTTGAATGCTATGAAAAAAAGATAAACATAATTTCAAACTACCCTGTTTTATTTCAAAACAATCCTTACATCAATAAAAACTATTCATCGGGTAGTATTAATTTAGATTTTGTTAAATCAAATCACATATATCACTCATCATTTTACAATGTAGGTAAAAAGAACGAATTCGGTGTCGAATACAAATACAACACAATCGACATCAGACAGTATCACGCAATTATGTTAGGGTTTTCACTTTTAGATTCAGAGCTTGAGTTAGACTATGTTTCAGTTCCAAAAGTACTGATTGAAGGATTACCTGAAAAATATGTATTAATTCATCCTGTTCAAACTTGGGCGACTCGTACTTGGGACGCCGAAAAATGGATGTCATTAACCGAAAAACTTAATTCAGTGGGTATTGCAGTTGTTTCAACAGGTAAAGATTCAAGTGAGACAGGATTCTTTAATGTACAAAAACCTGTGTTTAATTTTGACATACCTCTTGGCCAGAACTTAATGAATCAGGTCGACATACCCCAAACTTGGCATTTAATAAATGACTCCTTATGTTTTATAACAATGGATTCAGGTCTACTACATTTAGCAGGTACTACGGATACTAATATCATTCAGTTAGGTAGTTCAATCAATTACAAACTAAGAGCCCCATACCGTAATGGTAGTCAGGATTATAAATACTCATATGTTGGTGGTGGTTGTAATATATTCTGTAGTTCAAATATGAAATATGGAGTTAAAGAATGGGGTAATATTCAAGGAGTACCTCCATTAGTTAAATGTTTAGAAAATAAAGAAACTTTTGAATGTCATCCGTCAGTTGACCAAGTTTTTAATAAAGTAATAGAGATAATAAATAATAAAAATGTCTAAGAAAAAATTATTAATAATAACTCCTCATTTATCCACAGGTGGTGCGCCTCAAGTAACGTTGAATAAAATTGAGTTACTAAAGGATGAGTACATTATAAAATGTGTGGAGTACTCTCAAATTGCTTGGGCGTTTGTAGTTCAAAGAAATAAAATTATTAATTTATTAGGTAATAATTTTATTTCGTTACCTGAAGATAAAAAAACAATCCTTAATATAATTAACCACTTCAAACCAGACGTAATTAGTTTTGAGGAATTTCCTGAATTTTTTATGGATGATAGTATCACCGAAAAAATATATAAAGAAGATAGAGAGTATTTTATTTACGAAACAACTCACGATTCAAGTTTTCCGACATCAAGTAAAAGATGGTTTCCAAATAAATTTATATTTGTAAGTGCGTTCAACGCCTTCAGATATTCAATGTACGATACCCCATATTCAATTATTGAATATCCTGTCGACACTAAAGAAAAAGAACAAAAATCATTTCAATCTAAACTAAATTTAGATTCAGGATGGAAACACGTAATTAATGTTGGTCTTTTCACTCCAAGAAAAAATCAAAAGTATATTTTTGAAATTGCGGAAAAACTTAAAGACTATAAAATAAAATTTCACTTTATTGGAAATCAAGCAGATAATTTCAAGTCTTATTGGGGTCCTTTAATGGATAATAAACCTAAAAACTGTGTAATATGGTATGAAAAGGATAATGTTTTAGATTTCTTACAAGCCTCTGACTTATTTTTCTTCCCATCTAGAGGTGATAAAAATAACAAAGAATTAAATCCAATAGCGATTAAAGAAGCTTTAGAATACAATATGCCGATGATGATGTATGATTTGGACGTGTATTGTGGAAAGTATTCTAACTTTGAAAATATTACATTCTTAACAGGAGATATTGATGTTGATACTGAAAATATGATAAAGGTATTAAATCCTGAAATTAATAACTTTGAGGATGAAGTCATTGTTATTACAACATACCCTAATACTATAAAAAGAAAAAGTCTAACTGTTGATTGTATTAACAGTTTTAAAAAATTAAACAGAAAGATTATTTTAGTATCACACTACCCCGTATCTGAAAAGGTTCAAGAAATGGTTGATTATTATATCTACGATAAAAATAATTTAATGATACCTCATTCTTTTTACGACCATTTCTATAGTAATAATGGTATTCGTGACATTAAGATTAACATAAATAACTTAACAAAATCTAACCAATCTTTAGCCGCGTTAATCAACCTATTTAACGGTATTAAATTAGCAAAAGAATTAAACTTCACTAAAGTTATGACAGTTGTTTATGATGTTATACTAAGTGATTTAGATGTACCCATTATTGAGGACTATTTCTCAAAAATTGATGATACTTGGAATTGTTGTTTATCAACAATGGATACCGAATTAGGTGTTGGTATGGAAACCACCTCAATGTTATTTAAAATAGATTATTTCCTAAATAAATTCCCCGACATCAGAGACGGTGATAAATTTACACAATTGTGTAAAGACCTCGGGTGTCATAACTTTTTAGAACATTACTTTATGAGTGTTTTAAAAGATGAAGATTATTTGTGGATTGTAAGAAATAATGAAAATACAATACTTCCTAACTCAGGTTTAGGTGTATCATCAAACTCAGAATATTATTCATTATTACCGTTAAACGATTCAACCAATGAATGGATGTTTTATTTTTACACCTATAATTTAGATGAAAGAAAATTAAACTTACAAATAACCGATAGTGATGTTGAAATTTACAATGAAACTATTATTATTTCAGAACAAAGAGAATTTTCTAAAAAAATAAATTACTCAGGTACCCCATTAGACATAACAGTTAATCTTTACGACGGTGATAATCTATATAAAACCGAAACTTATAACTTAAACAATCAAACAATTAACCAATACTTTAAAAACGGTCATTTCCTAGAAAAATTATGAAAAATATAAACTTATTCGTTCCATACTTTAGAAACGAAGAAATCTTAGAACAAATAAACGAATGTCTTGATAAAGGATGGACAGGTCTTGGGTATAAAACAAATGAGATTGAGTCTCTTTGGAAAGAATACACGGGGTTACCAAACGCTCATTTTTTAAATTCAAACACCTCAGGTCTTCATTTGTCAATTAAAATTTTAAAAGATGCAAACAAATGGGCGGATGATGATGAAATCATCACAACTCCATTAACCTTTGTTTCATCAAACCACTCAATAATGTATGAAGGTTTAAAACCTGTTTTTGCTGATGTAGATTCTTTCTTATGTTTAGACCCATTGTCAGTTGAATCTAAAATTACTAAAAAAACAAAAGCAGTATTGTTTGTAGGTATTGGAGGTAATGCGGGTCAATACTCCAAAATAGTTGAGTTATGTAAACAACATAAATTAAAACTGATTTTGGACGCTGCTCATATGTCAGGAACAAAAATCACCAATAATGATGAGGTTGTCCATATTGGTCAAGATGCTGATGTAACTGTGTTCAGTTTTCAAGCAGTTAAAAACCTACCAACCGCAGATTCAGGTATGATATGTTTTAAAAATGAAGATTATGATTTGTTAGCAAGAAAATTGTCTTGGTTAGGTATCGATAAAGATACGTATCAAAGAACTAATGATAAGGGGAGTTATAAATGGGAGTATGAATTAGTTGATGTCGGATACAAGTATCACGGTAATTCGATTATGGCGTCAATGGCAATTATCGGATTAAAATACTTAGAAGAGGATAACCAAAGAAGACGAGAGATTTGTTCATTATATGACAAATATTTTTCAGGAACAAAAGTTAAATCAGTTTCTATGTCTCCAGAAACTACAGTTTCGTCAAGACACCTATACCAAATAGTAGTTCCTGAAAGAAATAAAATTATGGAATATCTAAACACTCAAGGAGTTTATCCTGGAGTACACTATAGAGACAACACACATTACAAAATGTATGACTATGGATTTGGGACTTGTCCAAAATCACATAAAGTTTCAGAAGAATTAATTTCACTACCAATACATATGAGACTAACTGATGAAGATGTTAAATATGTTGCGGAAAAAGTAATACAAGGGTATAAAATGTACTTATGATAATTAGAGAGTTCAATAAAGAAGACATTAATAAGGGTTTATTAGAAACCTATAAAGAAGTTTGGTGGATAACTGAAATTACCGAGGAATCACTTAGTAATTACTTATCAAACCATAACTATATGGTGGTATGTGAGGATAACGGTGTTATCATTGGTACCGCAACTCTACACATTCAACATAAATTAATTCGAAATGGTGGTATTGCAGGTTTAATTGAAGACGTTGCGGTTAGAGAATCTTACCGTGGTAATAATATTGGGTCTAAATTAATTGAACATCTTATTGAAAAGGCAAAAGAATTAGGTTGTTATAAAGTAATCTTGTCTTGTTTTCCTGAAAGAGTTAATTTCTATGAAAGAAATGGTTTCATAAATGAATCAATAACAATGAGGAATAACCTATGAAAAAATGTTTTGTAGTTAACTATTGGGCAGATACTGATGAAAAAGTTTTAATGGTTTTAGATTGTATTAACCAATTAAAGAAATTAGGATTAGATATAATATACACTTCTCTATGTGAAGTCGATGAACGTATATCCAATTCCGTAACACATACATTATATTCTGACGAAAACGATTTAATTACAATATTTGATTTATTTAAACACGAATCAATTAGAGTGGTAAACACAAATAGTTTTGTTTGTAAAGATTTTAATTTCTATTCAATACCTTTAAATTGGAGAGACGTATCATATTCAGTTTCAAGTCAATTAATCAATAACTTTAAAAAGTTAATTGATTTAGGTTACACTCACTGTCATTTTATGGTTGGGGATTGTGTTATCTCTGACTCTGAATTAGATGTGTTTAACACTATATCTAAGACTTGTGAAATAACAAACAAAAAGTCTTACTTTGACGATATATCCAATAGATACACAGGATTTGGTGCAATATATTTCTATACAGAAATTAATTTCTTTATATCAAAATTCCAATATAAGGACACTAAAGACTCACATATAACTCATTACTCAAATAAAAATAAAAAGTTGTTATCGTTTGAAGAAATACTAGAAAAGAATTTTAAACCTTATTCTAACGACATATTATTAGGTAATAACAACTCAAATAATTTTGGTCCAATCGTATTGTTTAAAGAATCTGAAATAGATAAAGTTACATCCTATAATACAACCACAGACCATTTTATAATACCTCGTAAGGATAAGAGTAAAATGGATTTAATTACGGTATTTAAAGACTTCAGTAATTATCAAATTGAAATTGATGATGTAACCGTACTAAATGTTGGTGGCGTACCAAATTCGTTTGAGGTCGTATCTCTACCTATTAAGGAGTTTAAATTAAAAATTAATAAAAATAATATTACAACATTTAATCGTATAATATCCGATTTTGACTTATCACATTTATGTGGTCATATTAGTTTTTACGATAACTATTTTTTATAAAATTATGAAGTTTACATTAACAACGAGTTTTTATAATGGAGAACCATTTGTAGAACAACTTTATGAAAACATATTATCCCAAACATATAAAAATTGGGAATGGGTGGTTACTGACGATTTTTCATCAGATAGAACTAAAGAAATATTACTATCTATATGTGATAAAGATAGAAGAGTTAAGTACGTACAACAGTCATCAAAAAAAGAGATGTTTTGGAATCCCCAAAATTTCTGTAAAGATGCTGAAATAATATTTCAATTAGATTCTGACGATTTAATGACCCAAAAAGCATTAGAAGTTTATCATCATTTCTTTACCAAATTTCCTGAAGTAATCTTAATAAATTGTTATTCTAACAAATTCAGAGAAAACCAATGGATTAATTTTGGAGGCACTCAAATAACATTACACCCCAATTTATCTTCAGGAAATTTAACTTATTTAAGAGCGTGGAGAAATAAACGTAGTTTAAATTTAGACCACAACCCTGGAAATTGGATGAAGTATTTTTACAATGACTTGGCGATTGTTTGTAAATTAGAAGAACACGGAAAAGTTTTAACTCTACCTCGTATGTTATATCATTATACCGTAAGGCCTGATTCAATATCAAATGAACATCAAAAAGATGTACCTGATTTACGTATGGAAAATGAAATATTAATAACAGGTATCAGAAATAGAAGGAATAACGAAGATTTAGACACATTTGAAAGATATTTTGACCCAATATACCATATTACAAAAGGCCTATTGGACTATAAGTTTAATAAAACTTCAGACTGTTTAAAAGTCTCGTTTTACAAAACTAAACTTTCGTCATATGAAAAAAAATTACTTAGGGAATTATTTTACGACTTTGACTTTAATTTTAATGATTTTGAGGTTAATAGCGATTATAACATATTCTTTATTGACGATGAAAATGATTTGGAGTTTTTAAAGAAAAATTTATACGGTATTTGTGACACATCATTAGGTCAAACTCAAATAATAACAACCGATTTCTACAATAAATCAGATGACTTTAATAATAAATTAAAATCGATTGTAGTGGAAAAATACAGATACGAATACTATATTTCTGATTATCTAATAATGAACATAATTAAATAAAAATATGAAAATAACTCAAGTGACACCAGGTCTAATTGAAATCCCCCCTAAAGGGTGGGGTGCAATTGAAAAGATTATTTGGAATTACCAATTATCATTATCCCAATTATCCAATCAGGTCGATATTAAATACTTAAACGAGATTGATTTATCGTCAGAGATTGTACACATCCACGTAGCCAATTTAGCCATAGAAGCTCACGAAAGAGGGATACCTTACGTATTCTCACTACACGACCATCACGTAGTATTATATGGTAAAGATTCTAATCTATATCAAGATAATTTAAAAGCAATAAAACACTCAATAGTGTCATTTACTCACGCAGAGTTTTTAGTCGATTACTTTGATGAAACCGATAAATTATTTTATTTATCTCACGGAGTTGACACAAACTTATTTAAACCAAACGAATTAATTAGAAAAGAACATAAACTATTATGTTTAGCAAACAATGGATTTGCGAATAATCAATCTGAAGATAGAAAAGGTTTTAGGTTCGCAATTGAGGCTGCTAAAAAATTAAATTTACCAATCACTATTGTTGGTCCTCAAAATAACGATAATTTCTTTAACGCAAATCCTGATTTATTAGAGTATGAAAAGTTAACAGTTCTTTCGTCAAACCCTGACGAGTCAGAATCAATTAGATTATATCAAGAACATTCAATTTTCCTACACCCTTCAGTTTTGGAAGCAGGTCACCCTAATCTTACTTTATTAGAAGCACTATCTTGTGGATTACCAATTGTAGGAACATATAAAGGCACTCAAAAATTAGGGGGTATGATAGTTGTTGATAGAGACTCTGAACAAGTCTCAAATGCCATCTCAGAGGTCATTTTAAACTACGAACAATACGTTTATGATACTCAAAAAACCAAAGAACGATATGATTGGTTGGTAGTTTGTGAAAGATTATTAAAAATTTATCAAACAATTAAAATAATTAACAAGCCATATACATCTAAAGAAACTAAAAATTTATATGTTTCTGAATATAAAAACGATAACAAAGTTAAAGATGATTTAAAGTTCATTTATCACTTTGTTAATGGTCCGTATTTTGAATTAAAAGGTGATACTGATAAAACATACACCGTTAGTTTTACTGACGAGAAAGGTAACGAACAGTACCGTAAAGATATTAAATGTAATACGTGGGTTAGTCTTAATAGAGTTTATTACACTAAATGGAATATTAAATTATTTGACGGGGATGAGATTTTATTAGATTACACATTAGATTACTCAGGAAAAAGAGTATACATTTGTTTTGATTCCGCATCATTAGGGGATACAATTGCCTGGGTACCTTATGTTGAGGAATTTAGAAAAAAACATAATTGTGAGGTAATTTGTTCAACATTTAAAAACGATTTATTTGAATCAAAATACCCTAACATTCAATTTGTAACTCCAGGAACTAACGTAACAAACTTACACGGTATGTATAAAATTGGTTGGTTCTATGATAAAGATAAAGAACCTGTATTGCCAAGTACCATTCCGTTACAAAAAACAATTACTAATATATTAGGATTGGAGTTTAAAGAGATTATTCCTGAAATGGTACTACCAATTAAAGAAAGACCGTTTAATGAAAAATATGTAACAATCGCAACAACCTCAACGGCACAATTAAAATATTGGAATAACCCAAATGGATGGAGTATTTTATGTGATAAATTAAAAGATATGGGTTACAGAGTAGTTCACGTATCTAAAGAAAACTCACAACTTAACGGAATTACGGAATTAAAAGACAAATCGTTAGACAACACAATTAACGCGATTTATCATAGTGAATTCTTTATAGGTTTATCAAGTGGTTTATCTTGGTTGTCTTGGGCGATAGGCCAAAAGGTAGTAATGATTTCAAACTTTACTGAACCTGACCACGAATTCACCACTAAATGTTATAGAGTTACTAATAATAATGTTTGTAATGGATGTTGGAATAATCCTATGTTTAAATTCGATAAAAGTGATTGGAATTGGTGTCCTGAACATAAAGGAACAGAAAGACAATTTGAATGTCATAAACAAATTACACCTGAAATGGTATTAACTAAAATAAATGAATTGTTAAATGAAAATTGAGGTTTCGGTAGGTGAGATTGTAGATAAACTATCCATCCTAAAAATTAAAAAAAATAATATAAAAGACGAAAAAAAACTAATCAATATTAATAAAGAATATGATTACTTATTCCAAATAGTGTTCGATGAGTTAAAAATTGAGGAGGATGATTTTTATAATTTAGTAATTATAAATGAACGTCTTTGGGGAATTGAAGACTCAATACGAGATAAAGAAAGAGAGTCTTTATTTGATTCTGAATTTATTGAATTAGCAAGAAGTGTATATTTCACTAACGATAGAAGAGCCGAAATTAAAAAAGATATTAATCTAAAATATGGGTCTCTTTTCGTGGAAGAAAAGTCATATAACAAATATTAATTAATATGAATTTTAATCAATCTTATACAGATTCACAAAACTATTATTGGTTTGGTGAGGGGTTTAATCGGGAGGAATTGGAAACCATATATAATGGTGTCTCTAAAATCCCTTTTACCGATGGTGTGTTAATAGGTAACGATAACACTTCTGAAATTAAAGAAATTAGGAGTTCCTCAATAAAGTGGATACCTAAAACCCCTGAATGGGAATGGTTATATCAAAAGATAATGGATTTAACTATTGAAGCAAATAATAACCTATGGAAATTTAATTTAATATCCGCACCCGAATTAATTCAATATACCGAATATTACGATGTTGCGGATGGTCATTATGATTGGCATCAAGATATTGGTTCTGGAACCGCAAGTCATAGAAAAATATCAATAACAGTACAATTATCAGACCCATCAGAATATGAAGGTGGTGATTTACAACTTTGGTCAGGAGGTAATAGTATTTCAACCGCATCAAAAGGAGCGGGAGTAGTATTCATATTTCCAAGTTATATGATGCACAGAGTCTCTAAAATTACCAAAGGAACACGAAGGAGTTTTGTACTATGGGTAGGTGGTGACCATTATAGATAAAAAAAGGGAGTCAATAATTGATTCCTTTTTTTTATAATATTAACCCGCTGGTGGTCTAGTAACCGATAATTGCCAAGTAAATTTAACATCCGTAATCTGATTTAAATAACTATTTAACCCAACTATAAATAAAAAGTCACAACTGTCTATTGTACTAGGTACCGTATAAGTAAGACCAAAACAAACAGTTTGTTTTTCATCATCATCATACGGGTAGTAGTCATTCGCTAACGGAAAGACTTCAAAATTTCCCTCATTAAGAGAGGATGAACACCTAAACATACTTAATGAAACCCCAAAAGTGTTACTAGAATTTGACCTTTCAGCGTAACCCATACCACAAAGGGAAACAACATCACCTGCGGATAGTCTAATAGGGTTAGGTATACCAACATTAATGTATCGGGGTTCAAGTGGGTCCGCAACTCCTTTTTCAACCAACTGAGGTAGATTATAATCACAACTATCCCAACCACATTTATCATTCCCCATATAATATAGTGATGATTTATCAAATGCGTCGGTTCTGAAAACACCTGAATGAGACGCTATTGTCCAATACTCTTCTGACGAAGCTCCACCACCTGAAGTTCCTGAGGTTCCCGCAGGTCCTGTACCACCTGGTGTTCCAGGACTTCCTGCAGGCCCTGATGTTCCTGATGTACCACTAACACCTGAAGTTCCATTTTTACCTGAAGTACCACTAACACCTGAAGTTCCATTAGACCCTGGTGTTCCCGCAGGTCCCGATGTTCCTGATGTTCCTGATGTTCCTGATGTTCCATTAGACCCTGGCGTTCCATTTATACCTGAAGTTCCATTAGACCCTGGTGTTCCACTTATTCCCGATGTTCCTGATGTTCCATTAGACCC
>Ga0181346_1000570_pt1 | contig 16231 bp, 26 predicted proteins | sample Su13VDMM15DN_FD_130100 | JGI IMG/M metagenome (GOLD analysis project Ga0181346, IMG submission 130100) | Freshwater viral communities from Lake Michigan, USA - Su13.VD.MM15.D.N | ecosystem: Environmental > Aquatic > Freshwater > Lake | place: USA: Michigan | collected 2013-07-15 | reverse complement strand
TCCGTTTCCTCAATGTATGAAAACTTTCTGAGCAGAAAACCGTCCTCGTCGTAAACCCAAAATCTCATCGATTCCACCTATTCCTAAACAAAAGATCCTCAAAAGTGGCGCGGTTCTTAAAGGCGCTTTCGCTGTTCCGCGCAATGCACTGCTTGCATACCCATCGTTCACGGCGAGGAGTCTTTTTCATCTCCCCGCCAGGCAGCGCGCGGTGCGAATAGCAACTGCCACAGAATTTCGTTTCAATCATTTTTTACCTTACGCACCAGACTGGCTAACGTGTTTGCTCAGTATAACTCTTGTGATACTTTCAGCCAAGATTTTTATCAACAAATTCAGCGACCATCAAAACAGCCTCGGCAAGCAAGCGAGCATCATTATCATCAGCAGACAGTTGCCTTTTTGACCACGGCCTAAAGTGCCGCGATATGGCGCGGTAGTGATCGACGTGGTGCTGGTGCAAATACTCGACCGCCGCGGCGACTGCCTGCACCTCAGCGCTCGAGTAACCGGTGACGTCGATATCGGTGCTGATCTCGAGCATGCCTCGAAACGGCCCACTGACCGACGGCATCCCAAGTTGCGTTTCTGTATCGCGCCAATCCGCGCGGCTCCAGCTGTCCAGCAGCTCAACGGCCCACGCCGGTTCTGGCCTCACTTGGCGGCCTCCATGAAAACTCTGGACGCGTACCAATCATCGCGGTCCACAAACAAAGCGCGTGCCCGACTGTCGCTTGGGCGCATCGCCAGCAATGCCTTGGCTAATGCAGCCTCTCCCGATCGGCATCGCCCGGTCACCGTCTCCCAGGTTCTAGCACCGCGCTTGCGGACCTGGCCGATGAAATAGCCTGAAGGCTCGTGAATTTGCAACAGCATTGTTATACCCCCTCAAAAACTTGCACAAGAACAACACCACCCTTTTTCGGGTCGGAAACTTCCATCGCAATTTTCCACCTGCTGTCGTCCACGCCCATCGCATCGGCCAAGCCATCGAGCCCAGATTTCATCGACGCCAGCATGTTGTCCATGTCGCGCGCTCGCCGGTCCGGTGGGAAAAACGTCAAATCGACGCGTACGGCGTTTTTTGACCCCCGTAGGTACCCAAGCCCCACCTGCTCCCCAATCGCCTTACAGCGGGCTCTATAGAGCTTCCTGAGCTTACTTGTCGTCGTCCAATGTTCCCTAGCGTTCGGCGAAAGCTTCGAAGATGGCCAAGGTAGTTCCAGCAGGAAACTTTTGTTACAAGTCACGTTATTAATTTTTTCTATCACTTTCTCAACTCCGATAGTCACTACCAGTACAGCATTGTTATATTTTCAATCATCTTCGTTCATCTCAATTTGGCCTTTCATCTTTTCGTAGGCAATTTCAGCCGCCCTACGAACACCCAAACTTAGATTGCCTTCACCCAAGCGGGAAAGCTTGTACGCTGTTTGATCGTTGAATGTGACAACGCGTTGAGACATTCGCTCATCTGCAGCAATTGGTTTACGTCCGCGTTTTTTTGTTTTGTTTTCCATATGACCTCCGTTAAAGAAGTCCTAATTATATATGTAGATACAAAAATGCTTTTATCGGGACTAACGGAGACAACGGAGACAACGCGACGGGCACCTTAAGCACAATATGTGTAGTTATATATAAAAAAAAAAGAAATCTCTCTTATATATATTAGATACACGGAAAGCCTTACTGGCTGCGGGCTTTAGCTGGAGACAAGCACGTCTCCGCAGTGCTGCCGTTATTGCTAATCGTCAACATCATCAACTTTCGGCGCAAACTCAACTGCGACCCAAGCCATCCGGCTTTTGCCACGACCAGAAGGAGGCTTGTATTGCACCAGCGAAACATCTTCGCGGCGCTTGAGCGCGTCTAAAATTGAATCCTGCTGCCGCGGTTCGAGAGCTCTAAACACCCGGCTGTATTTCGTCAGCTCTGCTTCCGTCCGTCCGTTTGGTCCAGCAGACCTGATCACGCGGATCACATCCTGGCACCAGCGATCAAAGTCACTGTCCCCCATCCGCGTGGCGACCTGCTGCTCCTGAATGGACAACACGAATTTGACGAAGTCGATTGCCCATTGGGCGCTGGTCGGGTCGATCTCGAGGCCACCTCCGGCGGCAACGGACTTCAATTGCTGGGCATCGTAACGGGCGCAGGCCATGCCCAACGCCAGTTTGGCTGCATGCTCCCATGCCCGACCCCACAACGGCGCCAAGCCGGCTTTCTTGACGTTCTCCATGCGGTCCTCGATCCAGTCATCAAACCCCCTAAACATCTGCGGAGTCATGGCCGCGAACGGCAACTCGATCGGGCTTGCCGGATCCAGACCTTGGATGCCGCACTGGATCTCCCGCGCGGCTTTCATCCACTCAATGACAGAGGCAGGTGGCTGGCCGATGCCGACGTACCGCTTCGGCACCCGCTTGTCTGGCACAAATAGGATCATCAGCCGGTTCAGGTAGCCAGACAACACGTCCTGGCTCCCCAGCGCCGGCCACAGCGTCTCCGGTGTGGTCGTGCCATGCAGGCCGACACACGGGTAGGCGATGTCCATCCTCTCCCGGTTCTTTTGGTCTGCGTACTCGGTGCCGTGGTAGATCGTGCCGGCGCTTGAAAACAGCTTCATCAGGTTCGTCATGATCGACGCCAGATGTGGTCCCGCGCCTTTGGTGGCAACCGCCTTGAGCATCAGCCCCAGCTCATCGATCTGAAAAAGGCTTGTCGGGTGGTTCGCTGCGCGTGAGAGCAATGCTGGTCCTGAAGCCAGCTCCTCACCGCCAAGCAAGTCCCCCAGGCCGGCCGCCTGGAAAAGAACCTTCACGCACTTTCTGGCGTGGTCTTTTCCCGCTGAAGTGCCGGCCACACCAACCAAGTAATAGTTCGTCCGCAGGCCGGTCGGCGTCGACACTTTCCTGCCGAGCACCGTTCCGACCACTGACAACGCCGCGGCTAACGCCAGGATCGGCTGCGGCTTTTGCGCAGTCTGCAAAATCCACTCGGTAATGTCCTGAACTATCCCTCCGGGTTTGAGCAGGTGCTCGGGATATTCCGGCACGTCATAAGACTGTTCCTCCTCCTCGACTTTTGGAGTCACCACAGTGACCGGGGCGTCGTTTCGAATCGCCACCGCGTCTGGCGTTTCTTTTGCTGTGCGGCGCCTCTCCTGCGCCTCCAGGGCGGCAGTCATGTCGATCGTGATGTCGGCCTCTCGTTTGGGCGCCCTGCGGTCAACGCCGACCAATTTTGATGCATCTTCGAGCGCCGACTGCAAATTCCCGTTGTGTTGCAGAACGCACAGCAGGTCGAATGCGTCGTGAGCGTAGCCGTCTGCCAGCGGATCGCTGCCGTGGTGGCTGTAGCACTTCTGGTGCTGCTGGTCGTCAAACACCACAACGCCTGGTATCCGGGTGCTCGAGCTTGGCGCAAGCCACCGCTTGCCCTTCTTTTTGTACCCGGCCTCGGTCAGCAGATCCTCAACAGATACAGCATTGTTATACGCACCGATGACATCGTTATGCTCTGTGCTCACGGCTCGAGAAGCCTGCACGTAGCGCCGCCCGCTGTGGCTTTTCTTCCACGGGCACAGGTTGTCGATCTCCTCGCGCAATCCGCTGTTCCGATCAGCCAGCGCACGCCAGAAATCCATCAGCCTGGCTGGGATGGTTGGCAGCTCCTCAAAATCCCAAGGAGCCTTCCCTTCGGCCCATGTGTAGTGATGTCCATCCGGGTGAAGCGAGGGTGGCAGCACGTCCTGATTTGGACCAGCTCTCAACTCAATGATCGTGAACCTATCCGTAGGGTGTTGCGCGTCTTTTTTCGGCCATGTAATTTTTAGCAGAGGCATTTCTGCTGGCACGCCAGTGAAAATTGCTTTGTCCCGATTGGCTTTGCTGCGAATGCGCATACCGAAATCCAGGATCTCGTCATACTCCAGGCCGAACTCCGAGAATATATGGCGCGCCCATAATTCGTCGTCGACGTCGATCGCACCGGTGCCGGACGGCTGGTGCACAACACCCATGTTTTGCGGTCCTTGAGCAAACTTTTTGATGGTCTTCTCCGGCGTATTGACCAGCTCGGACGGAGCATTCCACCCTGGATAGTTCGGCCCCTTCGTGCGCATGGGCATCATCACTAGCGACCAACCTCGCTGCATGTAAGCAAACGCGTGTTTGATCTGATCCTGCTGCTCTTCTGTCAGTTGTGACGGTTCTTTTTCATTGGGTATCACTGTTCGCTTTCCAACGCGCTTTCAGAATAAAGAACCCGGCGAACTCCGTGAAAGCGTGAAAACGGATAGCGTGGCCGCGCCTCGCCGGGTTGAAACTTGTCGTTGCTAAAACTTCATCAATGTGATATCGCAAACGCACAAAATGGGTATCAAGTGCGCCGTTTTTGAAGTTGCACAAAACTTCACAGATGCTATGCTTTGCCCTTCAATATGTTTGGTGAGGCCCTGAGCTCCCCGTCTGTAATGTGCTCAAGCCTCAGCTGCTGCAGATTAGGAATGCGCCCTCGAGTGCGCCAGTTGGAGATAGTCGGCTGCCGCACGCCGAGCGCATCGGCGACAGCAACCTGTGAGCCGAAGTATTTGATTACTTGTTCAATTTTCATGATGTGAATTATTTGGTTTGCGAATACTTGCGCTATCAGTATAACTCTTGTTATTGCAGGCAGGGAAGCCCCCTGATGATGTCAAACAAGTAACAGCAATCAATAGATAAAATCCTCATCAGGGCACCAGCATAGCGCGTTGAAAAACAACTTGCACCGAACTTCACAATGGTGATATTGTTTTGCCGTGATTCAAATGAATCACGCCAGCCCAATGGTTTTGGGACACGTCTGGAGACCAGCATGAGCAAACGCAATTACGTAGCAGAAATTGAATCCCGAGTTGCAGGCATACCCTGCATCATCGGCGTCATTGAGTTCAGCAGTCACCGCGGATCGTACTCGTATAACGCGCCGAGCGATTTGGATTACTGCGGCTACACCGAGCTTGAGTACGACATCCTAGATCGCCGCGGCCGCCCAGCAGCTTGGCTTGAACGCAAGCTGGACGGTGCCGCACGCGATGGAATTCGCCACCTTGTCTGTGAATGCCTAGCTTGAGTGTCACAATGATTACACCAAACCGCATTTTGAAGATCGTCACAGTATTGACGTACGCCGCCGCCCTGGTTGTTGCGTACATGGACCTCTTCATCTGGAGACCATAAACACACCGAAAGGAATCAACATGAACAACGTCCGAATGTTTCCACGAACAATGAATGAGGCATTTCCAAACACGTACGAGTACAGCTGCGCAATTGAGCGACCGTATTACGAACCAAAAAAAACCTGGGCGCGCGTAGCGATTGCAGCCGTTGTGATCGGCGCCGTCTCGATGGTCGTGCGAGCGGCAACTCAGTATTTTTTCTAACAAAGTCTGCCGCAAGGAGACAATCATGTTGAAAACCTACGACGTAGTGCGTGTTCTCGAGCTCCTAAAGATCATCGGGGCTTTGACGACTGAGCAGGCAAAAGATCCTAATTTTCTGGGGCAACTGCGCGCACGCGCGTTTGCATCTTCACTTGCTTTGAGCGCAGCACTTAACGAGCACACAATTCCAATATCAAAATAAAGTCATTGCTAGACTTCACAATTGTGATACTATTTCCCTGTGCTTGAGAAAAACACACCGACCCGGCGGCTCCGGGCACTCTCTTGGAGACGAAAATGATGACAGATGCAATGCAACTCAACAGCATGACAGATGCGAGCACATGGGCGCAAAACATGGGCAACCTAAGTGACGCGCAACAAACACGTCTCGCTAACTGGATTTGGGAAAACAAACCTGAAATCGGCTGCCGCTACGACGAACATCCCATTTACAACATTGAAGACGGTTTTTGGGAAATCGTAGGCGATGAAGCGGAAGGCCAGGAGGAATTGCTATGAAGATCAAAACGGCCGAACTGATTGGACTGCCATTGGATTGGGCTGTGGCGGTATGCGAGGGAAAAGAAAACTACTTCGAAATACGCGAAGGTCAGATCTGGTATGAGCGCGCATCAGGCGACTTAATTCGATACAGTCCATCAACAAAATTTATGCAAGGCGGAAGGACAATTGATCGTGCGCAAATTCAAGTGATCAAAGGCAACCCGCTTTACTTCCCGAATAAAAACGACACAGGTGATTACTATGAACCCCTGTGGATTGCAGGAAAGATGCACGGGCAAACACGATTGATTGCTGGCTTGCGCTGCTACGTAGCCTCCCAGCTTGGCGATGAAGTTGAAGTTCCTGACTACCTTTTAACTGCATAAGGAGACAAGCATGAATAACCTGCACCCAGCGATCGCAATGGCCCTTGACCCGTTTGTTAACTCGTGGAAGACGCCGACACGCGGCACGAACGACCAGGAGTATCAGATCTACCTCGCTTGCGCCGACGATGGTAATGGCGGTGACATCACTCGAAATGGCGCTCCGCTAAAAAGCTACACAGAGTGGCTTTCTTCATAAGCTGAATACATAAGCATTGACATACTTCACAGATGTGATATTCTTATTTCCGTGGTCAACGTACTGACCACCTGACCTGGCAGAACCAGGCACTCTCACTGGGGACAAAATGAACAATTTAAGAACATGGAAAATGGTAGTTGAGCCAATCAGCGTGTCACCGGCAATGTATTTCATTAAATGGATTGATGTAAAAGCCACATCTGCAGATGCAGCAAAAGCTGCGGCTGAAGCTTTGAACCCAGGGTGCAATGCAAATTTGTGCAGCATCATGCCAGAAGCCGCAAAGTAATCCACACGAGGCACTTAAAACAGCTGCACTTGCAGCACTTAAAGAACTGCACTGGAGACGCAAAATGCTGACACTTGCCGACATCAACAACATCGAATCCGACAGCGAAATTTCAGAACTCGAATACTTCAAAAGCATTCAGAGAATTATCAACAGCGGAATGTGGGCCATGCAAAGTGGGCACGGTCGCACAATGTTGATCGCAATTCAAGAAGGTTTGTGCCTATTAGGCAAGGCAGGTTCTCGCGACCCATTTGGCAACTACATCCCCAGCCGTGACGAAGTCAAGGAAGGCACCAAGGGCTCAATCAGCTACGTCAAAAATCTCATGGGCGACAAGTGGTTGTCCGAGATGGAAAGCGTCTAAGAAAAGCATTTGACTGGCTTCACAATGCTGATATACTGATTGCCGGATTAACAAAAAAATCCACTCCACAAAGGACGCATCATGAAACCCATGACACTGCAAGAACTTATCAACATGCGCATCGCTGCTAAGCGTGAAGAAGACAAGGCCATCCAGGCTCGTCGCGATGTTGATTCTCAAATCGCTGAACTGCTGCGCGATGCCACCAAACCTGAAGGCTCCGTCTCTCAAAAGCTCGATGGGTACAAAGTCACCGTCACCTACAAAGTCGATCGCAAAGTATCTGCCGACGAGTTGCAAAAGTTGTGGGACAAGCTGTCGCCAGAAGTGCAGGCCGTGTTCAAGTGGAAGCCAGACGTCTCCGTGTCCGAGCTGCGTAAGCTCGACGACAAGCAAAAGATTTCTGCGTCAAGGTTCATCACATCGAGCGCCGCTTCGCCTTCGATCAAAATCGAAGCTATCTGATTCATTTTTACACCTAGAGACATCACAATGGCTATTACTCTGAAGTCCACAAAGGACGCTGCCCTTGACGGAATCAAGATTCTTGTCCACGGACCCGCCGGAGCTGGCAAGACCAGCCTGTGCGCAACCACAGGAGAGCCCACGATCATCATCAGCGCGGAGTCTGGCTTGCTCTCACTGCGTGGCCACGACATCCCGGTAATCGAAGTCAAAACGCTTGATCAGATGTATGAGGCGTACGACTACGTTGTCAACAACCCGGATGGCCAAGCATTCCAGTGGGTGTGCCTCGACTCCATCAGCGAGATCGCCGAGGTGGTGCTGAACCACGAAAAGAAAGTCGCCAAGGATCCGCGCCAAGCATACGGCGCGCTGGCAGAGAAGATGACGGACCTGATCCGCGCTTTCCGCGACCTGCCTGGCCGGAACGTGTACTTCTCATGCAAGCAAGAGCGCACAAAGGACGAGCACTCAGGAGCGATGCTCTACTACCCGGCAATGCCAGGAAACATGCTGAAGCAAGGCGTGGCTTACTTCTTCGATGAAGTTATGGCGCTGCGCGTTGAGAAGGATGCAGACGGCAATCCGACTCGCTGGCTGCAGACCAGCCGGGACTTCAATTACGAGGCAAAGGACCGATCCGGTTGCCTCGAGATGTTTGAAGCACCAAACCTTGCGGACATCGCCGCAAAGATTTCTTCCACAGCCAACTGATCCAAGAAAGGACACCCATCATGGCAAGCTTTTCATTTGACACCAGCACAGTCGCTCCCCGCGAAAACAACTACGAGCTGCTACCTGCAGGCTGGTACGTTGCACAAATCACTGACAGCGACATCGTTGCACTCAAAAGCGGCAATGGCCAAGCTATCAAGCTGACGTTTGAGGTTCTTTCAGATGGCTATCGCGGCCGCAAGATCTGGGCGCAGCTCAATGTGCGACACAACAATCAGCAGGCTGAGCAGATCGCGCAGCAGCAGCTGCGTGAGCTATGCGATTCGCTCGGCATTGTTCGGATGAACGATACCGCCGAGCTGCACAACAAACCGATTCAAATTAAAGTCAAGGTGCGCAAGTCAGACAATCCTCAATACGAGGATCAGAACGACATCTCTGGCTATAAGGCAGCCGGCGGCGCATCTGCGCCGTCGATGATGACCCCTCCCCGAGCGGCCGCACCAGCCGCGTCTGCAACAGCCGCATCTTCTCCTCCTTGGGCGAAGAAGAACGCAGCGTAAACATCGTGTGGGGGGAAAACGCCATTCGTGGCGAGTACCCCAACAATTTTTCAACAACGAAAGGAAACCATGTCAGAAGAAACACAAATCAAACCGCCAATCATCGTTGTCAAGATGGTGCCAGCAGGAGTTGAGTTGGTGCTCAATGCGCTTAATCAGCTTCCGCGCGGACAGGTTGACGGTCTGTGGCAAGAAATCGCCGCCCAGTATGGATATCAATTGCAGGAACTTCAAAAAGCAGCACAAGCCAGTCTGTTGACTCAGCCTGCTGAGGTTGTGGCTGGCAACGAAGGATCTGTCGATTTCTCTACTGAAGGGGCTAAGCAATGAGCACTCGCATCTATGCCGTTCAATCCGGCGACATATTCAAACTCGTTGAGGCCAGTAACAAAAACGCTGCTTTGCGTTACGTAGCAAAAGATCTGCTTAGCGTTTACGTCGCGGACCAGCGCACCCTGGTTGCCGCAATGCAGGACGGCGTAAAAGTTGAGGTAGTTGGAAAAGATTCTGATCGCGCGGAGTAAAGCGTCAGTTGCACAAAAAAGTGCTGACACCCTGGAAAGACGGGGGCTTACATGAATGGGCAGGCCAGAGGGTGACAGTGGCATACCGCACACGGCCAGTTGCAGTGCAACCTGCCCATCCGTGTACGTGACAGCACAACATGTATGGGGGCTGGGGGGCGTGAAGGCATGGGCGGGAACCGATTCCTAGATCGCTTTCAGCCTCCATACATGTTGTGACTTTTGAGGAGAGAAAAATGGCCAAAGTGCCCGAACCATTGCACACGACTGCCGCCCTGATTTATCAGGCGTATGAAAACGACGCTGACAATAACCACCGTCCGCACCTGGGCGCTTCGCTTATCGGCCACGCATGCGAGCGTTTTCTCTGGATGACGTTCCGCTGGGTGGACAAGAAAAAGTTCGACGGCAGGATGCTTCGCCTGTTCAGGGCCGGCCACGACTTTGAGCCGCGCATTGTTGGCGAACTGCGGCGCATTGGCGTCGAGGTCCACGACCAGACGCCTGACGGCAAGCAGTGGCGAGTGACGTCCCTGGGCGGCCACTTCGGCGGCAGCATGGACGGCGCCGCCCAAGGCTTTGCTGAGGCGCCAAAGGCCTGGGCCGTGACCGAGTTCAAGACCCACAACGCCAAGAGCTTCAAGGCGCTGCTGGAGGATGGCGTGCAGAAGTCCAAGCCGCAGCACTACGCGCAGATGCAGATCTACATGGGCGAGACCGGCATGGAGCGCGCCATGTACATCGCCGAGAACAAGGACAACAGCGAGCTGTACAGCGAGTGGGTTCACTTCGACGCGGTGGAGTTCGCCAGGCTCAAGGCGCGAGCCGAGCGCGTCATCAATGCCAATGAGCCGCCGCTCAAGTGCAGCAATGACCCGAGCTGGTTCGTGTGCAAGATGTGCGACTTCCACGACCACTGCCACGGCGAGACAGCGCCGGCCGTCAACTGCCGCACCTGCGCGCACGCGACGCCGTTCACAACCGGAGACGATGGCGAGTGGCTGTGCGAGGCCAGGACCAACACCATCACGCTCGAGGCTCAGCGCACCGGCTGCGACCAGCACCGCTACATCCCGATCCTGCTCGAGCGTTTTGCGAAGCAGAAAGACTATGTCAATGGTGATGTGGTCTACAGCACCGAGCAGGGTGACTTTGCAAACGGCGACCCGAACAACGGCGCGCTGGCATCGCAAGAGATCCGCGACTGCGCGCAGAAGGTCATGCTGGCCGACTGCTACCGCATCAAGCGCGAGCTGCTGGGCCAAGGCATCGACGCGAAGGTGGTGTCATGAGCACCTTCACCGAGACAACCACGCAGAATGCACGCAAGCGCCATCGCTGCACCTGGTGTTGGGAGTTCATCGAGCCGGGCGAACAGTACAAGCGCTACCGCTACTTCGACGGCGGCGACGCAGGGACAGTGAAGCTGCACCCAGAGTGCCATGAGGCCATGCTGCAGGATGCGGCCGAGTGGGGCCCAAGCTTCGAATGGACGCCAGGGCAAGAGCGCCCGGCAAGGGGGGTTGCATGATCCCCCGCCCATACCAATCCCGCGCGCTGGACGAGCTGTGGGGTTGGTTCAGCAAGCACAACGATGGCAATCCGATCGTTGAGGCGTGCGTGGGCGCCGGCAAATCCCTGATGATTGCCCTGCTCGCCCAGCGCGCGGACCTCGAGTTCCCTGGTACCCGCATCCTCGTGCTGGTCCACCAGAAGGAGTTGCTAGAGCAGAACGTCGAGAAGATCATGACCGTCTGGCCGCAGGCCAACGTCGGAATTTACAGCGCTGGCGCTGGCCGCAAAGACCTTGGTTGCCAGGTAACGTACGCAACTATCGGCAGTATCTGGAAAAACGCGCACCTGCTTGGCCGCATCGACATTGTGCTGGCCGACGAATGCCACCTGATCAACCCGAAGGACACCGGCATGTGGCGCGGCTTCCTGAAGGATTTGGCCAAGTACAACCCGCACACCCGCTGCATCGGCTGGACCGGCACACCATTCCGCGGCAACGGAGTCTGGCTTACGGCCGGCGAAGATGCCCTGTTCACCAACATCGCCACCCGCGTGACGATGAAGGAGCTGCTGGAGTTGCAGTTCCTGTCCCCCCTAGTGCCGGCCACCACCGTGACCCGCATCGACGCGCATGACGTGCGCACCAGCGGCGACGACTACGTGCTCAGCGAGCTGGCCAAAGTCACCGACACAGCCGAGCTGGTGGAGTCCACCTGCGACGAGATCGTGCAGCTGGCTGCCGAGCGCAAGCGCTGGCTGGTCTTTGCCGTGACGATTGAGCACGCCGAGCACGTTCGCGACGCCCTGCGCCGCCGTGGTGTGGTGGCCGAGATGGTAAGCGCCAAGACGCCAAAGGCCGAGCGTGCTCAGCTCATCAGCGCCTTCCGCGCCGGGCGCATTCGCTGCCTCGTGAACGTGGCCGTGCTGACCACCGGCTTCGACGTCCCGGAGCTGGACTTTATCGCCCTGCTGCGCGCCACCAAGAGCCCGGTGCTGTACGTGCAAATCGCCGGGCGTGGGATGCGCCTTGCGCCCGGCAAGACCGACTGCCTGTGGGCCGACTTCACCGACACGACCACCATCATGGGTCCAGTCGACGCGGTCAAGGGCCGGCTCCCAATGGGCGGCCGCAAGGGTGAGGCCCCAACCAAGTTGTGTCCTGAGTGCGGCAGCCAAAACCCGGCATCGGCAACAGAATGCCTTGACTGTGGTTACTTATTCCCGGAACCTGAGCGCATCAAGCACGGCACCCGCGCATCGGCTGCCGCAGTGCTGAGCAGTCAAAAAGAATCGATGTTTGAGACTTTGCAGGTCACCGATGTTCGGTATCGGATACATCGAAAAGAGGGAAGCCCGCCAAGCCTGCGGGTTGAGTATTACGACGGGTTGATCCGCCAAGCCAGTGAGTGGGTTTTCATGTCTCACGATGGCTACCCCAGACGCAGGGCCGAGGCATGGTGGAATGCTCGCAGCGCAATCAACGCGATTCCAGGAAGCACCGAAGAGGCGCTTGAGTGGCTGGAGTACAGCGACCAGATCCTGCGCAAGCCATCCGCAATCATAATGACAAAGCAAGAAAAGTATCCACAAATTGTTTCATATCATTGGGAAAAAGAAATGGAGACTGCATGACGCCAGCAGAGCAACCAAAGCAAGAGATGAAAGGAATAATTGTTGGATACACAGGATGGTTCAACTGGCCACCTGTCTATTGCCAAATTCTTGAGATCAATAGCGACATGCTTCGAGTCGAACTTGATCAAGGCGGCGAAGGTTGGGTAAAAGCATCTGATTTCACGCCGCGATATATGGTCGGAGCTGTTCAAAAAAAGATACACGCAGGGAGCGTCGCATGAGTCCAGCAGAGATACAAGTAAAGATCAACCTCGCCCAAAGAGAGGCGGACTATTGGCGCGAGATTATTGCGCGCAAATCATGCGAGGACTGCAAGCAGTGGCAGCACAGCGCCTGCAGCCTCGCTGGGGGCGTCGTGCCGCCGGATGATGTGGTGCGGGTGGGGTGCGATAACTGGAGCTGGGACGAAATACCTTTTTAACAAATGAGATACTGATGATTGAAACGATAAACATAGATGAGACACTTGCAGAACGTGGCAGTAGGTATGGCAAGTTCAAAGATCACGCGCGAATTTCTCAAGAAATAAAAAAAGTAATGCAGAAAACAGAAGGCTGGGAAAAACTTGGTGATAACGGCCGAGAAGCGCTTGAGATGATCGCTCACAAGATTGCAAGGATTCTCAACGGGGATCCAAACTACGCTGATAGTTGGGTTGATATTGCCGGCTACGCAAAACTTGTGGGGGACCAGTTGCAGGGATTGGATAGGTAGTTTTTTCAAGTATCACAATGCTATTAAAATGGAGATTATATGAATCACCCGGAGACCATCAATCACCGAACAAACGTGTCGCTCAACGACATCCAGGCCAAGATCCAGAAGACGGTTTACACCGTCCTGCCGGACACCACCACCACAGTCTGCCAGCTTGTCATGGAGAACGGCTACGTCATCTTAGGCACCAGTGCCTGCGTCGACCCCGCCAAGTTCAACAAGGCGCTCGGGGAGAAGTACGCCTACGAGAACGCTATCAACAATGCTTGGCCACTCGAGGGGTACCTGCTGGCCGAGGAAATCTTCAACAGGAGCAAAGCGTGAGCTTCGTCTGCCCACTACCACCAGTCAAGGTGATGGTCCGTCCAGAGTTCCTTTATGACTTTGACGGCAAGGATCGGGATCTTGTCGAGGGAATATGGGTCAGCGTCAAGTCAATTCGCGGGGAAGCCCTGCGCTTTGAGACCTATCTGCCCCAGTACGGAGCACTCTACGACAAGCTTCCTGTCTCGGCGTTCATGCACGACACTGACGAAGAGTTTGACGCTAATTCGATGCTCGAGCTGGACGAGTTGCAGATCTGGGATGCGCTGAGCTACCACGTCACCGTGGTCGAAAAGCCCTTGCTCAAAGGACTGCGAGCTGAATTCTTTGGCAAGGACAAGCGCTTGCACCAGGGTGAATTCATGTTCACCTTGGACTGTGCGAACCCGGACCCGCGCATCCCAGACTTCACTTTCAGCGAGACGGTAGACGAGCACAAAAGTTACAACGTCCTGCGCCTGAACAACGGACAGTTCGCGCTCCAACCAAACAACCGGTGCCGGTTTTACGACCCTGCGTTTAACCCGCAAGAGATGCGCTTCCCGGACTTCAAGGTGGCCACCAAAAAGTACCGCGTCGAACAGCACGCCAAGTGGCGGCTTGGAGATACCAACAACTTTACTTATGAAGGAAATAAATGACCACCGCCATCTACAGCATCGCCAACGTGCAGCACGCGCTGCAAGCGTTGAAAGAGCAGATCGCCCCAGAAAAGTGGGCAGAGACACCGCTGCCTGTCATCGCAGCTCCAAGTTGGTGGCTCGAGGACGTGCGCAAAGAGCTGGGTGTCGAGGAGGGCTTCGAGCCTGGTGAGATACACGGCTGTCACGTCACGCGCAACGAAAACGTGACTGAGCCAGTGCTCATTGATCATGATGGCAAAAAATATTCGATCCTGCCGAAGTGGTTACGCGCCAATCATGTGGCGCCCGAAGACAGTGAGGGAGGGATAGCAGAATGAGTGTCGCAACAGTAACTTTTGAAGACGCCGGCGAAGAGGTTGGCATCCACATCGACTTCGGACCGGATGGCGGGCAGGAAACCAGCGGTGCGCACCAGATGGCTATGTCGGCCGTGCAAAACCTGCAGCGCGAACACCTGACCAACTTTCACAGAACTGGGAAGTGGCTCGCTGCCTGCGGCAAAGAGCCTTCAGTCGAAACCGCGTCAGTACAGATCGGCTGCGACATTGAGGAAACTGTCGAATTGCTTGAGCTGCTGAACATTGACGAACGCAACTGTGAATACCTTCTTCTTTCCGCAATATACAATCTGAAGGTTGTTGCCGGTAAGCTGAAAAAGCTGAATGCCGTTGCCAGTGTCTCAATAGAGAACAGAGCGCATGCGCTGGACGCCCTGTGCGATCGCGAGGTGACCGGCAATGGTGTTGCCTACCTGCTCGGATTCGATAAGCCATCAGCCGACAACGCTGTGCTTGATGCGAACCAGGCCAAGCTGGTGGATGGCAAGCCAGTGATATTGGAAGGCGGCAAGATTGGCAAACCGCCAGGGTGGGTTGCACCAGACCTGAAAAAGTTTGTGTAAAGAAGGGGGGGCGCGCAGCCCCCTTTCTTATTTCTGCTTCAGGCTGTACAGATACTCGCTGTTCACATCTGTTGAAAGATTGTCTCGCTCAATCTGCAACTGCTTACGCAGCAATTCCTTCTCTGGCTTCGTCAAGCTTTCGTCTTTGATGATTTCAATTTCTTCCCTGCGCAGCCGCGAGATCTGCCTCTGATACCGCTCTGCTGTGCTGGCCAGATCATACAAGCGCTGCTCCTCGTCCGTCATCTTTGGATCAAGGTCAAGCCTGAATTGCGCCTCGATCTCTTCCGAGATCTTCCTGGCCTCACGCATGCGCTCACTGGCCTTGCGGATGTTTGCGCCCTCGTCCACCTCGCCATAGAACTTGTTGACGAATGGAATTTTGCTTGCCTTCAGGTCTTTGTCATCGCTGGTCATCGCAAGCACCGACGAAGCCATCTGCTCAACGAAGTTGCCCAGTCCGCCGGATGTGGCTGAGATCAATGTCTGCACCGTTCCTGGCGTGATCGACGTCTCTACTCCCAGCACCTTACCAGTCTTCGCTTCATTGCCGCCACCAAGCTCGTTGAGCGCCCTGGCAATGGATGCCGACACGCTGTCTTGCTGTGAGGTGAACATGCGCTCAGAGTCTGGCCGAACGTCGGTGAAGGTTTTCTCTGGAGCAGATGGCGAGCCGAAAACTCCCCGCTCTGTTGCAATCTGAATCGGCAGGTCGGCCAAAGTTGGCATCGCTGCCAGCAGAACCTGCACGCCGTCGCTGAAGTCCACTGCGCCACCGAATGGGTTGACTGAGCCGAACACAACAGACGCCATGTGCAATGCCGCTTGGGTCGGCTTCACGCCGCGCCGCGGATCTGCCTGGTTGCGGATCACGTCGCCGATCATGTAACCCATGTTCGGGAAGATGTTGAATCCATACTGCACCGGCATTGTCATGTACCGCCCACGCTGGCCGACGCGTTCGATGCCATCGCCTAGCGCGTCGCCCGGAGGTAGCATGAACACTAGGTTGCGCTCTTTCACATAGCTTGGAATCTTGTCCCAGTATGCCTCCTCGTCCTCATCCTCGCCGCCGGTTGCCGCGCC
>Ga0181346_1000568_pt1 | contig 16247 bp, 24 predicted proteins | sample Su13VDMM15DN_FD_130100 | JGI IMG/M metagenome (GOLD analysis project Ga0181346, IMG submission 130100) | Freshwater viral communities from Lake Michigan, USA - Su13.VD.MM15.D.N | ecosystem: Environmental > Aquatic > Freshwater > Lake | place: USA: Michigan | collected 2013-07-15 | reverse complement strand
TATCGCGGCAGGAACGTCGAGTTCAATTTTTCAAACGTAATGGATAACGATTATGATTAGATTCAATACATATCTAAAAGAAATGCAGCTTGAATTTTCGGCTACAATTTGCGAAGCTTCTGACACAGGATTAGCAGCAAAAGCTAGTAAATCGGGCATATCAATCAATACACTCCGTACTGTATATCGTCGTGGTGTTGCTGCATGGAACTCTGGTCATCGTCCAGGAACTACTCCACAGCAATGGGGAATGGCTCGTGTAAACTCTTACATTACTAAGGGTAAGGGAACATATGGTGGCGCAGATAAGGATCTTCATGAAGCTCTTCCAAAAGTAGCAAAAGACAAAGAGTCTGGTCTTGCAAAGAAGTATGTTGCTGGTCTTTCTGCTTCAACAGCAAAGGCACGTGCTGCACATTTTAATAAAGCTGATAAACTAAGCGACAGAGACCCACGTGCATATGAACCAGCGCCTGGAGATGCAACTGCCAAAACTAAACTAAGCAAACATACATTAAAGTATCGTGCAATGTATGGCGAAAGTATGGATGAAGAAATACTGGAAGCATGCTGGAGTGGATACAAGCAAGTTGGTGTGAAGAAAAAAGGCGATAACATGGTGCCAAATTGTGTACCAGAAGCAGCTAATCCTGCACAACAGGCAGCAATTGCAATTGCCATGAAAAAAGCTGGAAAGTTGCCTAAGAACGAAGAAGTCGAGTCTCAGTTCGATTTCATCGAAGAAGTAGTTCAAGAAATTGCAATGAAGAATAATCTAGAGCTAGATTATGTTTGGGAAATGCTTGACGAGTTGACCGATGAGGAATTGCTAGAATATGCAGTTGATGCAAAGGGGCATAAGTCTTCTACTGGTGGTCTGACTCAAAAAGGTCGTGATGCATATAATGCCAAAGGCGCTAATCTACAAGCGCCGGTTACAACTCCTCCATCTAAACTAAAAGCTGGTAGCAAAGCTGCCAATCGTAGAAAGTCTTTCTGTGCTAGAATGGGTGGCATGGAAGGTCCAATGAAGAAACCAAATGGAAAGCCAAGTCGCAAGGCTCTCGCGCTTAGAAAGTGGAACTGCTGATGGGTAATATTTTTAAGATGGCGCTTGGTCTGTTTGGTTCCGGCGGCGCATCAATGATGCTTCCTCTGATCCTCGGCGGAGTGATGCTCGCTGGTGGAGCGACTGGCTATTTTTACATTCAGAGTCTTCAAATGGAGCTTCAGGTTGCCGCAGAGGTACAGGGCAAACTTACAGATGCTATCGTTGCAAAAGATTTGGTGATGAAAACATTTCGCGAGGATCTAGAACGGCAGCAGAATATTAATAAGAATATGGTAGATCAATTCGCCGAAGCTCAGAAAGCAAAGAAAGAACTTGAGCAGAAGTTCCGTCGCGTTGAGATTCTAGCAGAAGGTGCTGCCCAAAATCCGTTAGCGATTGAGGCGAAGATTAATCGCGGAACTGCTTATGCTCTAAGATGCAATGAAATTTCGACAGGCTCTCCTGTTGTCGAATCTGACAAACAGAATACAATTTGTCAGGATATCATAAAAGCAAAGAGTGATGTGAAATGATTAAGATTCTGCTACCATTATCATTGTTTTTGCTAGCATTGTTTTTGCTAGCAGGTTGCGCGTCGCCGGCACCTATGGTAATCGAGAAGCCTATTCTGGTTGACAGACCTTCGTTGATGATTCAAGTTCCGCAACCTGCCGAACAATATGATTTCGAGTGGGTTGTTATCACGAAAGCCAATGCTGAAGTTAGATTCAAAGAACTTGAGTCGAAGGGCATTGTTGTTCTATTTGCACTAACACCAAATGGTTATCAAAGTTTGTCTATGGGTGGTGCTGAATTGCGTAGATATATCCAACAGCAACAATCCGTAATTGCCGCATACAAGGCATATTACGACAAGCCAGAAACTTTAAAGGGAGCAGATAAGCCGAAAGAAGTGGATAACACACCTCCTTTCTGGAAAATCTGGTAAAAATCAAATGCCACTATCGAAAATTAAAAACGAAACTGTCGATGACGACAGCGTCAAAAAAATTGCTTCCATCGAAGCTGCACAGTCTTATCACGAAATCATCTGTGCCGAGAGATATGCTGGAATTATTAGCAGAATCTCGAGAATGGAAATCTTCTTGATTTCGGCAATGTCTATTTTGATCTCTGGGATGGGAAGCATTATCTGGAATTTGATCGAAATATTCAAATAAGTCAAAATAGTGCTTTACTTTTGATCGGAATTACTATATAATACCTTTATTATGTCATTGCTTATTGATTTCAAATATCTAGCTCAGATTTCCCCAAGGCTTTCTCTTTTTAAGAAAAAAGCTGAGAGACTTTACAATTTTAGATGTGTGTTTTGTGGTGACTCTCAGAAGAATCGCCACAAGGCTCGAGGGTACGTTTATCAGAGTAAGGACCACCTGTTCTTTAAGTGCCATAATTGTAATTTATCATGTTCTCTCGATAAGTTAATTTCATTCGTCGATCCTTCTATTCATAAAGCATATAAACTCGATAAGTTTCGGGATAAGGGCGGATGTGGACAAACTCCGTTTGTCATTCCAAAAGAAGAAGAGCCAGAAATCTCTTCTGGAATAGATCTGAATCTTCCATGCCTGAATGATCTTCCATCGGATAATCCAGCTGTTCAATATGCTAATTTACGAATGCTGCCCAAAAATCGGTGGAGTTCTCTGTACTATTGCGAAAATATGAAGACTCTTGAGTATCTCAACTCTGCATACGAAGGGCGACTTCCCGAAGAAGCAAGACTAATTCTTCCGTTCCACGACAAGAATAGAAATATCACAGGAATAACCGGTCGCGCGATTACGCCATCAAAACTCCGATATATAACAATGAGAATCACACAAGACCCATTAGTTTATGGGTTAGATCGCGTTGATGTGAGCAAAAAGATATATGTGACTGAGGGGCAAATTGATAGTATGTTTGTTGAAAATGCCATTGCTCCAGGCGGCACCGATTTCGAAAGAGCCATACGATCCATTCCCCGAGACAACGTTGTTCTAGTGTTTGATAATCAGCCTCGTAACAAACAAGTCGTTCAGAAAATCGAGAGGATGATAGCGAATGGTTATTCTATCGTGATATGGAATAAAGATTGGAATTACAAGGACATAAATGATGCCGTGATGAATGGTTTGTCTACACTAGAAATAATGACTGTATTGGTTGATAATACCTATTCTGGGCTTTCACTGAAACTTGCTATTAGAGATTGGAAACGGATTTAAAATGTATGCTAGATTAGTTTCATACTCAGCGCCAAGCGAAGACCTGATTGAAGAAGGTATCGTAAATTTGCAAGATATTGTGGCATATTGTGCGCGTGTATCTAATCCCAATAATCAATTTAACACGAAAACGGCAAGGGCTCTTATTGAATATCTACTCAAGCATAAGCATTTCAGCCCTCTGGAAATGGTTTCTGCGTGCATCGAAATTAAAACAACACGGGATATTGCTCGTCAGATTCTACGACACCGTTCATTTAGCTTTCAAGAGTTCAGCCAGCGTTATGCGGATCCAACGAAGGATCTAGAATTTGAATTTCGCGAAGCTCGTATGCAAGATCCTAATAATAGGCAAAATAGTATCGATACCGAAGATGAAAGTCTGAAAATTAGATGGGAGGAGAAACAGAAATCTATTATCGATAATAGCAAAAGTGTATATGCGTGGGCTATCAAGAATGGTATTGCTAAGGAGGTGGCGCGTTCTGTTCTTCCAGAAGGGCTTATGCAAAGTAAATTATACATGAACGGAACATTGCGGTCTTGGTTACACTATATACAATTACGATCTGAAAATGGGACACAGAAAGAACATCAAGAAGTTGCTGTCGCGTGTGCGTTGCAGATCACAAAGTTGTTTCCTACGATATGGCAACATGGACGAATGGAGAAAGATAGATGAATTCGAATCAGCTTCCTACCGTTTATCAGCAATTCATTCACCTTTCTCGATATGCTCGTTGGTTGCCAGAGTTTAATCGAAGAGAGACTTGGACAGAAACCGTTGCTCGCTATTTCGACTTCTTTGTTCAGAATCTAAAAGAAGTCAACCAATATGATCTAACTGATGAAACTCGCAAAGTGCTGGAAGATGCCGTTATTTCTCTGGCTGTCATGCCGTCGATGCGTTGTCTTATGACTGCAGGGGAGGCGTTGCGTCGAGAGAATGTGGCTGGCTACAACTGCGCCTATATTGCGATTGACAATCCTCGAGCGTTTGACGAAATTGTATATGTTCTTATGAATGGAACAGGCATTGGGTTTTCTGTTGAAGAGAAGTATACTAGTATGCTTCCCATTATCGATGATGAGTTTCATGATACAGAAACGACTATTGCAGTTGCCGATAGCAAGCTTGGTTGGGCAAAGGCGTTAAAAGAATTGATTCATCTTTTGTATTCTGGCCAGATCCCTAAATGGGATATGTCGAAAATCCGACCAGCTGGATCACCGCTGAAGACGTTCGGAGGTCGCGCATCCGGACCGGAACCGCTTGATTCTCTATTTAAGTTTTGTGTAAGAACCTTTCGGGCTGCTGCAGGTCGTAGGCTCACAACGATTGAGTGCCATGATATTGTTTGCAAAATTGCCGATATAGTTGTGGTTGGTGGTGTTCGCCGTTCTGCACTCATTTCTCTATCAGATTTATCCGATGATCACATGCGAGTCGCCAAGTCTGGTCAGTGGTGGGAAATTCACGGGCATAGAGCACTAGCAAATAATTCGTATGTTGTGAAGGGTGGGGTTGATATTGGCATTTTCATGAAAGAGTGGCTGTCGCTGTATGAATCTAAGTCTGGTGAGCGTGGAATCTTTTCGCGCCCAGCTGCGCGCAGCCAGGTCGCAAAGCTGAACGGTCGTCGCAACCCTAATCACGATTGGGGTTGTAATCCATGCTCGGAAATCATTCTTCGACCAAGAGAATTTTGCAATCTAACCGAGGTTGTTGTTCGCGAAAACGATACGGTGGAAACTCTTATCGAAAAGGTGAAACTGGCTTCTATTCTCGGTACAATCCAATCTACACTAGTTAACTTCAGATATATTACCAAGAAGTGGAAAGAAAACTGCGAAGAGGAACGATTGCTTGGCGTGTCTCTTACAGGAATTATGGACAATGAGCTAACTAGTGGCAAGCGAGGTAATTCTCTTCTTGCTGAAACTCTTGAGACGCTGCGTAATGTTGTCATAGATACAAATGTAGAATGGTCGAAGAATCTCGGAATTCCGGCTTCGTGCGCAACGACCTGCGTGAAACCATCAGGAACTGTCAGTCAGTTGGTGGATGCCGGCTCTGGTATCCACGATCGCCATTCTCCGTACTATATCCGAACAGTTCGTGCTGATAAGAAAGATCCTCTCGCGTTGATGATGATTGGGATGGGATTCCCTGTTGAGGATTGTGAGAGAAGCCCAGACCACGTCAGTATCTTTTCGTTTCCAATCAAGTCCCCACAAAACGCAGTGTTTCGCAAGGATCGTTCTGCAATCGAACAGCTCGAGCTTTGGTTGCTCTATCAGCGTCATTGGACAGAACACAAACCATCCGTCACGATCACTGTGCGAGAAGAAGAATGGTTGAGAGTTGGTTCTTGGGTGTACGATCATCTGGATGAAGTGTCTGGAGTGTCTTTCTTGCCATACACCGATCACACGTATCGTCAGGCTCCGTATCAAGACTGCACCAAAGAAGAATACGAAAAACTCGAAGCTAAGATGCCAAAGGAGGTGGATTGGTCTAAGCTATCGGAGTTTGAGAAGACAGACACAACCATATCTTCACAGACCTTGGCGTGTAGTGCTGGAGCGACTAGTTGTGAACTCTAAAACCAGTTCTGTTTGTGTTTGATATCGTTAAGCTAAATCCATGTAAGCATAAGTGAATTTAGTGCTTGCCTTTAGGCTGATAAAGTGGTATAATACTCTCACAACATGAAACGACTTGAAAGCACCAAAAATGACTGATAGATTTGACTTAGAACAAAATATATTAGATTGCTGGAAAATTACCGATGATATTGCAATGATGGAAGCTCAGGGTGCCAATACAGCAGACATGACTAGTTTAGCCTGTGTTTACGAATACAAGTTCAAACAACTGTGGAATACCTTCGAGGCTATGGCAAAAGAAGGGCGTTTTAACGGCGGAAATATGCAATGATTGCAACCGCATACTATCTTGCGCTTGATCTCGAGCTTAATAATGCTCAGGATGGTTCAACACCGAATCCACCAATCATACAAGTTGGTGTGGCGATCGGCACGTTTGACCATTATACAGATAATGACATCATTACCAGAAAATGGTATTTGAATCCTAATGAACCAATCTATCCATTCATCACTAAATTAACCGGTATCACCGATGAAGATATATTAACAAAATCAGTGACGCATGAAGTTTTGGCTGAGGAACTTGGTGCTCTCATTAGAGAATACAAACCATTCGTCAATCCTGTTACATGGGGTGGTGGAGATTCTACGGAATTGAAGCAAGAATTTATTGATCGAAACATTCGATTCCCATTCTTCGGTCGTCGATGGATTGATGTGAAGTCGTGGTATGTACTCCGCAGGATTGCTGCAGGAAAACGACCAGCTGGTGGATTGAGCTCTGCGATGGGAGATTACAAGATGAGGTATGATGGTACACCACATCGAGCAGATGATGATGCATTAAACACCTTACGTTTGTTTTTCAAGATCTTAGATTTGCAAACTAAAATACAATACATTATCAGTTCGGCAAAAGAGTGTTAATTCGATTAAACAACATTTCGGAGTTGAAGAATGAACGATTATGATATGACTATCCACACAAATCCAGATGCAAGAGCCTGGTCCAAGTTCTTTGTTGAAAAGTATAAAGTTTGGTCAGAAGATGGTGTTGAGTCCGACACAGAGGCGTTCGATGACTCTGCCGATAACTTGACGACTTATTATACTCAAATTTTACAGGATGCAGAAAAAATAACGAATTAAATTACAGGAGAAACTAAATGGCGGCTACACATATGGACGGTTTAGACGGATATGAATCTATTGTTGATTCGACGAGCGTCTCGTTCGAGTGTCAATCTTGCGACTCGTCGTTTCGCGTAGATTACGACCCAGAAGCGACTTCTGTTGAGATTCCACAGCATTGCTGTTTTTGCGGCGAGAAACTCGAATATATATCAGTAGAGAATGATACACCATTCGAGGCTGATAGCGATGAAACAGATTTCGGAAAAGACGAATGAATATGATAATCCCTGGACGTTCGACGGGATCGTATTCACGAGCGAGCAAATCGAGAAATTTGTTGGATTTGTTTATATAATCACGAACACTATAACAAATGAGAGGTATATTGGTCGCAAGTATTTCTCATCTCTACGAAAAAAGAAAAAAGACACAAGAAGAACTAGAAGCGAGAGCGATTGGAAGAATTATTATGGATCTAGTGAATCCCTAAAGGAACAGATAAAGACTCATGGTAGAAATAACTTCAAGAGACAAATACTATCCTTACATTTAACTCTTGGTGATATAAACTACTACGAGATAAGAGAACAGTTTGTTCGTGATGTTTTAGAAGAGGATGGATATATCAATGACAATATTAACGGTAAGTGGTTTAGGAAAGCCGAATACATCAAAGCCGGAAGAAAAGTTTCCGACCTCTCTTCGTGTAGAAAGACCCCTGCCGGCGCATCTGGGCGGTCATTTGAATAAGACTCATACGGATCGCGATCTTCTTACTTATCTGATAGAAACTCACGGCATAAAGTCGATGCTTGATGTCGGCTGCGGACCTGGCGGAATGGTCGAAATTGGTCGCTTACGTGGCTTGAATGCATTCGGCATTGACGGCGACTTCACACTAGAATACAATGATGAGCTTCGCCCGTTCATTCATGTTCATGATTTCACCACTGGACCTGCACCAATTGATGGAGAGTTTGATCTTTGTTGGTCGGTAGAGTTTCTAGAGCATGTTGGCGAAGCTTACATTCCAAACTATATGGAAGCATTTCGCCTCTGCAAGTATGTCGTCGCCACCAGCAGCGTATCGACAAGAGGACACAATCACGTTAACTGCCAGCCTCAAGAATACTGGCAGAAGATGTTCAGTGATTATGGATTCACCTTCGATCCGGATGCAACAGTAATGATTCGGAAGAAGTCCTCTATGCAAAAGCCATTCATGCAAAATACTGGAATGTTCTATCGGAGAAACGACGAATGAATGATACCATTCGCCTGTTTATAGGATCTTCTGCGAACGGCGAAGACTGCGAAATAGAAGCTGCATACGAGAATTCTCTTCGCAAGAATACCAAACGTAATCTCGAGATTACATGGATGCGGCAAACGAATGATCTAAACTCTCCATGGGGTGGATGGAACACCACTCATTGGTCTACTCCATTTTCAGGGTTTCGCTGGGCAATCCCAGAGGTTTGTGGATTTGAAGGGCGAGCAATCTACACAGATTGCGACATGATAAATTATCGCGACATTGGCGAACTCTGGGACCTTGATATGAACGGCAAGCCACTTGCAGCTCGCGAGGGTCAGAGATTTGGTGGTCATGAGTTTTGTGTGACGCTTATTGACTGTAAGATGATGAGCAATTATGTTAATATGCCAATAGCCAGAATGAAGAATGTGGACTCACTTCATCGTCGACTTATTACTAAATTCAGCGGAGATTTTTCTCGTGTCCATTCCCTAGATTCTCGTTGGAATGTTCTCGACGGAGAAGGATACAAGATAGAGGAGATGTGGCAACTTCATTTCACAAATATGGCGACTCAGCCATGGAAACCAGCGTGGTTTACTGGTGTTTCAAAAGAGCATCCACGAAAGGACGTTGTGGCAGAGTTCTATAGGGCACGAGATGATGCGTTCAGCAATGGATATCTCCAAAGCAGTGCACCAAGCGACCAGATCATATATAATATTATAGGGAGGTAAACCTGTAGCGTGTCGGAAAAAATACAGTGAATATTTCTGGAAGCATACCAAACACCTTTGTTGCCATGACCTCTTGTGATATGACATATCTTAGAGATCATGGACCGGCATTTACGGCATCTGTAGCCAAAGCGGGAAACAGCTGTCATATCCACACTGTCAATCCGTCACCAAACTATCATTTCAGTAAGATAGAAAGATATTTTAAGAATGCGTTTGAGAAATTACGAATCAACGAAACGCAAAATATAACATTTACCACAAGCAAGTTCAATATTAGGAAATTGTCGAATGAAGAAATTCGAACGTATTACGCGTGTTCTCGATTTCTTGTTGCTGAACGCTTGTTACATTTTGGTTGCAATTCCCTTTTTATTACTGATATTGATTGCGTCTTTATGTTTCGCGTTGATCCACCTAATACAGATCTTGGGATATTTCTTAGAAATTCTCTTCCGGGAACGGTCGGGTGGGAATCCGAAGGAACTAAAGTAGCAGCAGGAGCAGTATATTATTCTGAGAAGATGTTATATTTTGCTCAAGAAGTTGCAACAACTATTATGGAAAATCCGCTTGTTTGGTTCCTGGATCAAGTTGCACTATCTAAGGCATACGAAAAGCATAAAGATCATTTGGCTGTACATAAATACACAAAAGATTTTTTGGATTGGGAGTTTCTTCCAAAAACAACTATCTGGACTGGAAAAGGTCTTAGGAAACACGACAATCTAACTTATGTTTATAAGAAGAACGAATTCACTAAAATGTTTGATAAGGCTGTGGTGTAACATGAAAGTGGTTTTGATCCTTTATCCTCGACTTGATTGCACGTTCAAAGAAGGACCTGTCCCAAAGGAGCGAGGATCCTATCCTCCGATCCGAGAACATTGGGCAAAGTTGGTTGAGAATGTTGCGCAAGAACATTATCGTCGTGGCGATAAGGTTTCTATTCTAGAACTTCCTTTGTGGCAGTTCACTCCAGATATGGTCGAGGAGATCAAGCCAGATATCGCATATATTCCTCATAAGGAGCGCCCGAGATTCCCAATCAGCGAAGGGATTGATGCTCGTTATTATATGCAGTCGGTGTTTCCATGGCGCTTCTACGTCGACTCTATGGGGTTTGCTGGGGGATCATCAATATATCCAGCGACAGAATTTATCACAAAAAGTCCAAACAAGAATCATTATTTCGATGAACTTCAGGAGTATTCTAAAAGAAATGGTTCCAAGTTCGAACAGCCAGCTATTAGAGGCATAACATTTCCGAAAACTTTTGTTTTTTTTCCCTGTCAGATTCCCCACGATGAGACTATTAAATACCATTCGAATTTCACAGTTGAAGCTGCGTTGGAGATGACTGCGAAAGTTTGTCAATCCATGAGTATGCCTCTTATTGTTAAGGGTCATCCAGTTAATCCTGCATCAATGGCAACCCTCAAGGCAATTTGTGCTAAATATGCAATCGCGACGTGGCTTGATAATGTTTCTATTCATGAGATTATTCCTAAATCTAAAGTCGTGGTTGTTGTCAATTCCGGAACCGGCATAGAGACGCTTTTGCATCTCAAGCCGGTAATTACATTTGGGCGATGCGAATATGATGTCGTGACTATGAATGCTACTGATCCAGAAGAATTGAAAACAATGATCACTCTTCCGAAATTTGATATGAATGCCACCAGTAAATTCTTCAATAACTGGTGCGAGTGGACCTATGACACCAATGTGCCTTCCGACTTCAACAAACTAGCATAGGAGTAGATATAGAAAATGTCAAACTATTGGGGTTACCACGTTCAGCTTAATTGCCGTGCATGCAGAATTGAGTCGATCACCGAAGCAGAACATGTTTCGGCGTTTGCAAAGGAGTTGGTTCGAAGGATCGATATGAAAGCTTATGGTGAACCTCAAGTGGTAAACTTCGGTTCCGGAAACAAGGCTGGATTCACATTAGTCCAGCTTATCGAAACCAGCAATATCTGTGCGCATTTCTGTAACGACACTGGGGATATGTATCTTGACGTATTCTCGTGCAAGCCGTTTAGCATCGAAACAGTCAAGACGGTTGTAGATGACTACTTCGGTCCTACACATATTGGAACTTCATATACGGAAAGACAGGCATAACCTTAGTGGAAAACATTATGAAAGTTCACGTGCGTGGTAATATGTGCGTACAAATTCTTGAAACATTTGTTGCGCTGTCTAGAGTTACCAAACACGAGCAACCAATTGTTTTTGTGAACACACTTGGGCTTAGTGGAGATCTTGCAGTCGAGAATCTATCTAAGTTGTTCGACTGCAATTTCGAAATTCGAGTGCAAGAGGAAATGAGAAAGACTCCTTATTGGGAAACTGGATGCGCTCGCCAAGTTTTCCGTAATAGAGAAAGAATTCTAAGACAATGGATGCGCCCAAAGCCATTCTTGATGGAGAGTCGTGTGGCGAACGCACCACAAAGAACAGCAGATACAAAGGTTTCTCTGCACATTCGTTCTGGTGACAAATCTTCCATCACATATGAAAAATACTTGAAGTTGGCTGAGATAGCCAAATCTGAAGGCGAAGTTACATTGTTTTCTGATAATCAAAAATTAGAGATTCCAGGAACATCTCGTTTTCGTGGATCTCCAGTAGAAGATTGGGCGAAAATCTTCTCATCTTCTATCATCTATTGCGGACCTTCGATGTTTCCATTGACATCACTTTTGCTTGATCCGACAATTCCGGTTCGTGTTGCTGGAGAATCTTGGTGCGATAACAATATTGCATCTAACGACTATGTGTTCATTAGAGAGGCACAGGAGTTTTGCCCAAATTTACAGGTTATCGAAACCTGTAATGTATAATATGGAAATCTTCAATTCTTTTCTTCATGGTCTGAATGCATACACTCAGAGCGAGATAGACGAGATAGAAGAGCACTATGCGGTCGCGATAACGACACGCGACCGCATACAGATTGTGAACGCCTTCTTATCTTCTTTATCGGTTTGCTTTCGGTATAATCATACGGAATTGCCAATGTCATTGGTATCTCTCATTCTGAGTTTTCAAAAAGATCTAGCAATCCTTAATCTACCAAGAAAGGCAGTTGAGAGGGGAGCGTTGGTATTTCGTTCTCTCTTTGTGAGGGAGATTGCTGATCTTAGAGTGAAGTTATCTAAAAATATGCCAGAACACGCCAAAGAGTTTCTCTCACGCGGATATGTCAGTATCAAAAATTTCCTTTCCCGAGAAAGATTGGATAGTATCAGAAATGATATTAGCAGGTTTCCTATCGGAACTTCTAAGGAAACCGCAACCATTATCTCAAAAATTAGCCCGCGAGAAAATCTCCATCTTCACGACTTTCTTTGGAACACACGTCTGCGTGAATATGTATTTGATTGTATGTTTCTTCCGGATGATCATCCGGATGCATCCGATCAGTTTCGTGACAACACCTTTGTTCAGAGAGTGCACAACATTCCAGGCGATAAAGACATTCAGAAGATCATGCATATGGATACCTACTTTGATGCCACCAAGTTCTGGTATTTTCCAAAAGAGGTAAGGCTCGAAAATGGTCCAGTATCTTTCTCCCCTTATTCGAATCAAATGAGCATAGAGCGTCTGAATTGGATGCAAGATTCTTATATGAAATTTTACAATAAAGAGATTGAGCCGGAAAGGGGGTATGGCCATGCCCAGGGATCTCTCCGGGCATTTCCTCAGGAAATTGATGATATGAACCTGAACATAAAATTCATAGAGGTTCCAGAAAACACATTAGTGATTGCTAATGTGTTCGGGTTTCATGGTCGGGGTGAAGCCACAATCGAGTCGATTAGGGAGTCAATTCATGGATCAATCAGGCTTTGCGCCCCATGGTAGCCTCTAATTTAGCCAACTTATTGTAAACATTAACGAATTTAGTGCTTGCCTCTAGGCTGATAAAGCGGTATAATACTCTCACGATATGAAACGTAGTGAAACGGAATCAAACGATGTATGAGTATGCGACCCACGAAGAAGTTCCCATAATGCTTCGGAATTATCTAGTATCCATTTCCGGAGTTTCTGTGTTCGATAAGATTCGGTTGTTCGATATCAATGACTTCCTGAACGGCTTAGAAGATTATCATGGAGCTGTTCTCGACGAGAACATCATTCGCGAAGAATTGGAGCGCGCCGATTATGTATGATCACTACACCGTGACGATGCCGATTTTGCAGTCTTTCCTTACCACGTTCAATCGTGTAGTGTTCTCCAATAAGCTCGACCTGGACAAAGTGAGTCTTGTTATCGAGGATGATTTGGACACAGAACTTGGATATTGCTTCAAGGAAGACGACGACGAATTCCCTGTATTAGGGGTGATTGATATCTATGAGGATCAGAGAGAATTCGAGGCAACTTTGGTTCATGAGATGATTCATCTATATCAATACCAGATTTGCGGTGAGGAACCAGGGCACGATTCCAATTTTATCAAGATGGCTACGACGGCGGCAAAGTTGCTGAGCCTGAGTGCTGCGCAGATTCATCACTAATCTTCATGCTTATCGACATGACCCTCGTTCTAGTCGTCATATTATTTGTTTTTTCTGTTTTTGTTTGGATTTTTCTTGTTTGGTTGGTTCTGACGATTTTGCCGTGGATCATTAAGATTTTGTTTCTGCTTTGTTTGTGCGTTTCATTCATATATTTCATATATCTAATGAGTTTGATGATAGTGCCCTTTTAGCTCATTTGGTAGAGCAGCTGATTTGTAATCAGCAGGTGACCTGTTCGAATCGGGTAAGGGGCACCAGCAAGAGGACCTCAGCCTTATAAATAGCGATGTCACTAAGACTAGATATAAGGCTGAGGGGTTTCTCCGGAGGATAGCGAGCATGGTGCTCAAGCGGACTTGAAATCCGCGCCACCCGCAAGGGTTGATGGTTCAATTCCTTTATCCTCCGCCACCCATAGGGCTAGGGAATGCTTGTGTGTTCATCTTTTTTTGTGCGCACAAGAAAAGAAAATCAGTGGGGTTCAAATCCCCATGGCTCTACCAATCTGTAGGAGTATATGAATGAAACCGGAAATTACAGTAATTGCAATCAGCAATGTATATTCTCGACTAATGCGATTCGTGAAGGCTGGAGACGTTGAAGAAGGTCATCGTCACTCATTCGATCACGGAACCTTATTGTCCAAAGGCAGACTGTTGGTTGAGAAATATGATAACAATATGGCAGTGACATTTTCGAAAGAGTTTACTGCGCCATCATTCATCTTCATAGACAAAGATGCGAGGCACAAGCTGACCTCGCTGGAAGATGAAACTCTTGCCACATGCATTCATTCTCTGCGAGATATCGATGGCGATATTGTCGATCCTAGATTTTTTGTCGAGCAGACTATCATTGCAGACAGCCCAGAGCAGGAAGATCGCGATAATGGTGTGATTGGTATCGGCGAGCATTTCGACATTAGGGGAAAACAATTAACAAATATTTCCTTGTAGTGATGGGCTCGTGGGTATAGTATAACGGTTTTGGTCGGTAGCATGGGATGCAGAGAGTCCTTATAAGACTTTTAGCGCCAGATCAGCGTTCTTGAGTGGGTTCGAGTCCCACGCCGACTACCAAATTGCGGAATTAGTTTAATGGTAAAACTACAGATTTCCAATCTGTTGACGAGAGTTCAATTCTCTCATTCCGCTCCATCACGCTTCCGTAGCTCAGCTGGATAGAGCAATGAGCTTCTACCTCATGGGTCGGGGGTTCGAATCCCTCCGGGAGCGCCAAATTGTCGGAGTATAGCAGTGCGCTTGGTTTGGGACCAAGAAATCGTAAGTTCGAATCTTACATCCGAGACCAATCCGACCACTAAATAGATAATGAGCGTGTGTGAAGTTATTTGAAAACAACTAAGGGAGAATTCTATGAATAAGTCTATTGTCTTGGCTGCAGTTTGTTTTGCACTATCAGCTACATCCGCCTCAGCTGGCGATTTTGATAAGATCGAAAATAATATCAGAATCGAAACTGCTGGGTTTGGATTGGGCACGAAGCTCAACATCAACGATCCTTCTCGTGAGTTTGGCATCGATTACACTACGAGTGGTGTGACCGTTGGATACACACGCGCTGAAGGTGCTGCTGATGCGGCAGATGAAAATCGATACATCATTGAATATAATCGGAATTTCGGACCTGTGTATGCTGGTGTTCGTGCTGAGTGGCGTGATCTGGCAGCTAGCGCCGATGATAATCTTCGAATCATCCCCACTGTTGGTGTGAAGCACGATGTGCCGAATACTAAGGCGACAGTGTTCTCGGATGTTTCTCCCAAGTTCCTAGCATTTAAGAATGGAGTTGGAGTCGAGGAGATTTCTGAAACTGATTGGCGTATTGGAGCAAAATATGCAGTAACGGATTCTCTGTCTGTAGGTCCGTTCCTACAGTATGTTACCGATAAGGACTGGAACAAGACAGATACCTTCATTGGAACAGCTATTATTGCGAAGTTCTAATACTATTCCATCTGCATCAGTGATGCAGATGCCTCGAAATAAGGAGTGAATTGTGCCACGCGGTAACGTATTGTTTCTAAGACAGATCATTACAGACCGGTCTCGTCGCCGGTCAGCCGCTGTGAACAATATCGGCATCCACAACACTTCTAATGACGACGAGGGCGCTGTTGCTGTTCACAGCAGGAAGGGTGAGGATACCACCAGAACAGAGTTTATTTCTATTACTAAGCGAACGGATTTCTTCAATTGAGATATTTTTGTTATAACGAGTATGATCCAGAAAATTTGCTAGCAGATGAAACTGGTGGCCATGTTAAAGTTATGTCAGAAGAAGAAATCCAGAATGAGTACTGGTCATATTGGCATGAAAAGATGTGTGCTAAATTTGGTAAAGATCATGTGGATAAAAACTATTGTTTCCAGGATTGCCTTGAAGACTGGATAACTGTTCACTGGGCATGGGAAAGCGATTAGCGGGACAATTTATCTCCTGTCAGTTTAGACCAGAACCCTTTCGGATATGATCATACATTTCCTTGGCGTGTTTGTCACTCATTTGTGACGACACGCCTTTCTTGTATTCAGAATAGTTTCCTGCGTTCGCGTGAGAGCGCAGCTTTGATCCTGACATTCCAGAAACACCCTTAGCATCTGGATCGCGTTGGCCAGCCGAGTGAACCGTAATTGACTTGAAGTTATAATGACCGT
>Ga0181346_1000566_pt1 | contig 16264 bp, 13 predicted proteins | sample Su13VDMM15DN_FD_130100 | JGI IMG/M metagenome (GOLD analysis project Ga0181346, IMG submission 130100) | Freshwater viral communities from Lake Michigan, USA - Su13.VD.MM15.D.N | ecosystem: Environmental > Aquatic > Freshwater > Lake | place: USA: Michigan | collected 2013-07-15 | reverse complement strand
GGATACTTTCCTCCTTGATTCATTATTTTTTCTAAAGACTCTAAAACCTCTTTACCATCCGACTTATCAAAGTCAAAGACAAAAGCATCATAAGTATATAGTGCTAACTTACTCTTCTTATCTTGAAGAAACATAAGCACATCTTTTAATATAAGAATGTTTCTTGAGGTTTCCAAGCTCTGCATCATGTAGTTCATAAGTTTCTGAGGATGCATGTCTGGTAGATCTTGTGTGAATCTCTTTCCAGATATTGGATCTTCTACATATCCTTTTTCTTGAAAATGCTGCCAAAGTCTGTTTATATAATTCTGAATCCTTTCAAAGATAGGTAGGAATGCAAACTCGGGTGGAATCTTTCCATAAATGGCATGAAAATTAATTTGCTTTGCTTTTGCATACTCATCCTCAGCTATTTCATCTTTTCCAAAGTAAAGTCTTGCTAATTGAATGTGTGCGGATTCATCTGTTAATTCGTATCCTATTTGCTCGCATAACAACCTTAAATGGTATCCATCGAAGTCCATTTCAACAAAAACATCGTTTTGAGGAATAATAGCTTTTCTAAACTCAGGTGCTTTTGGTATTGCTGCAAAATTTACTGAATTAAAAGCATTTGTAGGGCGAGAGGTTGTATTATAAAGATTATACGAAGTATAAATAATATTATTATCAATACTATAAACAGGATTGTTTGGTTTAAATAATTCTAAGAAAGATTGATATGTTATTCTCAATCCAGCTCTTTCAATCATAAAGAAAACAGACGTTGCAGTTTTATTATAAAAATCAAAGCCATTGGGTATTGCAATATGCAATATCTTCTCCAAATACTTATAATTCTCTTCACATCTTTCAAATAGTTTTGATATAGGAATTATAGCATTTATTTCTTTGAATTCGTGAAAACGATTGTAATACCAATTGCAAGTTGAATTAGTTCTTGGAAGTTCTAGTCTTTCATAATTTATCATTGAATAAAGTAAAGAAAGATCTATGACTGACGGTAATACAAAATGATACATCAATTCTTTCTTATCAAATGTATAAAGTGTTGTGTATTCCTTTAGTATGGCAGAGACACGATCTTTTGTTAGATTTAATCCTTCATCATGACTTATAGGGATTATGTATCCTTCCGGGTGATCTAAAGGTCTTAAGTAGACTGCTACAGTGGATGTGAGAAGCGGATGATAATTATCATTTGAAGAAATGACTTCTACATATCCTCCCTTCCTACCTAAATTTTTTAGAAGCTGTATTTGCTCCTCTGTCTCTATAATATAAAACATTTACTATAACCTTTTCTTTAATATACGAAAAAGGCCTGCAAAAGCAAGCCTTATTTTTAATTTCTTGTATCAAAATTTGCTTTTCTAAATACAGCTCGACGCATACTATCATCTTCTACAACTTGTGTTTGTCTTCTTTTTTGATCCATCTCCGGACGCGGTGGTGGTGTTGGAGTTGATAATAAAGTATAATCTGTTACAAATTGGGAGATTCCAGGCATTGTGCTTTCTAATCTCTGGATTGTTTCTTTATTTCTAGATTCGGATCCTTTATATTTAATTCCATTTATTTCTATATCTTTAACTGGATCTGTAAAAAGCCAGGGGACTTCTGTGTATATAAAATCTGGAAATTCCTCTTTACTATCTTCAAAGAGTTCTTCTGTCGTTTCAGATATTTTTTTATCTCTATTATCTTGTACAAAGTACCTTTTTGCAACTCCTTTATCTACTTCATCTTGAGATAATTCTTTTTTAATTGCAGATTGTATTAAAGTAAGTAGCGATAATCCAGTCGATAGGTACGGTAGTAGAGCAGCAGGATTTATGGATGTTTTCTCTATTTTATAAAGCTCTGCTCCGTTTTGTTCAGGATTTTCTCCTGCAAAGAATCTTTTCCCAGAAAGCTCAATATAAGGACCTGTATATGGTTCTTCTGTTTCTAATATTACAAAGTCCCCTTCTTGTGCTGTCTTAGAATCTTTATATTTTGCTTTAGGTACGTATTTTATAGGTTCTTTACTTTTAGCATTTTCAGGTAAGGGGGAGGGAGGGGGTGTGATGGGGGGGTCTGTAGCAGGTACTGGAGGTAGTTGTGGGGTTTTTATTTTCATATTTCTTACCCCCGGGTATTGATTTTGTAAATCTAGTATTGCAGTCTCAACTAATACCTCTGCAGTAGCTCCTACTACTTCAGGTCCTCTGTATATTTCCTTCTCACCTGCACCCCCTACTTCGTAAACTATAACATACTTTCTTATCGCTATCTTTTTTATTTCATACTTATACGTAGTTGTGGTAATTGCGGTAGTTCCAGGTATTTTTGCTGTCATACCTTGCACACCCGGGTACTCTCCTTCTAAGCCTAGTTTAGCTGTATTGATCAAAGTTTCATCAGGAACTCCAATTAACTTATTTCCTTCAAAGATTTGTTTCTCACCTGTACTTTTTACTTCATAAACTACAATATACTTCTGTGGTCCGTACTTTTTTATTTCATACGTATACGTAGTTGAGGTTGGTGAGGTTGGTAGGAAAGGAAGAGAAGTTATAGGTGTTTTTGATTTCTCGTATAAGTCATTATTTCCAGGTCCTAATATTCCAAAATTTTCTGCTGTAGTTCTTACAGATTCTTCAGCTGATGCTACAGTATATCCTGCTACTCCAAACTGCAGTTCTTTTATTAGTTTTCCATCTGCAGATACTGATACAGTAATAGTATCTTTATCTACTATTGATTTATAAGTAAATTCGTTAACTGCTATATTTGCCATTTAATTATGCTTTTGTTCTAGATAAATTGTAATATGTTGGAAAATCCTGGGGTATTTTTCCACTATGTTGTATTCTTGCGTCAATTACTAAGTTTGCCACTCTTGCTACATTAGTTCCATTGCGTATTTTAGCTGGATTTGCCCCTGTTCCTCCGTAATTAGCATCTGTACCGCCTCCTTTTTCTATAGTACTTACTCGTATGTTCCCTGATTCCCTTCTTAATATTGTAACAGGTGAAGAAGCCCATACATAACCTATTGCATTAACTGCTTTTTCTAAATCTGAGAATGTTCCGGCATTATCACCTTTAAGGTACGATCCTAAGTTAGGTGTGGTTAGTAATAAGTGATCTCCCATTTTTTCCTGGATTGCTGATGAATAAAGGTCGCTTCTTGTTAGCTTTAGAGAATCCATTGTAGCTTTTAGTGTTCCTCCTTTGCCATATTTGTCGTTGTTTATTATCTGATACCTTCCTGTTGCGAATACTCTTTCTCTATTTGGAGTGACACAATATGTTTTACCTTTTTTATTCTTACCCCACGCTAAACATTCTTTTAATTTTGCTTTGTCTAAAATAAAACCTAGTGACTTATCCAGAACGTTTACATTAGATCTTATAGAAGTACCTCCGATATTAGCTACGCTGTAGCTATTCTCACTTTCATGTTGACCTATTTGTGCTTTCAGTTTGTCCAAACCAGGATATGTACTAATTATCCCTTTTGGTGATGGAGTGTATGTTCCTGCGTCGCCTTCTTCTTCATTTTCTATTGGCGTTTCGGTAAACGATACACCTGTCGATAATTGTGCTGGTGGTGCTTCTTTTTCTTGTGTTTCTAGTACAATTGTTTGTGCTTTTAGGGTAGTAGTCCACCTATTATTTGTAATTGAATGTTCTACTCCTGTTACTATAAACCCTATTGACCTATAGTACCTTATAGGCATTATACCTTCGTTTATCCTAAATGCTTGCCCTATTTTTATCCCAGAAATTCCTTCCATTTCTATCTGCACTTCAAATGGTATAATTCCGGCTGGACCTGTTGAGCTGTCTGTATCTTTATATGTCTGAATATGGTACGCAGCAAAAGCTTGGTACTGTACTACTGCGTTTTTTACATCAGCACTGTCATAGTTCTTGTTATTCCAAACTTCATTTAATACTCTTACTATTCCATTTACTCTACCTATTTGTTGTTTTCGTGATTTTTTCTTATTTGTCTCTTTGTCTGCTGCTGTGCTCTCCGGGAGGGTAATGTTTTGTTTTCTTTTTGTCATTATCCTATCTGTAAGTCCTAGATTCCATTTCATTAAAGCTTCTGCTTCTAGTCCTATATCTTCTCCTGTATTTTGTGCAGAGATGGCAATTAGTGTAGAAATAGCAGGTGATAATTTAGTAGTAAAATCAAACTGCGATACTGTTGATTTTAATCCTGTAATATTAAGAGTAGGTAGTTGATCTACTTTTTCTACTTGAACCCGTCTATCTACTATGTAGAAAGTTGCTTCTGGTTCTTCATAATGAAATCCTATTTGATTAATGCTCCCCATAGCGTCATTTAATGCTTCGAATATTGGATCAAATAAGTTATAAACAGATCTCTGTGCTTTTTCACCAGCTACTAAATTCTGTATATTACTCTCAAGTACATTAAAGTTTACAAAAATATTCAATATTTCAGTCTTATTGCCTACTACTTTACTTACTACATGATTTTTTGCTTCTTGTGTTATTGGCCAACGATCTGTATTCGGAAGTATACATACTCCTGGGTCTGCGCAGGTATGGTATTCAAAGGTTCTGTACCTACTTGTTGGTATACTAGGTGCAGGAGTGGCGGAGCCGGATATAGAGCCGGAGATAGGAGCGGTTTCAGTATCTGAATTAATATCTGTATTTATTTGTACAATCGTTGTGTTATTCTGATCTAGGAGTAGTATAGCGTTTACTATTCTACAAAAATCTAATAAGGACATAAAGTAATGACTTATATCTCCTGCCTCGGATACATCATCTACTGTACTTGATGCAAGTCCTACTCGTAGAGTACTAGTTACTGGGTTTTCTATCCTGTTTACCGTTTTATACTTCGCTGCAAAATCAGGGAAACTTGCTTCAATAGCAGAAAACGGTTGTAGTCCTTTTTCTGCTTGTAGTATAGCTTCGATGAGTGTTGATGGTGGAATTTGACTTTGTGACATTATATCTTAACTTTTTTTTCAATTATAAGGTACTATTTCTTTTCTCCCTTTGCTTCTAGCTGGAAATCAATTATTGGTTTTAATGTGTCTGCCCATATTTTGTGCTGACTAGCACCTGGGTGAATTCCATCTAAAGTCGGGTTAGTTTCTATAGGGAACATACCTACATATAGACAATTTTTAAGGCTTGTTGGTATTTGTTGTTGGTACTTTATATACTCTGCTCTCATAGCTATTAACTTTGCTTTATTTAAAGTAGGCTCGACCCCTTTTGACTTTGCGTATTTTATATGTGCTCTTAGTAGTTTGTCGACTAATATATCAGGTTCTTCTAATTTGACTTTTGCCTTTGGGTCTTGTTTATATTGACTATTCATAAAAACTTGTGCATCATACCCTTGTATTACTATTGGTTGCCCTCCAGTCCTATTTACCATATCCACCATTGTTTGTAAATTCGCTGTCATTTGGTCTACTGTTTGTCCGGCAAATGCATCATTAATTCCTCCGTATATAAATACTATATCATATTTACGTTTACGTAGTACTCCCGGTAGTTGTGGAACCATCCAATCGTTCATCCTTTTTCCACCAATTGCTAGTACATCTACCACCTGTTTTCCAAGATAGTGTTTCCTTATTAATGCAGAGTAAACATAGGTTACTGGCGTTTTGCACATATCATTTTTCCATGCGCAATCTGCTGTAATAGAATCCCCTACAAATAGTATTCCTCCTTTTTCTTTATCTTCATCTTCTCCTAGGTCCTCTTTCTTACCTTTTTCAGCTGAATCTGTTTTGGTTTCTACTTTTTCTCCTTCACTGAGGCCTGTTTGTCTTGCCGGGGGTGTTGGTGGTGGTGGTTCTCCTAATCCTGGGTTATCTATATCTATTTGAAGAGATTCTATTATCTCTCCTATAGAGGTGAGTGTTGTAGTACAGTCATACCCTCCATCAGCCCTAAAACTCCATGAAAAGTTTTTTACAAAGCCGTAAATAGCATCATAGTTGTAACTACTCTCTTTTTTTAATTTTTCTATTTCTGCATAAACCATTTGCTTAGTTGTACCTAGTGTGAAAAACTTCGATACTGTCATCGGAATTATCTGCCAATTTATTTCTGTTGTGTAGTATAAACTATGTCCCCATTCTAATAAAACACTATACCCTGGTCTCATAAATAACATCTCCAATTCCTCTAATTGAGATACATCCCAACAATTGTATGTTACTGTAGCCTCCTTTAATAACCCGAATTTATTAATTGATTTAATATTTACTCCTGTTATCCCTGGCATAGGCCTAAATCCCTTTCCTTCAGGGAAATTAGAATAAGTTAAGGAACCACTTCTTCCAGAAGTACCTCCTAGTAGGATGTATTTTTTTGCAAGATCGTCACTACCCTCTACCAATACACTAGAACTCATTTTAACCCATCCTGTTTTTGCACTCATATACTGTAATGCAACATTATCTCTATATCCGTTAGATAATACCTTACTTCGTATATCTAATTGATCAGTTACCCCTTTATCTAAAGGCCCTCCTATAACTTTACTGCTTGCCATATTAACTATTCATTTTCCTAAAATCTCTTATAATATTTTCAAGATCTACCGGTATTCTTATTTGTACCCCTGGCTCTACTACTAAAGATGCTCTTTCAGAATTATTTGCTGCTGCTATAATCCACCATAATCTGTAATCATTATAATACTGTTGTGCTAAGGTATCATACCTGTCTCCTGCTGTTGTTATTAAGTAGTAATCTCTTCCGCTTAAAGGAACTTCTGGATATATTACATTTTTTTTGTAAATTTTTCCTGAGGGGGAAGTAAGTTTTGGCGTATTTTCGTATCTATTCATACTATATTAAGTGTATTATTTTTTTAAGCTAAACCGCTATTTCCTCTAAGAGTTCCTTGAGTTGCTTGACTGGCGTTAATTTCGCTAGCAGATTGTTCGGGAACGTTAGGTCTAATGAAGTCTTCTTCAATTTCTGGAGGGGGCCTGAATTCAGGAGAGGTTGGGGTATCCGTAGCTGGCCTTTTTACGTTAGAATTATCGGCTTGTTGTATTTGATTATTAATGTAGAAAAGTCCAGGATCCTTCGCTAACTCTTCTTTTTCTATTTTTAAGGGGTCGTATAATGTGTTTGAATTATCTATAAAGAATCCATTATTAAGATTGTCCGGGTTATCTGTATCTCCTGTGTTCTCTCTTCCTGCTGTAAAATATCTTCTTAACCCTGTTGTTGGTGTAAAGGTATGTATTGGTGTAAAGTCGATTGAACAATCCATTATCATTGGAAGCTCTTGCATAGTTTTATTAGATCCTTCTATGAATTGTCCTTTTTCATCCTGTACTCTTGGCTCTGCATTTCCACCTGGTGCTATCTCCCATGGATATTCCTGTTGCCATGTATAATTAACACTATTCATTACCCCCGGTAATTCATAGAGATAATCTCCTACTGTTAATTTTACAATAGTACCTCTCATAAAATTTCCATTTTCAGAATAGGTAGGAGCTGTTGAAGAAGCTAAGTATAACATTTTTCTATATAGTGGTTTCATTTCTGCTCTAGTAGCAGCTGCTATTTTAAAAGATAAGCTAATTTTTCTCTGAAAGCCACCGTATATTTGCATATCTTCTGCTCTACCTAGATATTTTACCTGATTCCACTGTCCTGTATAATTATCTGCAAAAGAATCTAAAAATGCTCTGAAGTAAAGTACCCTGGTGCTGGTTGGTGTTATTACTTGAAATCTAAATTTAATAAAATCTTTTACATCTTTTGCTGGTAGTTTTTTATCTTGAATATCTAAAGCATTTATACTGTCAGTTTCCTTAGCAAATTGTCTTGTATAGATATTAACTGGTGAGCTTGCAAACCAGTACTCGTTCAGTGATTTACTTGTACCTCTTCTTTTTCCTTGATCTCCTAATTTTGCTCTAGCTGGGAGATTATTACCAAGTGGATCATATTGGTTTTCTGACGCAAAAATGAAGTAGTTGGAATAATTATGTACAGTTTTTTGGACAGTAGGTGAAACTGTATAATCCTCATCAGATGCATGTATTGATTCATGTACATAACCATCAATGTTTGGATTTGTAGGAATTTTATCTCCCCTTAGTGCATAGGGTGCTCCTTCAACTCCACCTGCTCCAAAAAGTTCTGCAAAAGCGGAAGTTTCATTTGCTGGCCTAATATACGTATCCGTTCTTAATGATCTTACAAAATGCAACCCTGTACCGTTTACCGGTACTTGTATTAAGGTACTTGCTGCAGTTTTAACTACCTGAAGTACTGTATCTTTTATTTGTTTTAGTATAAATACTGTTTTTCCATCCGCTCTCTCTAATTTTTTTAATAAATCAACCTGCTTTAGTAATGCTTCATTTGCTAAGAATTTTATACCAGGCTTATCTATCATCATTTTTGCGATTCGAAATAAGTCATCTACTCTCCTATTCACTTCCAGGGAGATAGTGCCAGTAGAGGGAGGGTTGTTTAGATCCTTAACGATGTAAGGTGTTTCCTCTCCATAACGAAGACTTTTTAAATCTGTTTGGAGGTTTAAGAGACCGTTTGACATTTATTTTATATTAGTCTGGTAGGTTGTCTAGATATTGATCCGGAGTATATCCTTCAAGGCTTAAGTTTGATGGAGATTGTGGAATATCTGGTTCATCGTTGATTGATGATTCATAATGTAAAGTTGATTGTGGATTTGCGCTCGGTATTTGGCTTGGGGTATACCCGTATAATCCTAAATCTGAATCTTGTAACATGTCTAATAGTCCCATAGTTATTTGTTTTTAGTTTATTATAAATAGTTTAGTTTTTATTTACCTCCTATCCGGTACATACTTAATCCTGCAGATTCATTTAATTTTTGTTGATTTACATAAATGTTTCCTCCTTGTTTTACTGCTGCAATTAATTCGTCTAATTTTGCATAGAATGCTGTTAATGGTATAACTGCTTCTGGCCCTGCTTCTCCTACTATTGCACTTGTTGCTCCGTTTACAATACCCCCGGTTGCCATTTTTCTCTTCTCTCCTCCTGGTGCAGATGGTTTTAATATGTAGTTACCTAATCCTGCAAACAAGTCAGTAGGTACTAAATCTATTAAATTATCAGATGCCCATTTAAGTGGTGACATTCCTATTACACTTAGTAATCCGTCTGCTATGGAAATTGCAGTACCAATTCCTGGTATAAAATTCATAGCTCCGTTTAGAATCGGATATGCAGCTCCCTGTACCACTCTTTTACCTAATGCTCCTGGATCTACTTGTTGTCCTGCTGCTTTTTGTGCTTTTGCTGCTGATATTTCTCCGTATACGCTTCCGATTGCAGATACTATAGACATGATAGGTCCTAAAAATTTACCTAGTCCCTTTAGCGGCCCTTTTATTGCATCTCCAGCTGCTTTAATCGGGTTTAGTTTTCCAACAGCGCCTCCTACTTTTGATGCTACTCCTCCTATTTTTGATGCTACTCCTCCTACAGCTTTTCCTACTGAAGTATTTGCAAGAGTATTTTTAATACCCCCAAAGAAATTTCCTACTTTTCCCATAAACCCTCCGCCACCGCCTCCACCGCCACCACCGCCTGGTTTATTAGCAGAAAATCTCATATCAGGTTTTCCTGCTTTTGTCATTGGGCCTGCTGCAGAAGTTGGTGCGGCTGTGGTGGGTAATTTTACGCTTTTGAATGATTTAAGGAATCCAGCTGCATCTTTGATTATACCTCCAACAGTTCTAGCTAATTGTAATGCTGCTAATATCTGTATTGCAGTGATTAAGTGTTTAATACTATCATCTACCGCATTCATTGCTTTCTCTAGTTTCTCTGGACCCATTAATTTAAGCATTTGTTCAGTTGCTTTTTTCTGTTCGAGCATCGCTCTTTCTGCAAAAGTATTTGCATCAACTTGATTTCTTAACTTCTCATCTCCAATTTCAGCCAAAGCTTTATCCATCCCTATTTCATTTCCTTTAGAATCCTTCATACGAGCTCTCATAGCTACCTGTTTTTGAAGATCTTCCAAGGACTGCGCATCTCTGTATCCAGATTCTTTTGAAACTGTTTTTAATTGCTCCCGCAGTACTAATGAATCTCCTAATTCATCTGCTTGCATTCCTAACATTTTAGCAGTAGCTTCCTGCTCAAGTCTGTTCATTTTGCCAAATGATGCTGCTGTAATATGTTGCTTTCCTAACTCAGTAGCAAGTCCAGCCATATTATTAGATAATGCATATCCTCTTGCTTTTTCTAGATTATATTCTTTTCCTGATAATAATTCTGCTTCTAGTTCAGCTGCAATAGATGATTCGAAATCTAATAAACCATCTGCTGTTTTTTCAACTTGAGACATATTTAATCCTAATGCTTTTGCTTGGTATACTGCTTGTGCTAGATTTTGTCCTGAGGATTTGAAACTTAGTTGAACTCGTGAAGAAGTGTTTGCTACTCCTTTTATGATCTCTCTATTATCTATTTGGAGTCTTTTCTGACCATTTAATAACTTAGTTTGAACGGTAATGCTTGCTGTATAATCTTTAGCATTCTTACCCATAGTCATAGAAGTTAAACTAAATTTTGTAGCTTCTTCTGTACTAAGTCCCATTTGATGATGTAAAGCTGCAAAGTTTTCTGCCATGTCAGCAGAAATAGCACCATTACTTCCTAATGTTTTATTTATTTCTTCTTGTGCTTCTTGAAATCTTTCTGAGTTAAAGAAAAGTTTATTTGGATCTTTGAGGGAAGCATCTATCATTGCATCGTTCATCTTAAGAGCCTCTAATCTAGTTACTCCTAAGTTTCTCTGCATACTCACCATTCTTTCATCTAGGATAACAAACTCATCAACTGCTTTTCCTACTACTGCTCCTAATGCTAATTCTCCTAAACCTGATGCAAGTGATTTAGCTCCTACCCCTAAAGATTTCATCTTACTATTTCCTTCAGCTAGACTATCTCTAAATTTCTTACTTGCATCCGTAAGCTTAGGTAGTGCACTACTTAGTATAGGAATCTTCTCGACTATCTGCTTAAACGGTAAAAAAACGTCTACTTTAGAAATTTCTTCGAAATTCTTTTTTAATTTACTTGAATGTTCTAATTGATCCTGTATTGTATCGTCTACATTTTGAAGAATCTTAAGAGTCTTTTCGATATATTCCTGCTCTGCTTTAGAGGCAGTAGCTTTTTTATCTTCGAGCTCTGCGATTTTAGACTGTACTCTAGCTTGATCTTGTTTTATCTTTAAGACTTTTTTATCAAATTCTGCTTCAGTTTTCTTATCTGTTAACTGCTTTGAAGTATATCCTGCTAGCTCTTTTGCTGAATTAACAGCATTTGAAAAAGAGGTTTCATACGCAGATGCAGATTCTCCTGTAAATTTAGCAGCTTCTTTTGCATTTTTACCCAATGCATCTGCTAGTTCCTTGAGTACAGTGGTTAAACTAGAGGCTTCTTTATTAAAGTCTTTTAAGCTTTTTAAATCTGCTGCTGAAACTGTGCTTTTATTAGCTGCCATTTATTCTGTGGGGTTTACTTATAAATAGGTAAAGGCATCATTTTTTTGATGCCTTTGTAGTATACGTAGATTCGTTTAATTGTCTTTCTATTAAAGCATTTTTAACTCCTTGCTGTATTGTCCTATCTGTACTATTGTTTTCTTTTTCTTTATAATATTCGTGTAATTTATTAAATATAAATCTTCTCAACCAAAGAGGCATATTATATACAGTATCCCAATCGTATCCTCCGTTTCCATGAAAAACTATATCGTGTATTTGTGTAAATACTGATAATCTATACTCGGGCGTCAGGCCAAAAAAAGTTAAGTCCTATCGGTAGGTCGACGTCCTCCTCATCGCCGGTTGAATTCGTTAGTGTAGTTGTTAGGTCTAGATCTGGGTTAAGGCTACCGTAGTATTTTCTAAATTCTCTAGCATCTCTTGCAAGAAAGTAATTGTTTACGAAGTCTCTAATACTTTTTTGATCTCTATCTCCATTAATAGATGTAACTAAATGTGAAAGTCTAACTGTAATATCACTTCCGATATCTTTACTTATCTTCTGTAACCCTTTTACTTCTTGATCAATTTTTATATCTTCTCCGTGAGTTAGTAGTCTAAATGTAATTGTGTTTCCTGTACTCGGAAGAGTAAATGAAAATTCATTTTCTGTTGCTTTTTCTAATTCTAGAGAAAGAGGTTTTGGTTCTATCTTACTTAAGTCGACTACTTGCTTAACTCCGTCGTATTCAAACTCATACTCTTTCCCGTAAGCTAAGATACGTGCTGCAATCATCATAGCATTTTTATCTCCTACTAATATATCATCATAATTAACCTCTGAGATTATTAATGATTTTAGTAGTTTATCTATAACTACTCCTTGTTTTATATAATTTGCATTTGTTAAGATATCCTCTTCTTTAGCAGTCATATATTTCATCTCAATTTTTCCAGATGATAGCGGAGAATCTTTTGAATAAAGTAGTCCTTTTGAAGGAAGTTCTACCATTTCTGTTGGTATTTTAAATTTTTGTTCCATAAATTTTATTAGTTAATAACTTGTTCTATATATAAATATACGAATAAAACTTTCTTAAAACAACAAAGCCTGGACTTGCCAGGCTTGTTACTTTTATTTGTGTTGGACTAGTAATTCAGGATACAAAAATCCATTGCTACTGTAATTCCTATCTCTACGATTCCGTCAGCAGAAGTCCAATCGAATTGTCCAAAGTCTCCTTTTGTTAGGTAAGCTCCTTTAATAATCCACTCTCCTACGATGTCTCCTACAGGACCTAATATATTAAGAGTTATATCTTTTTTATAGAAATCTGAGTATCCTGCTCTTCCTGTTACTGATTCATACCCTAGACGAGCCCATTCCATTACTGCTTGTGCTCCTGAAGGTGTTACTGGTGAATATAAAGTCATATCCATATCCTGCCACTCTCTTTTCCCTCTTATTTTTCTGTAAGAGTTCATATGATCTAGTTTTATTGTCCCATCTTGGAAAGATGGTGCCTTAACATTCTTAACCATGAAGGAAGGAATATTGTCTATATACATTATAAACCTGTGCTGAACCATTGGTTCAAAGGCTCTGAACATTATTTCGTTTGGATCTAATACTGCCATTTTATCTTATTTATTTTATTATAAATATCTGTTTTTACTTTATTATGCAAATGTTGCTCCAGTTGGTGCAATTGTGAAATCAAGTACTACAAATTCAACTGTTTTAGTTGGTTGTATTAGTATTTGTCCATTTAACTGATTTCTGTCAATTGAATCTGCTGTATTATTTGTATCATCCATTATTACTCTAAAAGCATAAAGACCTTGTCTCTCTACTACTGATTGTAAGTACGGGTTAACTGTCGTTAAGAATCTATTTCTAGTAGTTAAAGTATTTTGTTCAAATACTAGATTACGTGCTTGATCACCGATAAACTTCTTAAGGGCAATTAACAATCTTCTAACATTTACTCTATCTAAAGCTGATGGTTTTGTTTGTAATGTTTTTTGTCCAAATATCGCAATACCGGATCCAGGAAATGTAGCAATTGGGTTGATTTTACCTGCGTAAAGAGTATCTCTTTCTCCTTTAGTTAATTTTCTCTCTGCTGAAATTACTCCTGGAATACCTCCTCTTACTAGTCCTGCTGGTGCAAACCATGGTGCTGCAACTGCATCTGTAAATGCATATATACCTGGTACCAATGTTCCTGCTGGTACCCATTCATTTGTACCTGCAGCTGATCTTATCTGTACCCATGGCCAGTAAGTTGCTACATAAGAGCTATTAAAGCCTGTTGCTGTTGAAACTATCTGTCCTATTGAAGAACCTGTTGGTACTAAGTCTACAACTGCAATACAATCTCCTCTACTTTCTGCTAGAGAAATAACTGAGTTAATTACTGTATTTGCACTTGTTGTTGTATTTGTAGCAAGTAACCCTGGTGTAGTTATAATGTTAAATTGGTAATCATCTTTATTTGATAGTAACGCTAATGCTGTAGTATAACTTGCACCTACAACTCCTTGTACATTTAAAGATGTTGCAATAATATCTTGAAAGAATGTTATTGGATTTGATCCAGCAATATTATCTCCTCCTGCGTTATAAAATGATCCAGAAAATGATATAGGGAGAGATCCTGAAAAGGAAATTCCTGCTGCATCACTGTTTATAGTTACTCCGTCTGATGCTAGGTATTTATTTGTTGGTAAATTTACTCCGGATATTCTAATATACCGAGAATTATTTGGATAATTACCTACTTTATAGTTGTAAGATACCCCGGATGTTGCATCTGTTGCTACCGTTGTATATTGGTTACCTATCACACTTTCTATATAGTTAGGTGAACTAGGATCTAAAGATAAGTTATTAAATGTTTCTAATATTACTTTATTAGTTTCATTATCATCTGCTCTTCTTACTGTTAAGGAGAAAACACCTAACGCTGTATTAATTCCACCAATCTCCCATCTTATATTATCTGCAGATCCACTTACTAAAGATCCATCTGGATTTATATAACCTGATATGTTTGATGTTAATCCTGCTAGAGAAGATGTTGCATTATTAAATGTAATACCTTTTCCTAAAGTCTCTATAGTAAATGGTGTTCTTCCTGTTGCTCCGCTAAATAGTATGGTTTCACTTCCAGATACGTATGTGTATGCGTTTAGTACTGAAGATAATACATTTGTTCCTATTTGAGAAGCAGATGTAAATAAACTCAATCCTGTTGCTGGTGATCCCAAACTATTTGCTGATATATTCGATAAATTAGCGCTATAGAATACGTTAGATCCACTAGTGTTAATTGAACTAACAATGTTAGCAATTGTAGCAGCTGGTGTAGATCCTGTTGGTATTATTAAAGAGTTTGCCGCATTTAGGCTATTACTAGTTCCTGATACTATAAGAGTAACCCCGTTTATAGAGAAAGATCCTGATGGTGTAATGAATGGTGCTAAACTTGCACTAGAAATTACTAGAGAAGCTGTAGTTGCTAAAATTCCACTTTGAAGAATTGTATTAGCTGCTCTTGTATAGTCTGCAGATCTAGATACAATTCTTGTTACCAAAGCTGTATTACCTCCTTGTTGGAAGTACCCTTTTACTGCAACTGATGTTAAATATTCATACTGTTTTGAACCTGATGTTATTATTTCTCCAAATGTTCTTGTATAGTCACTATACGAAGTAATAATAGTAGGCTCTTCTACAGGTCCTTTTACTGTTGGTCCGATAAACGCTGCTCCAGCTGCTGTTGGAGCTGGTTGTATAAAAGAAATGTCATTTTCTCTTGCATAGACTCCTGGAGAGATGATTGATTCTGCCATGTTTTATTTAATTAAATTTTAATTTATTATAAATATCCTAGTATTTTCATAACCTTCTTACGAGGTTGTAGGTTCTGTATTTACTAATAAATAGGAAAGGAGAGTCAAAACCCTCCTTAAATTTCTTTAATCTAAACTACTGCTTATTCTACTGGTTCTGCTAAAGTAATATACTCTCCTAACTCAAGATTAACACTACCTTTCCCGAATTCTTTTTCTAATTCTTCTGCTATTTCCCTCTCCTGCTGCTGTAGAGTATCTAAATAATCTTCTGCTGCTTTCCTTCTACCTTCTATACTAATCTTTGATAGCTCTATACTCCCTAATTCTCGAGAAAGAGATTGATAGTTTTGTTGAATATTAATAACTCTACCTAATTGCTCTTCAGTTAATTTTTTGTTTTTCATAAAACTTTTTTTAATTATTTATTTTCTTATTAATCTATGAACTTTTTTTTTATTTTACAACTCTAGTAAGAGACTCTTTATAGTGTTTCACTTAATTTTTCTGAGATCTCCATCCATTCATCTAACTCTTCTTTGGTTAGGTCTGTACTTTTAAATACTCCGTATTGAAATTTTTGAAAATCATCTAATTCCTTCCACTGTGGTGGGAAGTATCTAAAATGAACAAATCCAAAATATAATGATATTGATAATAAGGAATATAATGTCCAGATTAAAGGTGTTGGTGTGGGCCAATCTGGGTTTGTTACTGAAATCCATCCTGATAATACTACTAAAGGGTATATTATTCTACTTGCTCTTGGTGCATTACTTCTCCATCCTAGAATTTTTATAGTATAATCTAGTACAAAATGCTTTATTAAAAATTTTTTCATAATTTATTTGTTATTAAAATGATATTATTACTACTAATCCGTC
>Ga0181346_1000565_pt1 | contig 16281 bp, 13 predicted proteins | sample Su13VDMM15DN_FD_130100 | JGI IMG/M metagenome (GOLD analysis project Ga0181346, IMG submission 130100) | Freshwater viral communities from Lake Michigan, USA - Su13.VD.MM15.D.N | ecosystem: Environmental > Aquatic > Freshwater > Lake | place: USA: Michigan | collected 2013-07-15 | reverse complement strand
TGATGCAAATAATAAAATTTTATTAAATGTAAATTTAAATCCTTATCTTACCCAAGCTTCTGCTTCAACTATTTATTTAACACAGGCTTCTGGTCTTACCCAGGCTTCTGCCTCAACTATTTATTTAACACAGGCTTCTGGGTCAAATACTTACTTAACACAAACATCTGCTTCAAGCACATACCTTACACAAACAACTGCATCAAGCACATACCTTACACAAACAACTGCATCAACTACTTACGCTACAAAGGCGGAAGTTACTGAAATAGCAGACATTACTCCACTTGATAATATTAAAAGCAGATTTAATGGGGCACAAACAAGATTTTTACCAACATATTTAGGAAATACTGTTGCAATTACAAATCCATATAGACTCTTTCTAAATATTAATGGTATAGTACAATTGATAGAATACCCAGATTTAGTGTGGGGATCGCCGTTACCAAGACAAGGTTTTTGGGTTGATGACGATGGCTACATAGTATTTTCGGAAGCTCCACTACCGGGATCGACATTTGACGCAAGGATGATGGCTGGTACAACAACTACAACAAAGACTAAGCTGCTTTATCCCTTTGAAGCAGCAGACATTTTACTAGGAGAGTAAAGAATGGCTAGAAGAGTTCTGCAAGAAACTGATTATACGTTTACACCAGCAACAAAAACTATTGTTATAAATCAGAATATTTTGCAAGAAAGACTTGTTTTAATTACAAATGTTACAAGTAATCAGGTAATATTTAATTTCTCCGATAGTAGTTTGAAATTTACATCATATACCCCATCAATAAATACAGATGGAACTGGAAAAACAACAATTGTATTAGATTACAATACAGCAGCAATGCTTTCAACAGATAAAATCCAAGTTGTATATGATGAAGCCGAGCAAAAATTTGTTCCAGCAGAATCACAGCAAGATGGTGCGAATAAATTTAGAGTTACAACACCACAATCACTAATTGATACTGACTTTGAATATGGTCTACAGTCATCAAAGTGGGAGGGTGTCACAATGATCAATAATAGACCATTTGCTTTCCCTACAGCAGTAGCAGTACCTGGTGTAACCGGCATAGTAATGAGTACATCTTCTAGAGTAGTAACTATAACAACTACATCTACACACGGGTTAGCCGTAGGATCACCGATATATGTTCAGGATACTTTTCTTTCTTTTGCAAATGGAAACTTTATTATTGAAACAGTTCCAACCTCAACAACTTTAACTTATACTGCAAGAGCAGTAAATACAACAGCAATTACAGCAATATATGATGCATTTAAAACATCAGTAAATACTGGTTCGTTATACGCTGGTGCTGCAATTGGTGGAACTCCAACTTGGGCTTACTCCGGTCAACAAGTTACTATAACAACAACTGTCCCGCACGGATTGTCACTTGGAAATGAAGTAGCAATTACTGGAACTACAGCATCAAGTAATCCGCCGAATGGAACCTTTATTGTTACAACAGTTGATACTCCATCACAATTTAAAATTTATATTCCAGCTGCTCCAACAGGAACAATAGCCTCTGGAACAGTTTATACTCTCCCACAGGGAAGTTTTCTTCACAGGCCATTTGACGGTGGCGTAATTTTTTCCAACAATGCTAGTTCAAACTATGAACAGGCAATTAGACAAACTCGTAGATATTTTAGATACCAATCAGGAAAAGCAATTCAATCTTCCACTGGAACAATTCTAAAACCAAATCTACAACTTGATTCAATTACATCGGTTGCTACTTTAGCAACTGTCCAGACTAGAGAAAAACATAATATACAACCTGGAACATCAATAACAATTTCAGGAGCAACGGATGCTACATATAATGGAACTTTTACTGTAACCTCGGTAACTGGTTATAATACATTCCAGTACACAATGAGTGCTACCCCAGCTTCTGGTACAGGGGCTGGACCTTATTATTGTTCAGTTAATAGTTGGTATGGTTCTATAAACAGAACGGGAATTTTTGATCAACAAAACGGACTATTCTGGCAGCATAATGGACAAACTTTAAGTGTTGTCAAAAGAAACTCAACATTTCAACTTTCAGGAAGAGTTTCTGTAACAAATGCATCAAATACAGTTACTCAAACATCCGCATCGTTTCCAACAATTTTTGCACAGCAAGCAAAGCCTGGAGATTTTATTGTAATTCGTGGACAATCTTATAAAATTCAAGATATTGCAAGCAATACATCAATGACAATTTCACCAGCATACAGAGGTTCAACAACAACAATGGTTACTGCTTCAAAAACAGTAGACACAGTAGTCCCTCAGTCATCATTTAATATTGACAAACTAGATGGGACTGGACCTTCAGGATATAATGTTGATCTTACAAAAATGCAAATGTTTTATATTGACTACACCTGGTATGGCGCGGGAGCCGTAAGATGGGGAGTAAGAGGAACTGACGGAGATATAATTTATGTCCATAAGATGCCAAATAATAACATAAATCAAGAAGCATATATGCGTTCTGGTAACTTACCAGCTAGGTATGAAGTATCGACATTCCCCCCTATTACTCCATTAACCGCAAATGTTGGTTCTTCAGATACGGTTATGAGTGTGGAATCAACTTCAGATTTCCCATCGTCTGGAACTCTTGCTGTAAGAAGTGGATCAGTATACGAGTATGTAAACTATGCAGGAAAAACAAGTACAACTTTTACTGGATTAACCAGAGGAAAAGCAGGTTTAATAACAGCGCAGACATTAACTGTGGCAGCTGCATCAAATAGTGCAACTATCACATCCGCTGCTACCTTACAGGTTGGAATGAGAGTTGTTAGTACCTCTATCCCAGAGGGAACATTTATAACAAACATAAGTGGAACAACTTTAACTCTTAGTCAAGCAGCTACTGCTGCAAACCCAACAGATGTTTTATTCCCGCCAATGGGTGCAACATCTGGTCAGGCTTTTACATACTCAGCAACTGCTCCAATCCTTGTAGAATTTGCTTACCCTACATTTGGATCTACACTTTCACACTGGGGCACATCAGTAATCATGGATGGTCGTTTTGATGATGACAAGTCCTTAGTGTTCACATATGGACAAACTACTTTTGCTAGTATTGCAACTGGTGTATCAAAAGCATTGTTCTCAATTCGTGTAGCACCATCTGTAGATAATGGTGGAACTGCAGGTTTTGGACAAAGAGACATTATTAACCGTATGCAGTTGGTTTTAAGAGCACTTGATATTACAACTAGAACTGCTAGTTCAAACATGCTTGTTCGCGCTTATCTAAATGGAACAGTTTCCGCAGCAACAACTTGGACAAATGCAGTGGCAAATGCTGCAAATATTACAAACTCTTCACTTGCACAAATTGCAGATCATGGAACTGGTGCTGTAACAATAACTGGTGGAGAAATTACTGGTGGATTCTTTGTAAACTCAACTTCAAGTATTTCACTAGAAAGCCTTAGAGATCTTGGTAATTCAATAAATGGTGGTGGAACTGCTGTTGCTAACACTGGAATCTACCCAGACGGTCCAGATATCCTTACAATTGTTGTAACAAATCTTGGCTCTTCTGCAGTAGAAGTACTTGGAAGGCTTTCCTGGACTGAAGCACAGGCGTAGGAATAAAAATGGGTCTAAATAAATTAAACCACAACTATAACCAACCTCTTGATGTTATTGGACTTACAACAAATTTTTTAAATGAGTTATCAGCAAGTGATATTTCAGTTTTGTCTGTTGTACCTATAGTCCCAGCGAAAACAAGTGCATATACATTTGCAAGCGAGGATAAAAATAAATTTATTGAGTTAGATGGAACATTCACGGTTAGTATTCCAACAGATCAAACATTTAATTTTGGAATAGGGACTCAAATACATATTTTAAATATTGGAACTGGTACTATTACTGTTGCTCCAGTAAGTACTGCAACTACAACAGTAAACGCAACTCCTGGACTAAAACTTCGTGCTCAATGGTCTGGAGCTACATGCATAAAACGTGCTGCTAATACTTGGGTTTTACTTGGGGATCTATCTGCATGATTATTTTTGGGATAATGGGTTCTTCACTAGTCCCAGACTTTGATGCTGAGTATTTAGTTATTGCGGGTGGTGGAAGTGCAGGAGGAAATACTGGTGGCGGCGGCGGCGCAGGTGGTTATAGAGTAAGTAAAGTTGGTGAGACCTCTGGCGGCGGTGCTACATCTGAAGCATCTAAGAAAATTTTATATGGTCGATTATTTACTGTAACTGTTGGTGGTGCTGGTAGTAACTCTGTTTTAGACGACATTACTTCAATTAGAGGTGGAAATTACAGTGTTGGTACACCTAATGGCGGTTCAGGTGGTGGCGGTAGTGCTGCTAATGGTGAATCAGGTGGTCTCGGTACTGCAGGTCAAGGTAGAAATGCTGGACAGGCTGCAACTGGCGGCGGTGGATACGGCGGAGGAGGTGGTGGTGCTTCTACTGCTGGCTCAGCTCAAAATGGTGGAAATGGTGTAGCAAGTACTATAACTGGCTCATCTGTTACACGCGCTGGTGGTGGTGGCGGTGGAGAGTATGTTAATGCAAATGCTGGTTCAGGTGGCTCTGGCGGCGGTGGCGCTGGTGGTCGTAGGTCAACTAATTCGGGTAATGGTGGAAACGGAGATGCGAACACGGGAAGTGGTGCTGGTGGAGGTTCCTGGGCATATCAAGCAAGTGGTAATGGTGGTACTGGTGGCAGTGGACTTGTAGTTATTGCATATCCAGATAATAAGCCAGCACTTACTATAGGTGCTGGACTTACTTACGACCAACCAAGTCGTTCTGGCTATAGAGTTTATAGATTTACAGCAGGAACTGGAACGGTGGTTTTTATATAATGGCACAACTAAAAGCATACGATAATGGTACTTCAGCATGGGTTCCTGTACTTGGCTCACAGGGTCCTATTGGTCCAACCGGTGCAGCTTCTACTGTAACTGGTCCTACTGGCTCGTCTATCACAGGTCCAACCGGTGCTGCCTCTACTGTAATTGGGCCTACTGGTCCATCTGTCACAGGTCCTGCTGGAGATTGGACTACTGTTCAAACATTTCGCTCAGTTACTGCATCCACTGACACGCCAGTTAATTCCGATAAAGGAAAATTAGTAAACATTGATACGACAAGTGGAACAGTAACAATAACAATTGGTACAGCGCTGGCCTTAAGCGCAGGTGAAAGAATAGATTTTAGTTGGATTGGCGCAACTACTTTAGTTACATTCACGGGAGTAAGCACAACTATTAACGCAACTCCGGGGCTTAAATTAAGAGCAAGATACTCAGCGGCTACTTTAGTTTGCTTATCATCAAACGTTTATCTTTTAGTTGGAGATTTAAGTGCCTAGTTTCAATCTTGGGATTGTTTCATCTTCAGTAGCTGATAGTCCTAATGTTGAGTACTTAGTTATTGCTGGTGGCGGTGGCGGTGGTCGTTATGGTGGCGGTGGTGGCGCAGGTGGCTATTTAACAAGTACTTTGGCGATTGTTAATGACACTTCATACACACTAACTATTGGTGCGGGTGGCGCAGGTCACGTTGGCGATGCGCAAAGTGGTGGCACTGGTGGCTCTGGTAATAATTCTGTTTTTAGCACAGTTACTTCTACTGGTGGCGGTGGTGGCGGTAACTATGGAAACAACTCTTACGGAATAGGTGCTGCTGGTGGTTCATCTGGCGGTGGTGGCTGCACTAACAATACAAATAATCCAATAGCAAGTGGCAGTCCTGTTGCTGGTCAAGGTTTCACGGGTGGAACTGGCGGTTATACACAAGCATCAAACGCTGGCGGTGGCGGTGGTGGTGCTGGAGCAGTTGGCTTGGCTGGTAACAATACTGGTAAAGGTGGCGCTGGTCTTTCAAGTTCAATAACTGGAACTGCTACTTTTCGCGCAGGTGGTGGTTCTGGATCACAACCATCATCTAATTTAACAGGTGGCAATGGCGGTGGTGGTACTGGTTTAGTTCCTAGCGATGGAAGTACAGCCGTAGATGGAACTGTAAACACGGGCGGTGGTGGCGGTGGTGCAAGAGATGGCATAGTAAGTGGAACACAAAGAGCAGGCAACGGTGCTTCAGGCGTAGTCATCATTGCATACGCAAATACTTTTAACGATCTATATATCAGCGCAGGTATTACGTTTACTCTAGACACAATCTCACGCGCAGGTTATAAGGTTTACACATTCACAGGTGGTACTGGAACTATTGCTTATTCAACTTCCAAAGTTACAACTGAGTACTTGACCATTGCTGGCGGCGGTGGTGGTGCTATTGGCGGTGGTGGAGCAGGTGGTTATCTAACTGGTTTAACTACTCTTGATCTTGCTAGTTCAATTACAGTTACCGTTGGTGGTGGTGGTACTGGTATTGCAAATGCCTCAGGTGTGGGTCCTGCTGGTAACGGTAGTAATTCTGTTTTTTCATCACTTACATCTGTCGGAGGAGGTGGCGGCGGCAACGGTTACGGTCCAGGTGCGTGGACTATTGGTGCTGCTGGTGGATCAGGCGGTGGTAGTCATTATCTATCTCTTACTGGTGGTGCTGCTACATCTGGTCAAGGCTTTGCTGGCGGTGGCGGTGCAAGCCAACCAAATTCTGGAGCAGGTGGTGGTGGTGCTGGTTCTGTTGGTGGTGCTGGTACTGCTGGAAGTACGGGCGGCAATGGCGGTTCGGGTTTAAGTTCATCTATTACTGGAACTGCTGTAAGTAGAGCAGGTGGCGGCGGTGGTTACAATACGGGTACTGGAACTGATGGCGGTGGTAGTGCTAATTCACCTGGCACTGCAAATACTGGTGGAGGTGCTGGTGCTAATGCTGCTGGTGGTTCTACTGGCGGTTCTGGCGTTGTAATCATTCGTTATCTTTCAACATTTGCGATCTCTAGCGCAACTGGTTTAACTTACTCATCAGTTACATCTAATAGTTTTACAGTCACAACTTTTACAGCCGGTACAGGTTCAGTTCAGTTTGCTTTAGCAACTACTGTTACTGAGTATTTAGTTGTTGCTGGCGGCGGAGGTGGTGGTTATAGAGGTGCAGGCGGCGGCGGAGGTGGTTACGCACAACAATCAATTTCATCATTGACTACTGGAAGTTCATTAACAGTAACGGTTGGTGCTGGCGGTGCTGCTGGTAATACTGAACGTGGAACTACTGGTTCTAATTCAGTCTTTTCATCTTTTACATCCAACGGTGGTGGCGGAGGTGGTACTGAAAACACTCCTGCTGGTTTGTCTGGTGGCAACGGCGGAGGTGCAGGCGGCGGCGGAACTAGCCCTGGAGCAGGGACTCAAGGTTTTGCTGGCGGTACTTCAGTTGCATCAAGTGGTTATTGGACTGGTGGTGGTGGCGGTTCAACAAGTGTTGGCGGAAATGGTGTTGTTGGCACTGCTGGCAACGGTGGTACTGGTTTAACTTCATCTATTACTGGAACATCGGTAAGTCGTGGTGGTGGTGGTGGTGGTTCTGCTTGGAGTAGTACTGCTGGAACTGGAAACGGCGGCGGTGGCAACGGAGCAGTTAGCAGTGGCAATTCTACTGCTGGAACTCCAAACACAGGTGGTGGAGGCGGCGGCGGTTCTTTTGGCTCTACCAGTGGCGTAGGCGGTTCAGGCGTTGTAATTCTGCGTTACTCAGGATTTTTAACTATCACTGATGGAGCAGGCCTCACCTTTACAACTGCAGCCAATAACGGATTTAAGGTAACTACATTTACTGCTGGTACTGGTTCAATTACTTTTGCTCTTGCACCTTCAGTAATTGAGTATTTAGTTATTGCGGGTGGTGGAGCAGGTGGTGGGGCGCACGGCGGAGGAGGAGGAGGAGCTGGCGGTTATTTAACTGGAACACAAGCGTCAACTCTTGCAACTTCTTTAACAGCCACAGTTGGTGGTGGTGGCACAGGTAATTCAGGACTTGGTTCATCTGGTTCTAACTCAGTATTTTCATCACTAACTTCAGTCGGTGGTGGTCGTGGAGCATCAGAAAGTGCAGGAGATGTAGCAAGTTCTGGTGGTTCAGGTGGTGGTGGTTCTGGCTCAAACCAAACTGCTAATCGTGTTGCTGGGACCGCTACATCTGGTCAAGGTTTTGCTGGAGGCGCTGGTAGCAATAACGTTTCTGTTGGGTACGGCGCTGGCGGCGGTGGTGGCGGTGCTGGTGGCGTTGGTCAAGCAGCAAATACTTGTACTGGTGGAGTAGGTCTTTCATCATCCATAACTGGAACATCAGTAGCACGTGCTGGCGGCGGAGGTGGTGGCGGCTGGGGAGGTGTTGCTAACGGTACAGCATCCGATGGCGGCGGTGCTGGAGTTGCAGGAACAGGAGTTGCAGGAACTCCTAACACTGGCGGTGGTGGTGGTGGCTCCAATGGAACTGGCGCTCCTCGTGTTGGTGGCAACGGTGGAACGGGAGTTGTCATCATTGCCTATTTAGACACATTTGCCAATCTAGCAAGTATTGGTGCTGGATTGACATACACCCTAAGCACAGTAAGCCGTGCAGGGTACAAGGTTTATACCTTTACAGCTGGCACTGGCGCAGTAATAATTTAATGATAAACTTAAGTAAACAGATCCAAGAACAGGAAAGGTAACACTAGCATAATGGCACATTACGCATTTTTAGACAGCAATAACATCGTCACTGAGGTCATTACTGGCATTGACGAAACAGAGTTAATTGAGGGTTCAACCCCAGAGCAGTGGTACGGAAACTTCCGTGGACAGAGCTGTGTTCGCACCTCTTACAACGCAAACATTCGTAAGAACTACGCTGGCATTGGTTACACCTACGATGCAGAACGCGATGCGTTTATTCCACCTACACCTTACGCATCTTGGTTATTAGATGAAGCTACTTGCCAATGGAGTCCCCCAACTCCTTATCCAAGTGATGCACCAGACGGAACTTTCTTTACCTGGAATGAAGACAATCAGTCCTGGCAAGAAGTAACTGACGGCTTGTAGGCATCCTCACTACGTCCGTACTAATAAAGATTTTTAGCCTTAAAAATCAAATAATAACCCTTACGGAAACAGGATAAAATATAACCACCACCTACCCTAAGGAAAATGATGGCTCAGACAAATTTTCGTGCCTCTGACATGCTAGGCGCTGCTAAGGCTCCTGCTTTAAAGATCCCTGCCAAGAAAGCTGCTGCTCCAAAAAAAGCAGAAGCACCTGTAATTGAAGAAGTTATAGTCGAAACACCTGCTGAAGAATCTGAGTAGTCATGCCGATTACCAGTATTACTGGTGTATCTGAAGACTCTCTTAGCCTAAAAGTACTGCTAGATCAGGTACTAGAAGTCATTGTTGACAGGTACGCTTACCACGCTGTGACTTTGCCTACCCGTCAATACTGGACTATGGGTCAAGAAGCAATTGACTGCGAACAACTAGTTTTGTCTTTTCAACAACTCTACATTGGTCCCCCTGGGGATGAAGCAGCATCTCCTCAGCGATGCAACTCTCCACGCAGTGCGGTTTTTAAAGCAACTATTGCTCGCGAGATACCTACTGCTAACGGTAGAGGTCACGCTCCAGCTGAAGATAAAATCCAAGATGCTGCATACATCTCTGCTGTAGATGCTTGGGTACTTTTAGACTGTGTCGCGTTTTTAGATCAGTGGGACGTAACTGGAGCATTCGGTCTTGGGGTAATTGGAACTGTAGATGCTGAGTCCCCAGAGGGCGGTTTTCAGACAGTTACTGCAACCTTCACAATTGCGGTTCCGTAATGGCTACTGTTTCTAGACTAGAGAATATTACTTTCTATAAATCTCAGACTGACTTTTTATTAAATAACCCTGGTGGTCCTGTAGGTAGAAGTTTGGCTCGTAGGGGTCGAAAAGTTCTTGATGCAGCTCGTGGGCAAGTCGGTGTAGACACTGGAAACTTAAAAAAGTCTCTAAAAATGACTCATGAAAGAGGCGCTCGCGGGCAGTTCGTTCGGGTCGGATCTAAACTCAACCACGCTCTAGTCCATCACCATGGCAGCCGTCCTCACATGATCACCCCTAAACGCTCACAGGTTATGGTTTTTAGCAAGGGAACACAAATAATTTATGCAACTTCTGTGCGACACCCTGGAACTCGGGCAAATAGATACCTCACAGATAATCTATACTTAGCACTAAAGGACTGACGCACTAACACTACAAAGACAAAGGAAAAATATGTCGAGATTTAAAGACTTTGGAGCACCAAACGCTGGTGTTAAACAAGAAAAACTTTCATTCAAAATCTATGATGAAGATTTTGAGTGTATTTCCGTACTTCCAGGAAAAACACTTTTAAGTTTTGCAGAATTAAGTTCGTCAGAAAACGGCGCTGAGTCAGCAAAAGCAATCAATGTTTTCTTTAAAAAGGTATTAACTAAAGAAAGTTATGCTCGTTTTGATGCTTTAACTGAGGATCCTGACCGACTAGTTACAGTTGAAACTTTGGCTGAAATTGTTAACTGGATTATTGAGGCATACACAGACCGCCCCACGCAGGGGTCAGAGGTCTCCTTGACTGGGGAATAGACCTTTGGCCCTACATTAACGGTAAGTGTTTGATGGCTGGAATCAAATTGGAAGAGTTGGAAATTAGAGATATGCTAGATGTATTGCACTACCTCTTTGAAGACGACTTGTCCGTTTACTCTGCTGAGCAATTTGAATCAAAAAATAAAATAAGACAGTCCGTTTACCCTACTTTACTTGGACAAACTTATAAATATGCTCCTAAGGGAAACTACAATAATGATTATGGATTAGAAAATCTTGACGATCCTGTAGAAAAATCCAATCCTAATCAAAAAATTAGTAGAGAAGTAAAGCCTTACGTGCCTCCTACCAATTTTAATCCTGATGCACAAAACCCCTTTGGCGGCGCTCTTAGAGAAGCTCCTTTAGGGTAGGTGATTTAAGTGGCTGTAATTGGTGAAGCTCATATAGTTATTAGAGCAATAACAACTGGTTTTGAAAAAGATGCTAAAAAAGCTTTAAAATCCATTAACTCTGCCGGTGGCGGATCTGGTGGAAATGCTTTTTCAAAACTTGGAAATGACGCAGAAAACGCTCGATTAAAATTTAATAAACTAACTAAAGCTGGCTATGCATTAGCTCCAGCTATTGCTGGAACTGTTGGCGCGGTTGGCGATCTAGCTATGGGGCTATTCGCTGTAGGTTCCGCCGTTGGTGCTGCCGCCCCTGCTCTTGCTGTGTTGCCTGGACTTTTAACTGCTGTCGCTCAGGCGGGTATTGCTGCAAAACTAGCCTTTGGCGGGGTTGGGAAAGCGGTTTCTGCTTTATTAAAGCAAAAAACTGCGGGCGGCGGGGGTACAAACGATAACGCTGTGGCAGATGCTCGTAAGCGTCTGGCTAAAACATATCAAACGGCAGCAGATCAAATGGCTGCGGCAAACGATAAGGTTCGCAAAGCCCAAGAAAAACTAAATGATGCTTACAAAGAAGGCACTGAGTCTCTGCAGCAACTTGGTTTTGATGCTGAAGAAGCTGCTATTGCTCAGAGTAAAGCGGCAATTGAGTTAGAACGTGCTCAAGCAACTTTGGCTCGTGTTCAGGATCTGTCACCAAATAATCGCGCTAGACGTGAAGCAGAACTTGCCTTCATGGAGGCTGATCTTAACTATAGAAAAACAACTGACACTGTAAATGATTTAGCTGCTGAACAAAAATATGCCGCCGAAACAGGCCTTGACGGTACTAGACAAGTCATAGATGCTACAAACGATTTAGCCGAAGCAGAAGCAGATCGCGCTAAAACTGTAAGGGATACTACTCAAGACATTCAAGAAGCTCAAGAGGCTCTTACAAGAGTTTTGAACTCTGGAGGAAGTAGTAGCAGTTCTGATGCTCTTGCTGGACTCTCAAAAGAGGCTAAAGATTTTGCTAAATATATTGCTGACTTACAACCTAAAATACAAGAACTTAGAGCAGCAGCCGGACGGTACTTATTCCCTCTACTTCAGTCATCTATTCAAACTTTAGTTGATGATCTGTTTCCTAGATTAATTCCAAAGTTAGAACTTACCGGTAGAGCCTTAGGTAAGGTCGCAGAAGATTTTGCTAACACTGTAACCTCTGCCGACAATTTAAAAAGAATTGACAGCATTCTTGGTAACAATGTCGGAGTAGTTTCAAGTCTTGGCGGAGCAGCCGTTAATTTAGCCGAAGCATTTATAGTTATTGTAGAAGCTGCTGGACCGCTAATCACAAAATTTAGCGAGTGGGTAGAACTAACAACTGCTGGTTGGACAGAAACTCTCAAAGCAAAAGATGCCACTGGAGAACTTGGAAGTATGTTCGATGCTGCTGGAGAAAAAGCGGCCATTATCGGCGGGGTTTTGAAAAAAACTTATGATGCTTTTAAAGAACTTGGCGGAAGTGCTTCAGACGCTGGTATAAAAATTATTGAAGCCTTTGGCGGTGCTATGGACAAACTTAAAGAGTTTGCCGTAGTTGCTGGAAATGATGGAATGTTTAGTGAAGGTGCAAGGGGAGCAAGTACTTTAGAAACTAAGTTTGACAAAATTGCTGATAACTTTATTACTATTGGAAAATTTGCTGGGGAACTAGTAGAAGCACTTTTCACCGTTTCTGGTAATCCTGGTATTAAAACATTTTTTGAAAGCATTATGGGATTGCCTGGTACTTTTGCAGATCTTGCAAATAATATAAATTCTGTGATGGGAGAGAAGTTTGGAACTTTTGTAAGTGAATTCGGCACCTTAATTGCAAACTTCACCGAAACTGGTGGAATGTCTATATTTTTTGACATTCTTAATGGAGCCTTAAAAGTAGTTAATATTCTGTTTGACAACCCTGTTATTGCTGCAGCATTTTCCTTTTTAGCGGTTATAAAAGGTATAACACTTGCCTTTGGTGTTTTAGGTGCTGTAGGAGGTTTTGCTGGAAATGTAGTTCTTGGCACTATTACAAAAATAACCAGTATGACAGGAGCGTTATTAGCTTATAGCAAAGCCGGGTATGTAGCTGAAGGAACCACTTCAAAAATAATGGCTCAGTTTAGAATGCTTGGTGCTATGCTTGGTATAAGTTTAGGACCGTTCCTTGCAATTGTTGCTGCTATTGCTGCTCTAGCTGCAATTGTCTATCTTGCTTATGAAAATAGTGAAATCTTCCGTGAGTCAGTTAAAAATCTTGTAGATGCAGTCGGCGGAGCCTTAAACGATGCTATGAAAACTATTAATGATGCCATTAAACAAGTTATGCCTAGTTTTACTGGCGTTAGTGACATATTCAAAACAATAGGTGATTACATAGGAAAATATTTAGTTCCATTTTTCCAAGTTATTTTGGTAGGAGCAATTAATACTATTGCTGGGGTTATCTCTGGATTTATAAAAATTGTTGGTGGAATAATTACAGCATTTAGTGATCCAATAAAAGGAATAAAACTTATTCTTAGTGGCTTCATAGATTTTTTCAAAGCTTTTTTCTTAGAACCTATAGTAAATCTTTTAAAAGTTGCAAACATATTTGCACCACTATCTGATGGACTAAAAGCAGCCATCAACAAGATGATTAGAATGTGGAATGATTTTAGATTAGAGCTTAGAATCCCTAATAATGCAGCGAGTAGATTGCTTGGAATTGCTGGTCAAGGATTTACAATAGATACGCCAGATATTGCATATCTAGCCAAGGGCGGTGTTGTCCCTGCCACTCGTGGCGGCATGCTTTCGATAATTGGTGAAGCCGGTCGCTCGGAGCGCGTTGAGCCTCTCGACAAGCAAGGTCTGTCTACCCGTGACCGAGCAATTATTTCTCAACTTTCAGGCGGAGTCACTAGCGGTGCATCTCCTACATTCAATATCTACCCAAGCGAGGGTATGGATGAACGCGCTCTTGCAAGCGTGGTTTCCCGTAACCTTGTGTGGAGCATGAGGCGAGGTGCATAATGACCTATAGTGCTAATTTGACATCTCTACACAAGGGCTTAACACCGATCTACCCAGACCAGGATCGAATTAATTTTGCTCCTAGTTTGGCATCAGACATACGTATTTTGCTGCCTGATGGTTCTTATTTAAGTTTTAACAATATTGACGACAATGGAACCATATGGGTCTGCTCGGATATTGAAGGTTGGTGGAATCTTTCCGACCCATCTATTCCAAATATTGAACGAGGTTTTGGCGATGGATCCTTTGACGTATCTGGTCGTATCCTAGCTCGCGATTTAACTTTTAATGGTTCTATTCTTATAACTGAAAGTAGTCGTACAAGTATTGCTGAATATAGCAAGGATGCTCGCTCTGCTCTTCTCACAGCATTTAATTTAGTCAAGCGCGGTGCGTGGTTAGTTGTCGATGAAGATGAATATAAAAGAGCATCTTATGTTCGTCTTAATGGTCGTCCAAATATTGACACAGTTAATTCACGTGGTCGCATTGATTTTTCTATTGGTCTTCGCGCTGCTGATCCTATTAAATATGAGTGGATTGAAAATTCTACGTCTAACTTACAGATACTTGACGGTAGGTATAACTTAGCCTCTATTGGTGGCGGAAATCCCGACTCAATGTATCAAAGTTATTCTGATCAACCTTATGAAAGTGACCCTGCGTCCAATTCATATCCTCAAGTAGACTGGAATATCGGAGAGACCCCTGCAAATAGTGACGGAACTGTAGTCAGATCTTATGACGATTATGATGGTGGAGATTTAGTTACTTATTACTCAGGGGATAGCACTAACTCTGCTGGTACAATTACTGTAACAAACCATGGTGATTCTATTGTTTATTGTTATCTTAGGGTCATAGGTCCATTCTACGGACCTGGATATATACAAAACATAACTACAGATCAAACAATGAACTTCTTACCTGCAGCTGCTGGTTCTACTCAAATTCTGGGGCCTACGGAAACCAGTTCAGAAGTAGAGTATATTGATATAGACACTCGCAACCGGGAAATTCATAAAGGTGACTTTACGAACGGAACATACGCAGATAGTTCTAGAGAACTTCTAGATCCACTTGTTAATTGGATTTATCTTTTACCAGGAGATAATTCTATATATTTCATTGATAATGGTGTCGGGTCTCGGTTAATTTCTCCGAGTCTTGAAATTTACTGGCGTTCAGGCTGGATAGGATAGAATATAACCATGGCAGTTTTTCAACCTTTATATTACTCTGGCGGTAGATACTCCGCTGGTGTAGATCGTATGCTTCTTGCCGCCTTGATAGGTCCTGAGAGCGATGGTTCTCGCCTATCAGGAGTAGTTCCTGCGGGGTTTGGTACAAACTCTCTCAAGGTAGAAAACTCTGGCGGTACTGGTCGTATTTTGAATATACACCCAGGAATGTGCGTTATCCAAGATTCCACATCCCCTAGCGCAGAAGCTCCTGGAGCATATCTTTGCGGTGTAGATTCATCTAATGAGACAGTTACTATCGCGGTAAACGCTACTGGGTCAGCTCGTACTGACAGTATCTATGCGGTAGTTGATGAAACTTCTTACCAAATTATTACTAAAAAACTAAACGCAAGTGTAGCAACTATTACTACATCTTCTGCTCACGGATTCCAAGTTGGACAAACAGCGACTATTTCTGGTGTAGATAGTAGTTTTGATGGTTCCCGTCTAATTACTGCAGTAGCAACATCAACGACGTTTAGCTTTGTAGGTGTTGGAACGCTAAGTAGCGGAGCCGATGTAAATGTACGAGCCGAGGCATTTGTTGGAGATTCTTCAACTGGTATTAAATCTACAGTTCTTACAAATAAATTATTAGCAAATAATAAAGCAACTCTTACTACATCTACTGCTCATACATTTAATACTGGTCAAATTGTAACTGTAAAAGGTGTAGATGGTACTTTCGATGGTGTATATGAAATTACAGCAGCACCGACTAGCACTACTTTTAATTATGGAAAAATTTCTGCAGATATTACTTCAGCAGCTATTGCTAGTAGTTACAGTTCTTCTGCGGTTTGCCGAGTACCTTTTGCTATTAAAGTTGAACAATCTGGTGGTACAACACTGGACGGTAAAACAAAACTTCTACTTGCTACAGTTTCTGTTCCAGGCAGTAGTGCCGCGAATATTCCTGCTGCAAATGTTGTTGATACTAGAAAATACATGAGTGTTGTAGGTGGTTTGCAGTATTACAACAGTACTTATGTTGCCAGTGGGTATTACCCAACTGGTGGTATTGGTAAGTCTCGTTTCGACACTGCCACTAATAGCTATCAAATATATG
>Ga0181346_1000564_pt1 | contig 16286 bp, 12 predicted proteins | sample Su13VDMM15DN_FD_130100 | JGI IMG/M metagenome (GOLD analysis project Ga0181346, IMG submission 130100) | Freshwater viral communities from Lake Michigan, USA - Su13.VD.MM15.D.N | ecosystem: Environmental > Aquatic > Freshwater > Lake | place: USA: Michigan | collected 2013-07-15 | reverse complement strand
GACAGAACAGAAAAGTTTGATTTATATATGACTGCAACCAAACCAACAGTAATGAAGATTGATGTGGAAGGTTCAGAGATATTCCTAAACGCAATTAAACCCTCGTCATTGGACGGAATTAGACACATTGGTATAGAGTATCACAACCTATCTTGTTTGTTGTCCTGTGAACATATATTGAGGGATAACGGGTATGAATTATCATACTACAAGTTTGACCATTTAGATATAGAATATCAAGGAGTGCTACACGCACATAAACGTAATACTATAACAAAGAAAGCAAATGGGATGTAATTGTAAAGGGAACATAAGACAAGCACCAACCGTAATAACGTCAACACCAGAAGTAATAACATCAGCGGAACAAACACAAACACCTGATGAGTTACATACATTTGAATTAAATGAACACGGAAGAATGTTAATGGAAATGTATAAAAATAAACTTCAAGAAGAAGATACAGATAAAACAGAAGAAAACAATTGATAAGTTATATAGGCGGTAAATCAAAAATAGGTAAATGGATTGTACCATACATTCCAACAGATATAGAAACATACGTTGAACCATTCTCAGGAATGTTTTGGGTGTTTTATAATATGGATATAACAAAGTATCCCAACCTAAACACAGTAGTATACAATGACTACAATAAACTTAATGCAAATCTATTTGAATGGGTTAAAGTTCCTGATAGATTACATCAAGAACTATCAAAGTATCCTTGTCAGATGAAAGGTGAGATGACAACACCACAAGAGTATATTGATATGTTCTATGAGTTCCAAAAGGAAATAACTGACCCTGACTTTAAGATTACACCAGTCAATTCCTTAAGTACCGCTTGTAAATATGTATATATACTAACACAAGTATTTTCAGGAGCACATCCATTGAAAGCTAAGTACAATGATTACAAGGGAAGATATAAGTGTAAGTACATTACGTTTATGGATAAGTTAAAGAACCCAAAGTTTATTGAACTATTCAAGAAGATTACATTTATTGAGAGTATGGACTTTGAAGATGTAATAAAGAAGTATGATGGACCTAAAACCTATTTCTATAATGACCCACCGTATTGGAAGACAGAAAACTATTATTCTAATCACGGGTTTGATAGAACTAATCACGAACGTCTTGCAAGGATTTTAAGTACCATACAAGGTAAGTTCTCACTCTCGTACTATGATTTCCCATTACTATCTGAATGGTTCCCTGAGAACGATTTTAAATGGTATAAGAAGGAGTTTTTGAAGTCAGCAAGTAACCGAGGGAAGAAATTAGTTGGTGTTGAGATTTTAATTAACAATTTTTAATATTTATATATATGGGATGTACAAGTTGTAAAAAGAAAAAGGTGGTTACTAAATTAGAACCAGTGATGGATGAAACAATATCATTCAATAACGAACAAATTAAACTAGCATATGATTTATTGGGTGGTATTAAAGAAGAAGAAAGACCATTCGTAAATGAAGTATATAAATATATATTCAACGAAAACTTTGATTGGGGATGTAAAACGTGTGTAAACACTCAAGCAAGAAAGTTAAAGAACTACATTGAGTATGAATTAAAAATAAAACTATAATGGAAAAAGAAAATAAAGGTGGTAGGAAATCTAACATTGCAACATATGAAGAAAGAATACCTGATGCATTTGAAATGATACTCTATGAAAAACTCAGCTACACAGAATTCAGACAACTCGGTGCCAAGAAATGGGGCATTACAGAACGTGCGGCTGAAACTATTTGGAAAGATTGCAAGGATAGAATTAAAGCAAGGTTTGAAGAACAGACGGAAGAAATTATCTCCGAGCAGTTATCAAGGTACTTTGACTTACTTACTAGGGCCAGAACTGACAACAATAAGAGGGTGGAACGTGAAACCTTAGCAGACATTAATAAACTCTATGGTCTTGAGAATAAGAAGATTGACATCACATCAGGTGGTGAACCAATTAGTATTAACATCAACCTAACAGAGTAAAAAAATTTAACATACCCACGCGTAAAACTTCGTTTTTGGGTTACCCTATAGAATATGAGATTAATAAATGGAGATAGTTTAATAGAATTAAAGAAGATAGAAAGTAATCTTGTGGACCTTGTCGTCACGTCACCACCATATAATAAAAATTATTGGATAAGGAATAGAAGTGACTTTGGTAAAAGAATTATTAAGTATGATGAGTACCACGATAGTTTAGAACCACAGGAGTATATCAAACAACAGAAGGAGATATTAGATGAACTCGTGAGGATTATTAAACCTACTGGTTCAATTTATTATAACCACATAGATATATTACACAAACACAATACCATTCATCCATCCTACGTATATGATTACAATGTTAAACAAGTAATAGTATGGGATAGAGGTAACACACCAAAGTTAGATAAGAGTTATTTCTTACCAACAACTGAATGGTTATTTTGGATTAAGAAGGATTGGAATAGTATTCCATACTTTAATAAATCCCTTGCAACACACAAGAAAAGTATATGGAGAATAAACAAAGAAAAGAACAACCCACATCCTGCACCATTCCCTGAGGAACTGGTTGAGAACATCGTGAAGAGTTCGTGTCCTGAAAATGGACTGATATTAGATTGTTATAATGGGTCAGGAACAACAGCGGTGGTTGCACAAAGAAATAATATGGACTATATTGGAATTGATATATCAGAACAATACATCCAAATGACTAAAGATAGAATATGAGAATAGAATTTATAATACCAACTTACAACAGAGTACCACATCTAATAACGATGTTAGGTTCACTACAATCACAATCAAATCCTAATTGGACAGCACACGTTGTTGCAGATTGTCCTGAAGAAGATGTACAAGAAGCTATGAAGATTGTTATAGCGTTCTTTAATGACCCAAGGATTAAACTAACCATCTTACCTGAGAGACACAATGATTGGGGACACACACCTCGTCAACACGGATTGGATAACGCAACAGAAGAATGGGTGATAATGACTGGTGAAGATAACTACTATGTCCCTGAGTTTGTTGATATAATGTTAGAGGAAAGTAAGAACCAACACTTTGTATATTGTGATATGGTACACGATTGGATTAACAGAGATTACATACCCATACAATCTAAATTACAATTAGGTAAAATAGATATAGGTAGTTTTATGACCAAGACTAATATGGCTCAGAAGATTAAACTAAAGAAGGACCACGAATGGGCTGACTGGTTCTTTGTTCAGGAATTTCAGAACAAGTATAAGGTTGCAAAGTATAAGAAGGTAAATAGAATACTATATGTCCATAATTGATATAACACCTACAAGAAGACAATCACAAGCGTGGAAGAACTTAAACGATGACAAAACTAATATAGTTTTATTTGGAGGTTCTGCTGGTGGAGGTAAATCTTGGTTGGGATGTTTATGGATAACTACACTATGTTTAAATCATCAAGGTATAAGATGTCTGATAGGTCGTTCAGTATTAACACAATTAAAACTAACAACACTTAATACGTTATTTGATTTACTTGGTACTATGGGATTTAAGAGTGGACAACACTTCAATTTCAATGGACAGAGTAATGTACTATCATTCTATAATGGGTCAGAGATAATATTCAAAGACCTTGCATACAATCCATCAGACCCTAACTATGATAGTTTAGGTTCCCTTGAGATTACTGCAGCATTTATAGATGAAGCCGCACAGATAACATCACTAGCATTCAGTATAGTTAAGTCACGTATAAGATATAAACTAAATGAGTATAAGTTAATACCAAAGGTATTGATGACCTGTAACCCATCTAATAATTGGATTAAAAAGGATTTCTACATACCATTCATACAGGATAGATTACAAGACAATCAAGTATTCATTCCAAGTTTACCAATGGATAACCCACACTTACCACCATCATATATTGATATGTTAAAAGAGTTACCACCACAACAACGTAAAAGATTATTAGAAGGTGATTGGGATTACTTAGAAGATAGTGATAGTTTATTTAAGTTTGATGACATAACCAATTCTATATATAAATTAGAACCAAACGCACAGGAAAAGAAGTATATGTCTATTGACGTTGCACGATTTGGTGATGACAGGTCCGTAGTAATGATTTGGGTGGGTATGGTGGTCATATCTTGTCACGTGTATAGGAAACTATCCACCACAGAATTATACACCGAAATACAGGACCTAATGAAGTTTAACGGAATACACACACAGAATGTAATTGTAGATAGTGATGGTGTTGGTGGTGGTATTAGTGACTTACTTAGAGCAACAAACTTTGTGAACAATGCAAGACCATTACACGAACAGAACTTTACAAACCTTAAATCACAATGTTATATAAAACTATCTGAGATGTTTAGAGAACAGAAGATTAGTTTAAACATACTTGAACCAGCTGTGGTAGAAGATTTAACACAAGAACTATTAGCAATAAAATTAAAAGACATAGATAAAGATAACAAAGTAGGTGTGATGTCAAAAGATGATATGAAAAGAATATTGGGGAAATCTCCTGACTTATCAGATGCATTAATGATGAGGATGTACTTTGAACTTAAAAATAATAAAACAACAGGAAAATACTCAATATCATTTATATGAAACTAACATTTGAATTAGAAGGTATAGAATACAGAATACCAAAGTATATCACATTAGGTGATTACGTAAAGATTTACAAGGTCAAAGGATTGTTTGATGACGATTACTTTGCAACAAAACTAATTAACATCCTAACAGGTGCACCACAAAAGAAACTATTGGAAGCTGAAAGGGATAAAGTAGACTTTGTGTTTACACAGATATATTCTATCCTACCAAAGAATACACCAGCATTCTTAGATAGATTTGAATTAGATGGTATTGAGTATGGATTTCTTCCATCGTGGAAGAAGATGTCGTTTGGTGAGTTTGCTGACCTTGATACGTTGATGACAAAGAAACCTGAGGAAGTATTAGATTATTTACATATTATCACAGCAATACTTTACAGACCGATAATCACAAAGGATAAGAAGAAGTTCTTAATAGAAAAATATACACAGGAAACATTAGATGATAGAGCAGAACTATTTAAAAACAGATTAAACGTGGAGGTCGCATTAGGAGCTCAGTTTTTTTTTATTCAGTTCGCAAAGAATGTTTCAAACTATACCCCAACATCTTTGACGAGTTGGATGAAGATAAGTTGGGTGCAATTAAAGATGCTATGGAAGATGAGGAAAATCCTTATGAAAGGTCTTTTGAGGAGAGATTTGGATGGTATGTGGTTCTTAACAGAGTTGCTCAAGATGACATATCAAGACATACAGAAATTACAGAAAAGTCAATCGTTGAAATCTTAAACCAGTTATCCTATATAATAGAAAAGGAAAAACATATAGAAGTAGAAACAAAAAGAGCACGTGGTCAGATTTCATAACACAACACAGATAAATTTATATTTCTTAATAGATGACAAATTATAAACAAATTATACAGGATTTAAGTGGTATGGCATATTACCATCCACAAATCAATTCTTTTGGTTACGGTGACATTACACAGATTACAATGGACATTGAAACTGAACAGGAACCCGTATATACAAAGATGTATGTTGTACCAGGAAATGTCAGATTAGATGAGAATAGATTATTATATGACTTTTCCATCATTATATTAGATAGAATTAATGAAGATTATTCCAATCAAAGAGATGTTATGTCTGATACATTGGAGATTTCAAAAGACATATTTACAATTATATACCAATCTTATAGACCAGAATATGGAGATTTTAGTTTATTTTATACTCCTGAATGGGGTCCAAGTGTTACACCGTTTCTTGAAGCGTATGAAACGATATTGGGTGGATGGACAATGAACATCACCTTAGAACAACCATTTGATTATAACATATGTGTACTACCTATTTATTCAGGTTTTACATTACCCGTGTCAACAAACTTAGTAAATTATAAACAAGTAATAGAGGACTTAGAAGATTTTGCAAACAACCACGAACAAATCAATTCATTTGGATATGGGGATTTAACCCAACTAACAATGGATGTAATAACTAAACAGGAACCAAAGTATACAAGAATGTATGTTATTCCTGGTGACACGTTATTAAATCAAAACGAATTGGTATACAACTTTCAAATAATTGTAACAGACCAACTTAATAGTGACTATTCCAATCAAAGAGATGTAATGAGTGATACTCTTGAGATTATGAAAGATATAATGGCAACGTTCTATTTATCAGAATACGAGAGTTTGTGGCCAGCAGGTGTTGAACCGTTCCTTGAGAACTATGAAACAATACTTACTGGTTGGGTAATGAATATACAATTATCACAACCTTTTGATTATAACAGATGTGATTTACCTGAGAGACCATTTGCTAACAGATGGTCTGACTTGGCTGAATTATGGAAAAACGTTAATAAAGAATGGAAAAATACATAACAAAAAATATTTAACACATTATGGGGCAACTTAATAATCTCTTCGTATCATCATCCTATCAAGGTCTATTAAAAATGACTGATAGTACTAATGGTCTAACTAATACACTTCAAACTGTACAAACAGGTGATGGGGATAATTCTCCATTACAAATGAGTTTGACAGAAGTTAATATATCTGGTTCACTAACTGTGAATGGACAAGTAATAACTATTAATACAGGTTCTTTAGTTACCACCTCATCATTCAACGCTTACACAAGTTCTGTTAACACACAACTTGCAGGATTAAATGTTGAAACAGGTTCATTACAAAATCAGATAAATGGTCTTGTAACAACAGGGTCACTAACTTCTTTATCATCAAGTATTGCGGTAACTGATTTAAGTCAGAACAATGTTATTGCTACTTTAGCAACAACCTCATCATTAATAACATTATCAGGTTCAATAGCAACAACTGACTTAGGACAAAATAATAGATTAACTTCTATTGAAGGTATTACTGGTTCATTAGCAACCACATCATCTTTAACAAGTTTATCTTCAAGTATTGCAACAACCGATTTAAATCAGAACAATGTAATTGCAGGACTTGCAACAACAAGTTCTTTAACTTCATTATCAAGTTCTATTGCTACAACTGATTTAGGACAAAACAATAGATTAACATCATTAGAAGGTGTTACAGGTTCAATTAATAGAAATGGATTAATCACCACAGGTTCTGCTGGTGGTAACCAATCAATCACAGGAAGTTTAGGTATTAGTGGTACACTAACCGCAACATCAGCATCAATTACTTATTTAGAAACAGTTTATGAAACTGCTTCAATTATATATTCAAGTGGTTCAAACCAATTTGGTGACGCATCAAACGATACACAAACATTATTTGGTACGGTTGTATTACCATCAGGACCATTAGTTATAACAGGTAGTGTAACATCATCACTTGGATTTGTTGGTAACCTAACAGGAACTGCATCATATGCTACAAATGCATTGAGTGCAAGTAACGCTATAAACTCAGACACTTCTATTTCGTCAAGTTTTGCACAGAATGCAATATCTGCAAGTCAAGCACAGAATGCAGTGTCTGCATCTTATGCACCTGATACAACAAACACAGGTTCATTTGCAATCACAGGTTCAAATGTATTTAAAGGTAACCAAACCATATCAGGAAGTGTTAAAATTGTTAATAACAATACAGGTAATGATTTAGTTATTGGTGAAATAGGTTCAGGTAATAATGAAATTATTATAAATGGTTCAGGAGGTAAATTAAAAGTAAATGCAATATATGATGCCTCTTCTGATAGTTTTGGAACTTTAACAATAGGTGGTAATGGTGCATTAGCAGATGTATTAATCAATGCACAAACAAATATGTATAATACATTTATACAAGGTGCACCTGGCATATTAAGTAGTTCATTAAATGTATCTGGCAGTTCAAATTTAAATGGTCAATTATTAATTACAGGTTCTATTATACCTGGTGGACATAATGAATTTGATTTAGGTACACCTACTGCACAATGGAGAGATTTATACTTATCATCTGGTTCAATTTTTATGGATGGTCATTTATTAATTGATTTTCAAGGTGAAAGTAACGCCGCAATATATTCACCACAAGCAACTGGTTCAGTTGAAATACATAATAATTTAATTGTATTAAGTGGAGCAACCGTAAATGGTAATACAACAATTAATGGTTCATTAAGTGTACCATCCATTACAGGTTCATTAGTAGGTACAGCATCTTATGCTACACAAGCATTATCAGCATCAGAAGCAACACACGCAGTATCCGCTTCATATGCACCAATGCCAAGTACATCGGAATTTGCAACAACTGGTTCAAATAACTTTATTGGTGACCAAACCATTACTGGTTCTTTTAATATTACATTTACAGGTAATACAGGTAACCCATTGGTTGATATTTCAACATCTTCAATTAATTTAACATCAAAAGACAATACTAGTATTACTTTATTCTCACAAGGTAATGGTAATATTAATCTTACTGCAGGTGGTTCAAATCCAAGAAACAATATTAATGTTGATGGTAAGATTAATCAACAACAAGCAGGTTCAACACCAAATAGTTTAAAAGATACAAATATAGATGGTGCTGTAAACATAACTAATCCAATTGCAACAGGTAATATAAATATTCAAGTTGAAAGTGGTAGTTTTACAAAGACAGCAATTAACTTACAGGCAGAAAAATCATTCATTCAAGCACAAGGTGATTTGTTTTTCGTTAATACTTGGGATGCAGCATCATCTGGTTCAATAAGTTTTAACTCACCAAATGGAATAAATTTCTTAGCAACAAGTTCAGTTATTATATCAGGTTCTAATAATGTAACCATTAGGTCTAGTAATATTAATGTTACAGGTAGTGTAAATATATTAGGTCAATTAAATCTTAGAGGTGACCAAGTTATTTCAGGTAGTTTATTAACAAATACATTAAACAATGGTTTAATTAAAGTAACTACAGAAGCACAAAATTCAAGTTCTTTAGCGGTACCATTTGGTTACATTTCAGCATCAGCAGCAGTTTCACAATCAAATTTAATATTTGGTACAATAACTGGTGGTAATGGTGGTGGTCAGTTATCTAATAATGTAACAGGTTCAATTGTAATATCAGGTTCAAATAATATTATTTTCGGTGGTAATAGAGTTAATACTTTAGTAACACAAGGAACATATGGATATATTGGTGGTAATAATAACATTTTTACTACAATCCCAACCATTACTACATCATCTATTATTAGACCAGCAGTATCAAATAACAATTTAAATAGTTTAGTAACCTTTGCATTTACAACAAGTTCTTTACTTGCACCAGGTTTTGCTAGTAATAATGTTTTGGCTCCTGTTGCAATAAACCACCAAAGTTCATCAGTATCTATGACTGGTAATATTGTTGGTATTAACCTTACATCTAATGCAAACACAACAATATTAGATACAATACCAACTATTCAAAATAATACAATTATAGGTTCTGTACAAACATTAAATCATAATAGTTCATCAATACAATATACCCAAAACGTTGGTGCTATAAATGTAACCAATAACTATTCATCATCAGTTTCAACAGCAGTTAATAATATAACTGTAACTCAAAACTTTGCTGGTGGTAGTAACCAACAACTTTTTGTTTCAGGTTCAAACAGTGGTACAAGAAGAACGTTCAATTCAAACTTCTTGATGGGAAGGGTTAATGTTGTAAATTCGTTTCACAGTGGTTCACCATTTACAGGTGGTCATTTAGTTTCAACTGCATTAATAGGACAAGAATTAATAGTATCAGCATCACATACAACAACAACAGTTGGTGGTACGGTTATAGTTGGTAGATATAACGCAACAGGTTCATTACAAGAAAGTTCACAAGACACAGTATTTGTTGTGGGAACAGGAACAGCAGCAGGTAATAGAAGAAACGCAATACACGTTGATAGTACTAACAATATTAGAATGACGGGTTCAGTTAATATATCAGGTTCATTAAATTCAAATGGTAATACAACAATTACAGGTTCATTAGGTGTATCAGGTTCTTCAAACTTCAGAGGTGGTAATGTTAGTATATCAGGTTCACAATTAAAAACAAATAACTTTATAATTTTTGATGGTTCACCAAATGAAGCTGGTGCGATGAGTAACTTTGTTGCACAACAAATGAACACTAGAGATATATTTGGTTTTACTAATATTCTTAACTCAGAATTATCAAGTGGTTCAAACTTTAATCTTAGTACACAAGGTGGTTCAAATTATAGCGATATTAATTTTAAAGCCGCATACGGAGGAACTGAAGTAATTTTTAAAATAGCAAATAGTAATGGTACAAGAAATGTGGATGTGAAAACTGATACAATGACTGTTACAGGTTCAGTTAATATATCAGGTTCTAATCATCAAATAATTGGTTCAAGTAGTTTAAACGGACAAACAACAGTATCAGGAGCGTTAAGAGTTGGTACATCAAATGACGAAAGTGTAATTCAATCACTTGGTGGTAACCAGTGGTTATATAGAAATACTTCTAATTATAATACAGTTATTGGTAACGTAGGTGGAGTAAATAATGGTTTCTTTGCAGGTTCTGAAAAGAATATGGTTTTAAATGGTTTTAATACACCATTCGCCACAGGTTCTAATAACGTAATTATTCAAGGTCCTGGTGATAATTTTATATCAGGTTCTAATAATATCTTTATTGGTGGTCATAATGGTCAAGCAGGTGGTTCAGGAAACCTATTAATAGGTGGAATGTCTTATTCATCAGGTTCAATATTTGATAATAAATTTGAAATAAATAATAATTCAACACGAATATTCCATAAATCAGGTAGTGACCCATTACAGATTGGTTCTAATACACAAATAACTGGTTCATTAAATGTAAGTGGTGATGTGTTATTCGCATCAGGTTCAAATAAAACAATGGGAACTGCGGTACTTGATAATGGTAGTCCAAGTAGTGTGGTTGTATCAAATAGTTTAGTTACCGCTAATAGTTTGATATTCTTAACCAAACAAACTTTAACTAATGCACATATGGTTGCAGTAAGTTCAAAAGGTACAAATACATTTACAATAACATCAAACGGTAATGGTGATACTGATACGGTAGCATACTTAATTATAAATCCATCATAATGAATTTAGACCAAATAACACCCATCATTGAGGACATCGTAAAGGAGAGTTTATCTGAAAAGGTATACTTGTATGGTCGTTACCAAAAGAGTTTAACCAGTCGTGTTGCAAGTGGTAAATTGAGGAATTCTATCAAGGCCGTGGTTAAACAAGAAAGAGCTGGTGTTCAGGTTATTCAAGTACAAGCATTCGGTCAACCATTATCTAACACATATGCATATTGGTTGGCTAACGATAGAAAACCAAATAGTGGTGGTGGTTATGCAAATATTGGAGCAATAGAAGAATGGATTAAAAATAAAAATAGTTTTAAAATTAGAGATTTAAAGACAGGAAAGTTCTTACCAAAGAATGAAAAAAATATAAAAAATACTGCATTCGTTGTAGCAAAGTCAATAGGTAAATATGGATACCAAAACATACCAAAGAACTTTGTCACCATATCGTATGAAAAGATTTTAAATAACACACAAATTAGAGATATGATTGCACAATCATCATATGACGATTTGTTAAACTTAATAGAAGGTTTATAATATGAGTTTCGGATACCCAACACAATACGCAAACGGACTAAATAGTAACTCACAATTACGTAGGTCAACAGATATGATTTATCAAAGAGGTGGTGAATATGAAGTTATCTTAACAGGTAGCACATATAATGCATCTCTTGAATTACAATTACAATTGTTTTCTGATGATAGTCAAGTAGGTGCAATGTCAATTGTTCCATATAATGTAGGACAATCAGGTAACACCTATACATATAAGTTTAATATTAGACCATATGATTATTTATCAAACTATGTTAAGTCAGAACATTACTTAAACTATTTTGAAAGTGATTGGTTTGATACAAACAATTTAATTAATATTAATAATCCATATCCAAATGGAATTAAAGCAAACATTAAATATCGTTATGCATATTTGAGTGGTAATACTTTTACAGGTGAGACATCATATAACAATTATAATCACTATACAGATATTCCATATTGTGTAACATCAACAGGTTTTACAGCATCAGGATTTACAAACACAGGTAATTATTTTAATTATGTTGGTGGAGCATTCCAAATGGGAACTGACAAATATTACCTTCCAAACTTTGACCAAGAATTAGGTTCTGTAATAGGTACAGGATTTACTCTTAATACATTGGATATAAACAGACGTTTGTCACCAATGTCACAATATTTGATGGACTACCCAACTCTACCTGAGATGAGTGAAACATCAAGATTTTTAACTGACGCACCACGTATTCAGTATATACAAGAAGACGAAAATTATGTATTATATTACCTACAAGGACAAACAGGAGACAGACAAGTGATTGAAGCGGATTTTGTTAAGTTTACTTTATATGATACAACAAATAATGTAGAAACAACATTTTATGAACCATTAAGATATAGTGGAACAACATACGCATCACCAACAGGTTACACAGATAACCTTAGGATATTTGCATTACCTTGTGGACCAGCGGACATTACAAATATATTTTCAACACCTGATTGGTCAGATTGGGATTATTATACGGTTCAAATATGTTATGGATACCCAACTAATAGTAATGTTAGAAATAGTATTGGACCAGTAGGACCATTATCAGAAATGTTCTATTTTTATTTAGGAGAAAATTGTGGACCTGAAGATACACGACTTGGATTTTTAAATCAAAGAGGTGGGTTTGATTATTTCACATTTACGAGATATAGACAAGATACAAAAAAGATTAGTAGACAAACATTTGACAATAGATATTATTCAACATCTCAACAATCACCTGATAGAAATATAGGTAGAACTGTTAAGACATTTGATACAAACGTAGAAAGAGAGTTTGTTATAGAAAGTGACTGGTTGAATGTACAATATGGTAATTGGTTAGAGCAATTATTTATGTCACCACAGGTATATGAAATGAAATCAGATTTTATTTCACCATTGGATAGACAAGATAAGTATTATAAAGATTTAAGACCAGTACAGGTTTTATCAACAGAGGTACAGACAATAACAAAGAAGCATCAAAAATTAAACAAGTATAGAATAACTTGTAAGTACGCAGATGGGTACTTTGTAAGTAAAGGTTTCTAATATGGCACAACAACAACAGACAGTATTAAGAGTACAAACAAACATACCATCAGGTATTGAATTTACAGGTTCCACATCGTTATCTGTAATATCAGATACTAATGTAACTAGTGGTGGTAGTGGAACAGAAACATCACCAATCACAGGAACTACAACAGGTTCTTCATCTTCGGATAGTTGGGATATTTTTATGAGAGTAACTGGTGGTACGGGTACATTCTATTACAATGTTAATATGTCACCATACTCAGGTAATGGTGTTGATTTATTCCTATATTACGGAATTAGATTTGTTGTCACAAAACCTGATGGTACAGTACAAGGTATGGGTGGATTTGAAGAGTATGGTACATCAGATTTAATTGGAACCTTTAAAGTTTATGATGGTGATAGAATATATATTGCAGCGGGAATATCAATTCCAACAGGAGCTACAATGTCTTATTATGTTTCACCTGACACTACAACAACATTTACTGAGGTATTAAGTTATGATACTTTAGATTTATATACAGACATTCCACTTAAATTAAACAAATCATTTGCAGAGTTACAGGACATTGGTAAAAGAAACTCAGATTATTCTGTGGGATTATCTTTGCCAGGTTCTAAGAAGAATAACGCATTCTTTGAGAGTTACTTTAATGTGGACACAAACTCATTATACTTTGATGTAACGAGACGTGTTAACATAGATGTACTAATGGATGACCAAAAGTATTTTAGTGGTTATATGAGGTTAAATAAAGTTTCTGTACTTAACTCTAAGGTTGAGTATGATGTGACCTTATATTCAACCGTAGCTGACCTATATGGTAAGATGGGTAACAACCTATTAAAGGACTTGGATTACAATGATATGGATTGGCACTTCAATCACTTTTTCAATGTTTATAACACATCAGCATCTTGGTTTCAAAATACATTACAGAATGGTAGAGTTATTCCATCATTATGGATGTATCCTATTGTTCATAACGGATATGAATATACAGGTGATACAGTTAATTTAAGTGGTGCTACAGTAGCAAATCAAACAAGATTATATACATCAACAAATCAAATTGGTACATACGCAACATATGCCGCATACGCCTCAGCAAATGGTGTGACAGCAGATTATAGAATTAACTCACCATTAAATCCAATATTAGACAATCAATTAAAACCATCACTTAATATGTATGCGTTGATAAATTTGATGTTTAAGAATTATGGATACACAATTAAATCAGATTTCTTTGAGACACCTTGGTTTAAGTTATTATATATGTATGGTTACTATTCATTTGATGGTACTAAATTTGGTTATAAAACACCAGTACCTCAGACAATACCATTAGAAGGTGTTGATGTATTATTGGTTGAAACATATGTAGATAGTAGTGAATATCCTTGTGGTACTCAATATATTAAAACAGATAGAACTTATACAATATATGTTGTTAAGAAAGGAACAGGTATACCTTGTTTATCTGCTGACCAAATTAATCTAACTTTAGATTTTGATTTTTATCCTTGTTATGGAGGTGGTTCAATTCCATCACCTGTGTCATTAACAATTTTACCAAATACAACAGGTACAACTTATAATTGGACAAGTAATCAATATGTTGATTGTGGTTATGGTTGTCCATTTAGTTTAGAATACTATGTAAACTATGGTGTTAATTTAGGTCAATCAAATGTTGGGGTATCTTCTGCACCATTAGCTTATACACCACAACCAGCAAATACAAATGTTATATTCACAGAAGGTAGTTATGTAGATTTTAGTTTGGTAATAGATACCAACATTAAACAGATTGATATTCTTAGTTCAATTGCTAAAAAGTTTAACCTTGTTTTTATTCCTGACCCTGAAGTTCCAAATCAATTAATTATAGAACCATATGACTATTATATTGGTTCAGGTGTAATATATGATTGGACAGACAAATTATCTTTTGATAAAGGATTTACGGTACAACCAGCACTTAACTTTATTGAGAGTGAGTTAATCCTTACAGACCAAGAAGATGGTGATGAGGCAAACAAGACATTTAAAGATAGAAACAAATTAATATACGGAGAGAATAGAGTTTATAACCCAACAGATTTTAAATCACAGACAAAAAAGATTGACACAATCTTTGCACCCGAAGTAATTCGTAAGTGGGATAATAACATAGGTATACCATTAGGTATTAACTATGCTGGTCAATCTAATAATCAACCATCAGGTAGTTCTGAAAAAGTTATATGGAGATATACAGGTCTAAAACAAAAACCGAGATTAATCTATAATCTTGGGAACTTATCTCCATTCTTAGATACGGTTGGTGAGAGTTTTAACTTTGCTAGTTCGTTTAGAATTAACAATATGTTCTTTAGAATACAACCATCAACAGGTGTAAATCCTGGCCCTGTAGGTCCTGATGGTAATACATATGCTATAGGTTCACTTGTAAATCCTGTGGTAAGTCATACAATGCCATTTGGTAATCCTGATAGTAATAAGATTAATAACGATAGTATATGTGTTTTATTTAATTCACAAGAACCCGATGATATTGGTTTAGGTATTCCAACATTCAACGCATATACTGACCAAGACGCATATGATTTATTTTATTCAAATAGAGTAGATAATTTATATAACAAGAATACAAGATTTTTATCAGGTCAGTTTAATTTAAAACTACCTGATGTTCAAAACTTAAGACCGAATGATTTAATTAAAATACAAGAACAATATTTCTATGTGAATAAGTTGGAGGGATTTGATTTAACTAATCCTGAACTTACAAAGGTAGAACTGGTTCAAACTAACAATAGTGTAAGACCACAACCATATCCTACAAGATATTTCAAGTATGTTTATTGTAATCAAGTGGGTACTAAAGTTTATAAATTCAGAACATACTTTAATCCTGAAGAAAATACAATAGGTGCTGTTTATTCTTTCAATGGTGAAGAAACTAATTCAATAAGAAGAACATATT